>Ga0208398_100024_pt1 | contig 299455 bp, 272 predicted proteins | sample LakWasMe79_HOW10_2_FD_183905 | JGI IMG/M metagenome (GOLD analysis project Ga0208398, IMG submission 183905) | Freshwater sediment methanotrophic microbial communities from Lake Washington under simulated oxygen tension - Sediment Metagenome... | ecosystem: Environmental > Aquatic > Freshwater...
TAGGCCAAATGTCCTTCGGGCAGCCACTCCTGCAAGGCGCAAGGCATGAGGTATTGCTGATCGGGTAAATAGGGGACGTAGCTTGTGCTCATGCCCCATTCAACGCAAAAACCATTCCACTCGCATTACGGGCTAACCCTTGTTTCTGCCGCCCAGACTCCTAGCGGTCGGACATTCCGCTTTCGATGTAGTTTCCCGCATCAAAACCTTCATGGCTAAGCGCCTTGCGCTACACCCAAGACCCTCAACTGCTCTCTCGCCGCCAACACAGGCTCCAGCACCCATTCCCAAACCTTTCTGCGCTCTTGCAGCACATCTGCCTCCAGGGTCAAGCCAGGTTTGAGTGCAATATCCCTCCCGTAGGCGCGAACCGATTGGTCGGCCAGTTGCACATTGATGCGGTACAACGCCTCGTTGCTGCCGGCCAGGGTGACCAGTTGCTGGGCCAGGTTGGGTGGCAACTCATTCGGCGCAAACGGGGTGCTGGACACTGCGGTGATGCGTCCCTCATACAGCCCAAACTTCTGGTACGGATAGGCGGCGTAGCGCAGGTACACGGATTGGCCTGGTCGCACAAAGCCCACGGTGTGGCTGGGCGCGTACAGGTGGGCTTGCAAGGCGGCTGTCAGCGTATCGGTGGCGGGACCAATCTGGGGCATGAGCGTGAGCAGGGCTTGCCCCATCTGAACGGACTGGCCTGGCAGCAGGCCCAGCGCCGTTACCTTGCCTGCATGGGGCGCGGTCACCACCACGCTCTTGCGCGCGGTGTTCTCGGTGGCCTCCTGCTCCAGGCTGGCGCGGTTTCGCTCCAGTTGGGTGAGGTCGGTTTGCAGTTGGGCCGTAAGAGCTTCCAACTCGCCCTTGAGCGCCTGCAGGTCGTGCTGCAAGGCCAAGCGCGTGCGCTGGGCGCTTTGCAGGCGGGCCTTGGTGTCGATCTGTTCTTCCTGGCGGGCCTGCACTTGTGCGGCGGAGACGAAGCCGTCCTTGGCCAATTGTTCATTGCGCGCCAGGGTCACCTGGGCCAGTTGCACGCGGCGCTCTTGCAGGCTGCATTCCTCCTCGGCCTGGCGCAGTTCGGCTTGTTGGGTGTGGATGCGGTCGCGCAGCACGGCTTCGCGCTGGCGGGCCTGCAGTTCGCGCAGGGTGCGTTCGGTGGACAGAGTTTGCTGGCGGGCCTGGATTTGTTGAGCCACGCGTTCCACGGTGTCGTCGGCCATGCCGTTGCGCAGGCTGGTATGTTCCGCATTGAGGACCAGCAGCACGTCGCCTGCCTGCACGGTTTGGCCCTCAGCAACGGCGAGTTGTGCCACGGTGCCCGCCTGGGGTGCGGCGATGGCCAGCGTGCCCGTGGTGGGCACCAGCAGGCCCGAGAGATGTGCCTTGCGGTTGACCTCGCCCCAGGTGGCGAACGTTGCCAGCAGCAAGGCCATGCCCAGCGCGGCACCGGTCACAAGCGAGAAGGACAGGGGACGTTGCAAGCGCACGCTGCCCAGCCATTGGGCGCTTTGGGCTTGGACTACTTCCGCCCGGAACAGCGCGGGTTGCGTTGGGTGACTCATGCCAGCATTGTTGGCGCGGCCATCGGGCTTGAACACCCTACGGATGTAGCCCTACAAATGGAGCCCCTTCTTTGTGGGAGGTCACCCCATTACGGGTTGGCGTGGGTAGGCAGGTGGCGCGCATGCGCGGCCATCTTGTGAAGATAGGCGGTTGCCAGTGCGGTGCGCCCCTTGATGTGGAAGCGGTCGGTCATCGCACCAATATGGTCACGTACGGTGTGGGGGCTGATGCCCAGTTGCTGAGCAATGGCTTTGTTGGTCAACCCGTGACAGAGCAGGTCCAGAATTTGCGCCTCGCGTACGCTGAGTTTCATGCGGCATCCCTTTGTTTCTTTTTTATTGGGCGAAACTGTAACATTGGTGACAGTGATTGTTGTGGGGGGGGTAGACCCTGATTCGGGTCGCGGAGTTGGCGTCGTTTCGTTGGGAGAAACCCTTGCAGGTGCTGTGCGAGAATCCTTCAACACCATCGCTTTGCGCACCATGCCAGACGCCCTGAACCACTCCACTGACGCTCCCGAACACGCGCCGCAGGGGCTTGATGAACCAGCGACTCCTGTACCGACTGTGCGCAAACGCCCCAAGCCGGGCGAACGCCGGGTGCAGATCCTGCAGGCGCTGGCCAGCATGCTGGAGCAGCCCGGTGGCGAGCGCATCACCACGGCCGCACTGGCGGCGCGGCTGGACGTCAGTGAGGCCGCGCTGTACCGCCACTTCGCCAGCAAGGCACAGATGTTCGAAGGGCTGATCGAGTTCATCGAACAGTCGGTGTTCTCCCTGATCAACCAGATTGTCGAACGCGAGCAGGTTGCCTCCGTGGGCGTGGGTGACCAGGGGCCGCGCCAGGCAGCCAAGGTCATAGCCATGCTGGTCCAGTTCGCGGAGAAAAACCCCGGCATGGCCCGCGTCATGGTCGGCGACGCGCTGGTCTTTGAGAACGAGCGTCTGCAACAGCGCATGAACCAGCTGTTCGACAAGATCGAAGCCACCCTCAGGCAATGCCTGCGTGATGGCGCGCTGTCCAGCGCCTCGGCCACGCCGACGGTGGATGCCCAGGTGCGCGCGTCGGTACTGATGGCCTTTTCCGGCGGGCGTCTGCAACGCTTTGTGCGTTCCGGCTACAAGCGCCTGCCGTCCGAGCACCTGGATGCCAGTCTGCGCTTGCTGCTGGGGTAAACCCTTCCCGCGGTTAGAAGCAAAACTCTAGAAACCAAAAAAAATTCCGGGGTGGCATGGAAATGCTGCAAAATAGTACGATCGTTCTATTTTGTATTGTGTTGAATCCATGTCCATTGCCTCTGTCTCCGCGAAGCTGATTCGCAAGCCCCGGCCAAAAGCCGATGGCGCCGCGTCTGCGGGCAAGGCGCCGTCGGGGCGCGCCCTGCAGAAAGGGCAGCAAACCAAGATGGCCATTGTGGACGCGGCCCTGGGCCTGGCCACGCAGATCGGCCTGGAGGGGTTGAGCATTGGCGCCCTGGCCGAGGCCACCCACATGAGCAAGTCCGGCGTCTTTGCCCACTTCGGCTCGCGGGAAGAGTTGCAGATTTCCGTCATCCACCAGTACTTTGCGCTGTTTGAGCGCGACGTTTTCTACGCCGCGATGGAGCAGCCGCGCGGCCTGCCGCGCGTCCGGGCCCTGTTTGCCAACTGGATGAAGCTGGTGGCCGAGGAAATCCAGGCCGGATGCATCTTCATCAGCGGTGCGGTGGACTTTGATGACCGCCCCGGGCCGGTGCGCGATGCGCTGGCCGCGTCGGTACAGACCTGGCTGGGTGCCGTGAACCGTGCCATCGTCCAGGCGCGCGACTGCGGCCACTTGCACGCCGATGTTGATGAAGAGCAGATGGCCTTCGAGATTCACGGCCTGATCCTGGCCCTGCACTACGAGGCCCGATTCCTGAAAAAGCCCGGCTCGATCGACCGTGCCAATACCGGCTTTCAAAACATTCTCCTGCGCTACGGCGCAGCTTCCTCTTCCTGATTTTCTGATCCACTGTCCAACAAGGAGTTACTCAGCATGCCTACCTATAACCCCCCTCTGCGTGACATGCAGTTTGTGATGCACGAAGTGCTCGATGTGGTTGGTGATTTCAAGCAGATCCCCAAGCACGCGGACATTGACGTCGACACCATCAATGCGGTGCTCGAAGAAGGTGGCAAGTTCGCCTCCGAGGTCATCTTCCCGCTGAACCAGTCCGGTGATGCCGAAGGCTGTACGCTGGATACGGTGACCCATGCCGTGACCACCCCCAAGGGTTTCAAGGAAGCCTACAAGACCTACATCGAGGGCGGCTGGGCAGCGCTGGGCTGCGACCCCGAGTACGGCGGCCAGGGCCTGCCCTTCGTGGTCAACAGCATGTTCTACGAAATGATGAACAGTGCCAACCAGGCCTGGACCATGTACCCCGGCCTGACCCATGGCGCCTATGCGGCCCTGGAAACCCACGGCACACCGGAGCAAAAGGCCACCTACTTGCATAAGATGACCAGTGGCGAATGGACTGGCACCATGTGCCTGACCGAGCCCCATTGCGGCACCGACCTGGGTCTGATGCGCACCAAGGCCGAGCCGCAGGCGGATGGCACTTACAAGATCACCGGCAACAAGATCTTCATCAGCGCTGGCGAGCATGACATGGCGGACAACATCATCCACCTGGTGCTGGCCCGCTTGCCCGACGCGCCTCCCGGCATCAAGGGCGTGAGCCTGTTCATCGTGCCCAAGTTCCATGTGAACAAGGATGGCAGCCTGGGTGGCCGCAACGGCATCTACTGTGGTGGCCTGGAGCACAAGATGGGGATCAAGGCCAGCGCCACGGCCCAGATCGTGCTGGAGGACGCCGTCGGCACGATGGTCGGCCAGCCCAACAAGGGCATGCAGGGCATGTTCGTGATGATGAACGCCGCCCGTCTGGGCGTGGGCAACCAGTCGTTGGGCCTGACCGAAGTGGCCTACCAGAATGCACTCGCCTATGCCAAGGACCGTATCCAGATGCGCTCGCTGACCGGCACCAAGGCCAAGGACAAGGCGGCCGACCCCATCATCGTGCACCCCGATGTGCGCAAGATGCTGCTCACCGCCAAGGCCTATGCCGAAGGTGGCCGCGCGCTCCAGGGCTTCTGCTCCATGCTGCTGGAAAAGGAACACTACCACCCCGACGAAAAGGTGCGCAAGGACTCCGGCGAAATGCTGGCCCTGCTGACGCCCATCGTCAAGGCCTTCATCACCGACAACGGCCACATCTCGACGAACGCCTGCATGCAGGTGTTCGGCGGCCACGGCTTTATCAAGGAATGGGGCATGGAACAGTTCGTGCGCGATAACCGCATCAACATGATCTATGAAGGCACCAACACCATCCAGTCGCTGGACCTGCTGGGCCGCAAGGTGTTGGGCAACAACGGCGCCACGCTGAAAAAATTTGGCAAGCTGGTGGGCAAGCTGGTGGAAGAAGAAGGCGTCAACGAGAAGATGGCCGAATTCATCACGCCGATTGCCATCCTGGGCGACCAGATGACCAAGTTCACCACCGAAATCGGCTTCAAGGGCTTCCAGAATGCCGACGAAGTGGGCGCCGCTGCGGTGGACTACCTGCGGGTGGCCGGCCATCTGGTGTTCGGCTACTTCTGGGCCCGCATGGCGCAAGTGGCCTTGCGTGAGATTGCTGCCGGCAACACCGATCCGTTCTATGTGGCCAAGCTGCAGACCGCCCGCTTCTACTTCGCCAAGCTGTTCCCCGAGACCGCGACGCTGATGCGCACCGCGCGCGCCGGCTCCAAGGTGTTGATGGACACCGACGCAGCGCTGGCCTGATGCCGGGCATGGTTCAAACACACATAAAGAGAGACAAAACCATGCTGCGTAACCTGACTGCCCTGGCACTGGGCACCGTATGTGCCTCTGCGATGGCGCAAATGACACCGGTGGGTCTGTGGAAGACCATTGACGACAAGGATGGTACGGTCAAGTCCGAGATCCGCATCGTGGAGAAGAACGGTGTGCTCTCGGGCAAGGTCGAGCGCATTCTCGATCCCAACGCCAAATCCGGTGAGAAGTGCACGGAGTGCGAGGACGAGCGCAAGGACCAGCCCATCCTGGGCATGGAGATCCTGCGCGGCCTCAAGAAGGCCGACGACAAGGATGTCTGGGAAGGCGGCAACATCCTTGATCCCAAGAACGGCAAGATCTACCGCGCCACGGTGACCCCCATTGAAGGCGGTCAGAAGCTGCAGATGCGCGGCTACATCGCGTTCTTCTACCGAACACAAACCTGGATTCGCGTGAACTAGCAATTTTGCGGGACAGACCGCAGCGGCCTTGTCGCAAGCTCTGTCCTCAACTGATCAACCAACAGGAATCAACATGTCCCGTTTTCAAGTCAATAAAGTCGCCGTGCTAGGAGCCGGCGTCATGGGCGCGCAGATTGCCGCCCATCTGGTCAATGTCAAGGTGCCCGTGGTGCTGTTCGATCTGCCCGCCAAGGAAGGCCCCAAAAACGGCATCGTTACCAAGGCCGTTGAAGGCCTGAAGAAACTCAAGCCCGCACCGCTGGGCGTGGCCGACGACGCCGTGCTGATCCAGCAGGCCAACTACGAAGAGCACATGGATGTGCTCCAAGAGTGCGACCTGATCATCGAAGCCATTGCCGAGCGCATGGACTGGAAGCTCGATCTGTACAAGAAGATCGCGCCCTTCGTCGCACCGCACGCCATCGTCGCTTCCAACACCTCGGGCCTGTCCATCACCAAGCTGTCGGAAGCCCTGCCGGAAGAAATCAAGCCGCGCTTCTGCGGCATCCACTTCTTCAACCCCCCGCGCTACATGGCGCTGGTGGAGCTGATCAACACTCCCACCACTGAAGCCCAGTACCTGGATGCGCTGGAAGCCTTTGTCACCAGCAACCTGGGCAAGGGCGTGGTGCGTGCTAAGGATTCTCCCAACTTCATCGCCAACCGCGTCGGCATCGCCGGCATGCTGGCCACCATGAAGGAAGTGGAGAACTTCGGCCTGACCTATGACGTGGTCGATGACCTCACCGGCAAGAAGCTGGGCCGCGCATCGAGCGGCACCTTCCGTACCGCCGACGTGGTGGGCCTGGACACCATGGCCCACGTCATCAAGACGCTGCAGGACACCCTGTCCATCGAGACCGATCCCTTCTACGAGAGCTTCGCCACGCCTGCCGTGCTGAAGAAGCTGCTGGAGCTGGGCAACCTGGGCCAGAAGACCAAGGCCGGTTTCTTCAAGAAGGTTGGGCGCGATGTGATGCGCTTCGAACTGGAGAGCGAAGAGTACGTCGCCGCCGGCCAGAAGGCTGACGAGGTCTATGCCCGCATGCTCAAGAAGCCCGCGGCCCAGCGCCTCAAGCTCCTGCGCAATGCTGAAGGCAAGGAAGGCCAGTTCCTCTGGGCCATCCTGCGCAACAGCTTCCACTACGCCGCCGTGCACCTGGCTTCCATTGCCGACAACGCCCGTGATGTGGACTTCTGCATGCGCTGGGGTTTCGGCATGAAGCAAGGCCCCTTCGAGCTGTGGCAAGAAGCCGGCTGGCTGGAAGTGGCCAAGATGATTCAGGAAGACATCGACGCCGGCAAGGCCCTGTGCAAGGCGCCGCTGCCCAAGTGGGTGTTTGAAGGCCCCGTGGCCGAACGCGGTGGCGTGCACCAGCCCGAAGGTTCGTTCAACCCCACCACCGGCCAATTCGTGGCCCCGCGCTCGCTGCCCGTGTATGCGCGCCAACACTTCCCCGAGAGCGTGTTGGGCGCCAACGCACCCAGCGCAGCCACCGCCGGTACCACCGTGTTCGAAGACGAATCCATCCGTCTGTGGACGCTGGACGCGGACCAGAATGGGCCCTCCGGTAGCCAGGTGCTCATCGCCAGCATCAAGACCAAGATGCACGCCATCGGCCCCGGTGTGGTCGAAGGTTTGCTGCAGGGTCAAGCACTGGCCGAGAAGGACTACCAAGGCCTGGTGATCTGGTCCAACGACGAGATGTTCTCCGCCGGTGCCGACCTGCAATCCATGCTGCCCGCCTTCATGATCGGCGGTGCCGCCGCCATCGGTGGCGCGGAAGAAGAGATGCAGCAGGCCATGCTCAAGCTGCGCTACTCCAACGTGCCGGTGGTCTCCGCCGTGCGTGGCCTGGCCCTGGGTGGCGGCTGTGAACTGGCCGTGTACTCCAGCCGCCGCGTCGTGGCCATGGAAAGCTACATCGGTCTGGTGGAAGTCGGTGTGGGCCTGGTGCCCGGCGCCGGCGGCCTGACCCACATCGCCCGCCGCGCTGCCGAGAACATGGCACTCAGCACCTCCAAGGACCTGCTGCCCTTCCTGACCGAAGGCTTCACGGGTGCGGCCATGGCCAAGGTGGGCACCAGCGCGCTGGAGAGCCGCAAGCTGGGCTACCTGCTGGACAGCGACGTCATCGTGCCGCACAAGGACGAGCTGCTGTATGTGGCCATCAACGAGGCCAAGGCCCTGTCTGCTGGTGGCTACCGCGCGCCGCACAAGCGCCTGTTCCCCGTGGCCGGTCGCAGTGGCATTGCCACCATCACGGCACAACTGGTCAACATGCGGGACGGCGGCTTCATCAGCGGCCACGACTTCCACATTGCCAAGCTGATCGCCGAGGTGGTCTGCGGTGGCCAGGTGGATGCCGGCACCCTGGTCAGTGAGGAGTACCTCATGGCCATGGAGCGCAAGGCCTTCTGCAGCCTGCTCAACCACCCCAAGACGCAAGAACGCATCATGGGCATGATGAGCACCGGCAAGCCCGTGCGCAACTGACATGGCTACCACGCCCGCCCGTCCCAACCGCCTGGTGCGCACCCTGGCCCGGCTGAACGCCGTGCCGGCGCCGTTGCGCCAGCACGTGCGCAACTTCGTGCTGCGCCGGGCCGTGCCCTTCACCGGCACGGCACGACTGGACTTCGCCGTGATGACGCCCGAGACGGTGGAAATCACCGTTGCCAACCAACGCCGCGTGCAGAACCACATCCAGGGTGTGCACGCCGCGGCCATGACGCTGCTGGCGGAAACGGCCACCGGCATGGTGGTGGGCATGAACGTGCGCGACGACTGCCTGCCCCTGGCCAAGGAGCTCCGGGTGCAGTTCAAGCGCCGCACGCAGGGCGACATGCGGGCCGTGGCAAGCTTAAGTGCGCAACAGCGCCAGGTGATGCAAAGCCAGGACAAGGGCGAGGTAGTGGTCCCCGTGACCGTAACCGATGCCTCGGGCGAAGAGCCCATCCAGTGTGAATTCATCTGGGCCTGGGTGCCGTCGAAGAAGTCGGCAGCCCCCACGCCCAGCAGTGTTCCGGCCTGATGCCGGGACCATCCCAGAACCGAAAAGGAGTTACTCCATGAAACAAGTACAAGACGCCTACATCGTTGCGGCCACCCGTACGCCCATCGGGCGTTCCGGTCGCGGCTACTTCCGCAACACCCGCCCCGACGAGCTGCTGGTGGCCGCCATCAAGAGCGCCATGCTGCAGGTCCCCACGCTGGACCCCAAGGCGATTGAAGACGCCATCATCGGCTGCTCCTTCCCCGAAGGCGAGCAGGGCATGAACATGGCCCGTATCGCCACCGGCCTGGCCTTTACCCACCCCATCGGTGGCGTCACGGTCAACCGCTTCTGCGCGTCCGGCGTGACAGCTATCCAGATGGCTGCCGACCGCATCCGCGTGGGCGAGGCCGACGTGATGATCGCCGGCGGTGCCGAATCCATGAGCATGGTGCCCATGGGTGGCAACAAGACCTCGTTCAACCCCGCGATCTTTGAGCGCGATGAAAACATCGGCATCGCCTACGGCATGGGTCTGACCGCCGAGAAGGTGGCCCAGCAGTGGAAGGTGACCCGTGAAATGCAGGACGCCTTCGCGCTGGAATCCCACCAACGCGCCATCAAGGCCCAGCAGGTCGGCGAGTTTACCGATGAGATCACCCCCATCGACGTGATCGAGCGCACCCCCGACCTGGCCACCGGCGAAGTCCGCACCCGCACTCGCACCGTGAATCTGGACGAAGGTCCACGCCCCGACACCTCGCTCGAAGGCCTGGGCAAGCTGCGCCCGGTGTTTGCCGCACGCGGCAGCGTCACCGCCGGCAACAGCTCGCAGACCAGCGATGGCGCCGGTGCGCTGATCCTGGCCAGCGAAAAGGCGGTCAAGCAGTTTGGCCTGACACCGCTGGCGCGTTTTGTGTCCTACGCCGCCCGCGGCGTACCGCCCGAGATCATGGGCATCGGCCCCATCGAGGCGATTCCCGCTGCGCTGCGCTATGCCGGCTTGAAGCACGAGGACATCGGCTGGATGGAGCTCAACGAAGCCTTCGCCGCCCAGTCGCTGGCCGTCATCAACACGCTGGGTCTGGACCCCGCCAAGGTCAACCCCATGGGCGGCGCCATCGCCCTGGGCCACCCGCTGGGCGCCACCGGCGCTATCCGGGCCGCGACAGTGGTTCACGCCCTGCGTCGCCATAATCTGAAGTACGGCATGGTGACCATGTGCGTGGGCACAGGGCAGGGTGCCGCAGGCATCTTTGAGCGCATCTAAACACGCATTCACGACAAGCCACCTGTGGGTGGCTTTTTTTATCGCCTGGCATCGACCCGCGTAGCGGTGGCGCGTGGGGGCCATTCTTCATGGAGCAAAGGCAATGACAACTGAGCACAGTGCCGAGGTGGTGGAGACCGCACAGGCGTTGACGAGCGCGCGCGCCGGCCAAGTGCAGGCTCGCCATTTCGCGGTTGCCGGGGTAAGCCAAGGCACCGTGGTCATCGGCGCCGCCATGGGGGTGCCACAGGCCTACTACACCGACTTTGCCCGCTGGCTGGCGGGTCAGGGCTGGCAGGTGGTGACCTTTGACTACCGCGGCTCGGGCGCTTCCACACCCACCACACCGCACCAGGGCCTGCGCGGCTTCAAGGCCAACCTGTTTGACTGGGCCTGTGACTACGAGGCCGTGGTGGACTGGGCGGCTACGTTGCAACCGGGAGCGCCGTTGTACCTGATCGGCCACAGCCTGGGCGCGCAGTTGCCGGGCATGCTGCGCAACGGGCACAAGATCAGCGGTCTCTTGGGCGTGGGGGCGGGCAGCGGCTATTGGAAGCAGAACGCGCCGCAGCTGCGCCGCCGTGTGCACTTCATGTGGTACTTCCTGGTGCCGGTCACCACGCGCCTGTTCGGCTACTTTCCCGGCAAGCGCCTGGGCGCCGTGGGCGATCTGCCCAATGGCGTGATCCGCCAATGGCGCAGTTGGTGCCTGCACCCGCAGTACAGCGCCGGGGCCGAGGGTGGTGCCGTGCGCCAATCCTATGAAAAGGCACGCTTCCCCGTTCTGTCGCTGTCCATCAACGACGATGAGATGATGACCGAGGCCGGCATCCTGAGCCTGATGAACCTGTACGCCAACGCCCCCCGGCGCATGCAGCGCATTGCGCCACAGGACGTGGGTGTGCGCCGCATCGGCCACCTGGGCGCCTTCCGGCGTGAACACGCCGACGGCCTGTGGCCGCGCCTGGCGCACTACCTGAACCACCTGCCCCACGAGGTACAAACAGTATGAGCACACATGCATTCGACCAGGCCATCGCCCTGGACCGGCAAGCCGACGGCAGCTTTGCCGGCCACACCAGCGCGGCCTACGCCAACATGGTGGGGCCATTTGGCGGCATCAGCGCCGCGCAGATGATGAATGCGGTGCTGTTGCACCCGGATCGTCTGGGCGATCCGGTGTCACTGACCATCAATTTTGCCGCCGCGTTGGCGCACGGGCCGTTCACCGTGCAGGCCTGTGCCGCGCGCACCAACCGATCCACCCAGCACTGGACCATTGCGGTGCTGCAAAACGGCGAGACCGTGCTCACCGGCACCGCCTTCACTGCGCTGCGCCGCGAGACCTGGAGCCTGGACGAGGAGGCCATGCCGCTGTGCCCGCCACCGGACCAAGTTCCGAACGGCGAAGGCCCCATGCCCATGGAGTGGGTCAAACAATACGACATGCGCCCCGTTGCTGGTGCCATGCCCCGGGTCTGGGACGGCAGCGGTGACAGCAGCCTCACGCAACTGTGGGTGCGCGACAACCCGCCGCGCCCGCTGGACTTTGCCTCGCTCACCGCGCTGTCGGACGTGTTCTTCCCGCGCGTCTTCGTGCGCCGCGCCACGCTGGTGCCGGTGGGCACCGTGACCATGACCGTGTACTTCCATGCCGACAGTGCCCAACTCCAGATGAGTGGCACCAGCTATCTGCTGGCCCAGGCGCGCGCGCAGGCCTTTCGCAACGGCTACTTCGACCACACGGCGCAGTTGTGGAACGAGGCCGGTGTGCTGTTGGCGACTACCCACCAAGTTGTGTATTACAAGAGCTAATAACCTTGCGGGACAGACCACAGCCACGCAGTGGCAAGCTCTGTCCTCAACTGAAAGTAAACACCATGCAAGACATCCTGATCCACGTCGAAGCCGGCGTACAGACCTTGACCATCAACCGTGCCGCCAAGAAGAATTCCTTCACGCCGGCCATGTACGCCGCCATGGCCCAGGCGCTGGAGCACTCGGCCACCGACCCCGCCGTGCGCGTGACCGTCATCCAGGGCGACCTGGCGGTGTTCAGCGCCGGCAACGACATCGAAGACTTCCTGAAACGCGAGCCCGGCGGCGAGGAGTCGCCGGCCTTCAGCTTCCTGCGCGCCATCGCCCAGTACCCCAAGCCCCTGATTGCTGCCGTCTGCGGACCGGCCGTGGGCATCGGCACCACGTTGCTGTTCCACTGCGATCTGGTCTATGCCGGTGACAACGCCGCGTTCTCCATGCCCTTCGTCAACCTGGGCCTGTGCCCGGAGGCGGCGTCCAGCCTGCTGGTCCCCCAGATGCTGGGCTACCACCGTGCCGCCGAGGCCCTGCTGCTGGGCGAGCCCTTCATGGCCGAGGCCGCGCTGGAGGTGGGCCTGGTCAACCGCGTGGTGCCACCCACCGAAGCCAACGCCGTGGCCCAGGCCCAGGCGAAGAAACTCGCAGCCAAGCCGCTGGGCGCGCTGGTCGAAACCAAGCGCCTGATGAAGAAGGGCCAGATGGCCCAGGTGCTGGCGCAGATGGAAGAGGAGGGCGCCAGCTTTGGGCGCCTGCTGCAGGAGCCCGCCGCCAAGGAGGCGTTCAGCGCGTTTCTGGAGAAGCGCAAACCCGATTTCACCAGGGCGTGAAGTGCAAAATAGGCCTCTAGTCCTCGTCGATTGTGCGTAGCAAGCTATCAAAAGAATAGCAATACCCAGCAACCCCTGACCCAGGAGACACCATGACCACCGAACAAACCCCTTCGAATCGCACCCTGCAGGGCCAGACCTTGTTCATCACCGGCGCCTCGCGCGGCATTGGCCTGGCCATTGCCAAACGCGCAGCACAGGACGGCGCCAACATCGTGATCCTTGCCAAGACCACGGACCCCAATCCCAAGCTGCCCGGCACCATCTACAGCGCGGCGCAAGAGATCGAAGCCGCCGGCGGACGGGCCCTGCCGCTGGCGGTGGACATCCGTGACGATGCAGCCGTGTATGCCGCCGTGGAGCAGGCGGTGCAGACCTTTGGCGGCATCGACATTCTGGTCAACAACGCCAGCGCCATCAGCCTGACCAACACCGAAGCCACGCCGATGAAGCGCTTCGACCTGATGAACGGCATCAACGCGCGCGGCACCTACCTGTGCACGGCGGCCTGTCTGCCGGTGCTCAAGAAATCCGCCGCCGCCGGGCGCAGCCCCCACGTGCTGACACTGTCGCCACCACTCTCGATGCAGACGCACTGGTTTGCGCCGCACACCGCCTACACCATGGCCAAGTACGGCATGAGCATGTGCACCCTGGGTCACGCCGGCGAGTTCAAGAAGTTCGGCATCGCCGTCAACAGCCTGTGGCCGCGCACCGCCATTGCCACCGCTGCCATGCAGATGATCCCCGGCGTGGACCTGGCCCTGTGCCGCACGCCCGAGATCATGGCCGACGCCGCCTACTGCATCCTCACCGATGCGCAGTTCAACACCGGCAACTTCCACATCGACGACACCGTGCTGGCCGCGCACGGCGTCACCGATCTGGGGCGCTATGCCGTCACGCCTGGCAATACGAAATTCCTGCCCGACTTCTTTGTGGACTGAAGTCGTTCAGGGCACGCGCACTGCGGTGTGACGGGGCCGGGCCGTGGCCCGCATGCCTGCGGTGACCCACTGCACCCGGGCCTGGTTGATCTGGCCGGAGGCCGCCCAGCGGCGGGCCTCCAGCGCCGGGTTGTGCAGCATGGCGGCCAGCCAGATGGCCTCGGTGGTGGTGAGCCGGTCGGCGCGCTTGCCAAAATAGGTGTGGGCTGCGGCCTGCGCACCGCAAATGGTGGCCCCCCACGGAGCATTGTCCAGGTACAGGCGCAGGATGCGGGCCTTGCCCAGCGTCTGCTCCATCTCCACCGCGTACAGCAGCTCGCGCAGCTTGCGCGTGGGAGACCGCTCGCCCCCGGTGACCAGCAACTTGGCCACCTGCTGCGACAGGGTGCTGGCGCCGCGCAGCGCAGGCTCGGCACGCTGGTTGCCGCGCAAGGCTTGCGTCATCTCCACCAGGTCGTAGCCAGGGTGTTCAAAGAAGCGCTGGTCCTCCGCCGCCAGCACGGCGCGTGCCAGCGGGCTGCCCACGCCGGGCATCGCTGCGGCCTGCGCGGGTGTCAGGTTGCGGCTGCAGACGCTGCGGGCATTGACCCATTGCTCGGTGCCCAGGCCCTGCACCGCCATACCCTCCACGTGGGGCTGGACCGTGAGCATGCGCGACGGCAGTTCCAACCGGGCGTGCAGCGCAAAACTGCCATCAATTCGGGCCGTGGCCAGCTCTGCAATGGAGGCAGCAAACAGCGCGTAGCCATCGCGGATCGGGCTGGCGGGCAGGTCCAGGTCGAGCACCAGCCGGTCATGGAAGAGCTGGCCCCGCCAACTGGCGCGCAGTGCGCCGGAAGCCACGCTGCCCCGCAAGGCCATGCCCTCGCGGTGGACGCTCAGGCGCACCGAATCCAGCTGCACGGCCTCTCCCCCCCAACTGGTGCTGCGCACGCTGCAGGGCCTGCACTGCAGTACCAGCGACCGATCCTGCTCACTCCAGCCGAGCCGCACAGGCCCCATGGGTGAAGACACCGTGTGGCCTTCAAGGTGACTGGCAACCCACGGCGTGGTGGCCAGCCAGATCAGCGATGGCACGCCGATGTCGACCTTGATGGGGCCCATGGGCAGCGTCGTGGCCCACGCATCGGGTGCGGGGCGGACGGCCTCGCGCGCAACCAGCAGCAGCGCCAGCGCGGCGCACAGACTGGCAGCGCAGGCCAGACCCAGCCAATAGATCAGGCGACGCAATGCGTGCAGTGCGGTGGGGCTCATAGTGCGGTGGCCACGGTGGTGGCTTTCCACGGGCCGTGCGACTGGCCGGCCAGCGCGGCCCAGTACCAGGCAGAGGCATCGGTAAATCCCTGGCCCTGGGCGTCTTCAATGTGTTCGCACACGCGCACCTGGTGCGCACCGCGCTGGGCCACAAAACAGCGCCAGCGGGCGCGGTCGCTCTGCACCTCCAACTGCTCGTCGTGGATGCGGTAGCCCAGGCCACGGTAGCAGTCGGTGGCCGGGTGCAGCATGCGGGTCGGCTGGGTGACCGTGCGCAGCACCAGCACCTGGCGGCCATCGGTCATGCGCGACACCGTGCCGGGAAAGTGGGCGGCAAAGCGCAACTCCACCTCGCTGAGTGCCAGCGGGCGCAGCGGCTGGCCGCGCCACTGCGCCGGCAACTCGGTGGCGTGTGCAGCCGGCGCGCGGTTGTCCGCGTCGTCCGCCGCACGGCGGTGGTCCATCACGCTGTGCGCCACGCCGGCCAGCGTGCACAGCGGCAGCAGCGTAGCCCACAGGGTCTTGTGCAGCACGCGGTTCAAAAAGCGGTTTTCGAGGAGTTTCATGGTGAATGGCATGTTCAACGGGCATTGCGGCCCATGGTCCAGGCGATGCCGGCGCAGACGACGGCCAGCACCACCAGGCCCACCGCCTCATGGCCCCAATGGGCCAGGTGTGCATCGCCGGCCTGCGCGGCCACCAGCACGGTGTTGCGCAGCACATTGCCCAGCAGCACCAGCGCGCCAACAATGGGCAGGCGCAGCAGGAAGGCGCGGTTGCTCCGACCCATAGCCAATGCCACCACGCAGGCGGTGAAGTAACCCAGCCACACCATCTGCACGCCGGAGCAGGGCGCGTCCACGATGATGAGCTGGCCGTCCATCACCAACGCGCTGCCGCTGCGCTCCACCGTGTGGGCCAGCGACAGTAGCCAGCGGCTGGCCTCGGCCGTGACCACGCGCAGCGGAAAACCGGCATAGAACTGCAGCGATGCCAGCAGCGGCAAGGAGAGCACCGACAGGCCCAGCACCGGCGCGCTGGCCACTTGGCGTGGCAGGAAGGCCAGCAACCCGGCAGCGAGCGACAGCAGGCCGACCAGGGTCACCAACAGGTCCGGCAACTGTTGGTGCAGCGCCGTGGTCAGCACCGCACCGCCCAGGGCAGTGACCTGTAGGCCCAGGCGCGGCGCGGCGCGCAGGCGCCCGCGCTGCTGCCACAGCAACGCACCCAGGGCGGCCAGGGCCAGCAGACCCAACGGGTCGTCCGAGCCATCCACCATGCGCTGGCCCATCCACCACCAGGTGGGCCACAGGGCCAGGGTCAGCAGGGCCAGCCAGCGCCATTCGGGGGCGGTGTCGATGGCTATACAGAAGCGCACAAAGCGCGGCATCTGCAGCAAGCGAGGGAGTGCCGACTCGGTCGCCGCAGGGCCGCCCCAAGGCGGGCGACGCCCCCATGGGGGGCAGCGCAGTACTTGCGAAATCGGCTCAGGCCGATTCCGGGGAAGTGACAAGCGTGGGGGCTTCATGTTCAGCTCGTCAGATGGTGGTTACGGGCACGGCGGCGGCGGGTGGCCAGCATGGCCAGCACCGACACCGTGACCAGCATCGCGCCCCAGGTGGCGGGCTCGGGCGTGCTGGGTACCTCGGCGCCCAGGGCGGTGTTTTCCACGCCCTGGGGCAGGGGGCTGGGCTGGTTCACGCTGGCGCTGTCGGCGGGCGCGGTGTTGCGCACCACGTGGTCCACGGCGATGAAGCTGGTGTACTGGGTGAGCAGGTTGTATTGCAGACCCAGGTCGGTAATGGCCTTGGCATAGGCATCGCCGCCTTCCAGGGCTTCCTGGTCACTGAGCGCGGCGATGCGGTGGCGGGCCCACAGGTGGCGCAGGGCGGCGGTGTCGGTGCCGCGAGTGGGCTTCACATCCATCGCCAGTTGCAGCGGACCGCTGGCGGTGTTGCCTTCCAGCACGAGCTTGCCCTTGGGCTCGCCACGCCATTTGCCGAACACGATCACCGGGCGCTGGGCCAGCACGTCGGGCAGGTTGCGTGGCTCCACGTCGTACACATCCAGGCCGTCAAAGCGCAGCTTCACGTTGGTCAGCACCGGCGCGTCAATCATCTTGCGGAAACGCGCGGCCTGCGCGGCGGCCTCGGCCGGCTGGGTGATGATGAAGGGCTCGCCCATGCCGGCGCGGGCCAGGCCTTCCATCAGGTGGCGGTTCACGCTGGAGCCGATGCCAAAGGAAAACACATTGGCCTTGGACAGGTTGTTGCGCACCAGCTCAAAGGCCTCGCGCTCCACGGTCACGTAGCCGTCGGTCACCACCACCACGCTGCGCGACACATCGGCCGGCTTGGGCTCGGCATAGATACGTTTCAGGGCCGGAATCAGCTCCGTGCTGCCGCCACCGCCCATCTGGTCGATGGTGCGAATGGCCTTAGCGATGTTGGCCTGCGTGGCCGGCACCGAGTGGGCGTTGAGGAAGCGGTTGCTGCCAGAGAACAGCAACACGTTGAACGTATCGCTGGGGCGCAGGCCACCAATCAGCTCGCGCAGCAGCACCTTGGCCGTCTCCAGCGGAAAGCCGTGCATGGAGCCCGAAATGTCCACGACGAAGATGTAGTCGCGCGGCGTGATGGCCGTGGTGGGCACGGCCTTGGGCGGCTCCACCATCGCCAGGAAGAAGTTCTCGCTCTGGCCCTGGTAGAACAGCACGCCGCTCTCGATGGCGTCGCCGGCCAGGCGGTAATCCAGGATGAAGTCGCGGTTGTTGGTGGGCTCGGCACCGGGTTTGAGCCCGATGACGGTGGCGCCGCCTTGCTCGTTGAAGCGGCTGATGTCGTGCGAGCTGGAGCGCACTTCCTTGACCGCGATGGGCGTGTTCAGCGTGACGTGAATGTCAAACGGCGCACCGGTGCCGTGCTGGGCTTCGCTGCCCTTGGCGATATACGGCTGCGCCACCCAGGTCGCATTGGCCTGGCTGCTCTGCGGGCTGTTGTAGCGCGGCCCGACCACGGTGGGAAAGACAAACTGGTAGTTGCCGTCCGTGGGCACCAGCAGCTCGGTGTAGCGCAGCTCCACCTTCACGTCGTCGCCGGGCAGGATGTTGGCCACGTTCATCTGGAACACATTGGGCAGGTGCTGCTCCAGCAGGGCGGCGGTCTTGCCTTCCTTCTTGGCCGTGTCGTACTCGATGCGGGCCTGCTGCTTCTCGCGGATCTTGGCGGTGATCAGGCGGTCGGCCAGGCGTACGTTCATGCCATGCACCGCCGCGCGGGTGGAGCCGGGGAACACGTACTTGGCTTCAATCGCGCGCTGGCCTTCGTTCTTGTAGGTCTGCACCACGGTCACGTCGGCAATCACGCCACTCACGCGCACATCCACTTGGGTGGACTTGAGCGGCAACTGGTCCACGGCCGGGTCATCGCTCTTGACGAAGAAGTACGGGCTCTCGGTCTTCTGACGCGGGGCCGCGTCACGGTCTTGTGCACGGACCGGCGTGTGGACCAGCGCCACGAAGCAGGCGGTGGACAAGGTAGTGGTTGCCAGCCACAGCCAGCGCGAGAAGCGCGACGGTGCTGCGGGCAAGGCGTGTGGGGCGGTGGCCAGGGCCATGGTTTCCTCCAGTGGGCGTGCGTGATTGCACGGTGGAGGAAGCATCCCGCTGGGCGGAGAAGGCTGTTGGAAGCCTGCGGGGGCTTGTGTGAAGTCTGTGTGAAATTTGAGTGAAAAAAGTAACGCGATGCGGAATGCTCTGCGCAATCAAAGTCGCATGCGCGCGCCACAGGTGAGCTCAAAAAACGGCCCTTGTGGGGAGTAAGTAGACGTCCACCAAGATGAACTTGGACAAAATAGTGTGATCGGAAGCAGTCACCCCAGATTCATGCGTAAAGCTGACGTTCATCCCATGTTTGAGGGATGGGTCTTTAGGTTTCAAAGGCTATAGTACTCATGCCGACCTGCAAACGCACCCGGTCCGGTATAGGGGGAGATTGCATTTAGGGAGTACCGGATTTTGCGATCTATACCACGTTGGCATTTTTTTTAAGGCTTGGAGGTACGGGTACACATTGAAGTGAGCATCGTGATCTCGTTTGGGTTGGAAATCTTCGCTTCTGTCTTTGGCTTTGTTGCAATTGTTATGGAGGTAATTATGAAAAACTCAATCGCTTTCTCTACTTCGGTATTGGCTTGTGTTTGGTGCGGAATCGCGTTCCTGCGGAGCTCTGGTGAGAAAAAATTCCAACCCGAACGGGAGATTAGTACTCCATGAATTTGTGTACCTACCAAGAGCGAACGCAGGGGGTTCGATTCCTCCTCTCCGCACCATTTGCAGCGCATCAACAATGTGCGAACCCGGCGCCCAAGCGGACCCGCGTAGTGCGGTCCGCTTCCCCGGTCCGTTAGCCTCCTTACACAAGGGATATCGCGGTGGACAAGAGATTTCAGGTGTTCGTAAGCAGTACGTTTAAAGACCTCGAAGATGAGCGACAGGAGGTAATGCACGCTCTTCTGGAACTAGACTGCATGCCCGCAGGAATGGAGCTATTTCCAGCAGCCAACGAAACCCAATGGAACCTTATCAAGAAGGTAATTGACGATTGCGACTATTACGTCTTGATCCTTGCTGGGCGCTATGGGTCCATCAGTCCTGAGGGGCTCAGCTACACCGAGATGGAATACAGATACGCCCTCTCCATCAACAAGCCAACAATCGCATTTATTCACCGCGACCCTGGCAAAATTATTGCAGCCAAGACCGAGACGACGGATGAAGGCAAGGTCAAACTCGCTGAATTCCGGACTCTGGTGGAGAAGCGGCTTTGCAAGCAGTGGGATACACCGCAAGAACTCGGCTCTGTTGTTAGCCGAAGCTTGATTCAACTGATTAAGTCGAATCCCGGAGTTGGCTGGGTTCGGGCGAATGAGCTTGCTGATCGGGAAGCTACGATGGAGCTGCTGCAGTTGCGGCGGCGCGTTGAAGAGCTCCAATCCGAACTTGCAAGAGCGAGAACTTCTGCGCCCAAAGGAGCTGAGGGACTTGCTCAGGGTGACGAAAGCCACTCGCTTAGGTTTTCATTCAAAGCCAAAGGTCCAGGTGAATATAGATCCGTTACTTGGAGTAGTAGCTTTAGCCCCACATGGGACGAACTGTTCTCTGTAGCAGCTCCTCTGATGATCAACGAAGCTCCGGAAGAAGCAATCAAAGTGGCGTTGGATGCAATGGTGGAGGAGGAGAACGCAGAGCGGCTACGCGAGAACAAAAAGCTCGAAAGACATGCTCTCCACGAATTCTCTCTGCACCAAGAGGATTTTCAAACCGTAAAAGTTCAGTTGCGGGCACTTGGACTCATTGCAAAAAGCGAAAAGGCACGAAGCGTAAAGGACTCGGGGACTTATTGGACGCTGACTCCTTACGGCGACGAGGTCATGACCAGACTTCGAGCAATTCGTAGCAACCAGGCTGAAGAATTGGCTGATGAGGAAATCAAAGAGGGTGAAGAGTAGGCTGCCGATCATCCCACTGCACCTGCGCAGCAGCCGTGCAGGCAGGTGAGTTCAGACGCTGAGTGACCGCCCAGCTATCCGCCGCAAGAGTGCGAGCAGGCAGCTTGGTTAATTGAGCGGCAGCTATGCGCCATGGAGACCGTATGTCTCCGCCTTTGACAATCGGTCTATGGCCCGCAAATCCGGTTGTATTCGCGACTTGTACAGCCATGTTGTCAGATCGAGACAACGCACGGCTGCTTGATCGCTAGGCCTGTTTTCGACTTTATTGCCAGGGCCCTGGTCTCAGCGCACACGCTGCCCGCACGGCAGCCACAAGCAGGCCACAGCGCCGGTGCTGGCATTTGCCGCACCGGCCACATCCGATCGGTTGTGCAACTCCACCCGGCCCCGATGCAGGCTGGCAATCTCCTTCACAAAACTCAACCCCAGCCCCGTGCTCTTCTTGCGCGAGTGCGGCCGGGCCAGGGAGTAGAACTTCTCGAACACCTTGTCCTGGGCGTAGCCCGGGATACCGGGCCCCTGGTCGCAGACGGTGATGCAGGCCCAGCGCCCTTGTAGGCTCAGGCCTAGAGCCACCTGGCCACCCTCGGGCGAGAAGTCCAGCGCGTTGTCCAGCAAGTTGCTGACGGCGCGGCGCAGCAGAAAGGGGTCGGCTTCCACTGTGGCGTCGGTGTCGGCGGCCACGGTGATGGTGATGCGCCGTTGTGCGGCCACGCCTTGAGCGGCGTGCGCCAGTTCCTCCAACAGCGGCGCCAGTGCCACGGGCTGGGTGTTGTCCAGCACGCGGCGGGTCTCCAGCGCGGTGAGTTCCAGCATGCGGTCCACCATTTCCTGAATGCGCTGGGTCTCGCGTTGGATGTTGCCCAGGAAGCGCTGGCGCTGGGCCTCTTCCATAGGTTCCTGCAGCAGTTCGGCGGCGCCGCGGATGGCGGACAGCGGGCTCTTGACCTCGTGCGTGAGGGTCTGCACATAGTCGGCCACGTAGTTGCGGCCGGCCAGGGCGTCGCGCATTTCGTCGTAGGCGGCACGCAGCAGCGCCAGCGCACGGCGCAGCAGGCGCATGGGGTGAAAGCCGGGCTGGGCCTTGACGTAGCGCGCGTAGTCGCCAATCAGCCCGAAGGGCCGCACCAGCCACACCGACACGGTGACGGCCAGCACAAGCACTGCCACCACGGACAGCAGGCCCACGTACAGCGTGCGGCTGCGCGCGGCGGCGACGAACTGGCCGAAGGTCTGCACCGGCTTGCCCACGGTGACGGCGCCAATGATCTCGCCCGTGCCCGGGCCCTGGGCGTTGTCGGTCCAGCGTACGGGGGCGGCCATGTACATGACGGCGGAGTCGGGGTCGCCGGGGATGTCGAGCGTGGTGCGTGCGCCGTACTCGCCGCGCAGGGTCATGCGCACGTCGCGCCACTGCGAGAAGTCCTTGCCCACCGACTGCCCGGTGGAGTCGTAGACCACGGTGCCGCGCCGGTCGGTGACGTAGGCGCGCAGTTCCACCTTGGTCTTGTTGACGCTGAAGATCTGGGCGTCGAAGCTGCGGGCGTAGACGGCCTTGAACAGCGTGTCCAGGCGCGCGGTGTCGATCACGCCATCGCGCACATCCAGCTCCACCAGGGTGGCCAGCACCTGGGAGGTTTCCACCAGCGATTCCTCGGCCGACTCGCGGTAGCGCGGGTCGATGTCCGTCACCACCAGGTAGAGCACGGCGGCAATGCCGATCGCGTAGATCAGCAGGATGCCCAGGAAGATGCGGGTGCGTTTGCTCAAGTCAGGTCTTCGTTGAGCGCGTAGCCGGTGCCGCGCAGGGTGCGGATGGGCTCACAGTCGGGCGCCACGGCCTTGAGCTTGGCACGCAGGGTCTTGATGTGGGCGTCCACCGTACGGTCAAAGCTGGCGTTGTCATCGCCCCAGACCTTGAGCAGCAGCTCGTCGCGCGTGAACACCTTGCCGGGGCGCAGCACCAACAGGCGCAACACGCCGTACTCGTAGCGGGAAAGCTCCAACGCGCGGCCGTGGTAGCGGATGAGGTGGCGCTCTTCATCGAGTTGCCAGACGGCGGGCGCGTTGGGCGGTGCGGGTGGCGGCACTGCGACGGGTGTAGCGGGGGCTGGCGTGACGGCAACGGCTGGCGGTGGTGCCCCCAGCGGCCGCGCACTGCGGCGCAGGATGGTGCGCACGCGGGCCACCAGCTCGCGCGGTGAAAAGGGCTTGGCGATGTAGTCGTCCGCGCCCAGCTCCAGTCCCACCACGCGGTCAATCTCGTCGCTGCGTGCGGTCAAAAAGATCATGGGCACATCGTGGCCGCCGGGCAGGGCCTGCAGGCGACGGAACAGCTCAAAGCCATTCAGGTCGGGCAGGCCCACGTCCAGTACGGCCAGCGCCGGTGGGTCGACCCTGAACTGGGCCAGCGCCTCAGCGGCGGTGCTGCACCACACGGGCGCGAAGCCGTCGGTGGACAGCACGTACTGCAGCGTGTCGGCGATGCCGGCTTCGTCCTCCACCAGAAGAATGCGGGGTTTGGGTTGCATGACGGCTATGGTAACGGCGATGTAAAGATGCTCCGTCATCGGGTGGGCGGCTCTTGAAACCCCCTGCTGCGGCGCCATCTTCCGCGATACAAACCCTGTGGTTTGAAAGGAAACATCCATGCAGATTGCAACCCATTCCCGCCGTATCGTCCAGGGCCTGGTGCTGGCCGTGGCGCTGGGCGCCGGTGCCGCCATGGCCCAGTCCGAGCCTACGCTGAACCAGGTCTACGCCTCGGCCCAGGCCGGCCAGCTGGACCAGGCGCAGACCATGATCCAGCAGGTGCTGGTTGGCCACCCCAACAGCGCCAAGGCCCACTTTGTGCGCGCCGAGCTGTACGCCCGCCAGGGTGACGCCACGCATGCGCGCGAGTCGCTGGCCACGGCAGAGCGTCTGTCACCCGGCTTGTCGTTTGCCAAGCCCGAGGCGGTGCAGGCCCTGCGCACGCAATTGGCGGGGCGCGGTGCCGCGTCCACCGGCAACGGTTTCAACAACACGCACCCGGTCGCGGTGAATGCGGCGCCGGTGCAGCAGCAGAGCAGCGCATCTGCGTCGTGGGCCTTGCCCGTGCTGCTGCTGGGCGTGGTGATGGCGGCCGGCTATTTCATCTTCCGCCGCCGTGCGCCGCAGCCAGAGGTGTACCCGGCGCAGTACGGCCCGACCGGCAGCGGCCTGAGCGGCCCGCAGACCTTTGGCATGGGCGGTGGTGGCGGTGCCGCCGCGCCCTACCCGGCGGGCGGCTATGCGCAGCCGGCCGGCACGGGCCTGGGCGGTCGCATCATGGGCGGCGTGGCCACGGGCCTGGCCGTGGGCGCGGGCGTGATGGCGGCCGAGGCGATTGGCCGCAGCGTCTTTGGCAACCACAACACGGCGCAGGCCGGCACCCTGGATCAGGGAGGGCAGAACGACTACCAGCCCATTGCCGACGCCAACCGCGACATGGGTGGCAATGACTTCGGCATCAACGACGCCGGCTCGTGGGACGACGGCGGTGGGGGCGGTGGTGACTGGGATAACTAAGAAAAATACGGCGCTGGCCCTCGTGGATATTGCGTGACCAGCTATCAAAAACGGAGCAAATAGAGGCGGAGCCAACGCTTGCCCAGTGCGCGCAGGCGCTGGTGTGACTCGCTAACCGTTGTTATTGTTATTGTTGTTGTTATTGTTATTGTTGTTATTACTGCTGCGCTTCTTGTCCTTGGCGTCCTGCTGCGCAGCCACCAGGCCGGGCATGCCCAGCAGCAGGCCGGCGGTGCCCAGCATGACGAGCTTGCCGCTGTCATTGAAGGCGGAGCCGTCGATGCTCGATAACTTGTCGGCATTGCACCAGAGGGTCTGCTTCTGGCGCGCCAGGGGCACGGCAAAGCTCTGCGTCACGTGGTTGCGGCTGTAGCAGGAAATGGTCTGGTCCTGGTAGATCAGGTGGTCGTCCTTCTCGCGCTTGTCGTCCGCCAGCCAGCGCACCAGGGCCTCTTCCACCTCGGTGCGGTCGTTGCCGTCTTCCAGGCGCAGGGCGTTCAGAAAGCATTCCACGGTGTAGGCGGTGCGTTGCAGGTCTTGGGGCTTCATGGTGGCGGGCTCAGGGCAGGTAGTGGAATTCGAGGTTCTGGAAGGGCAGGTTGGCCGTTTGCACATGGTAGAAGGCGTTGGCCTTCTGCTTGCCGTAGTGGTACTCGCGCAGGAACAGCGTGGTCACGAACAGGTTGTTGAGCACGCCCCTTCGGTAGTGCGACCGGTGCAGTGCCAGCAGCCCCGTCAGGTCGCACTGCAGGTAGTCCGCTCCCAGGCGCGTGCTGGGCTCCAGGCAGTTGGCATAGAGCTGGTAGGTGAAGATGTGTTCCTGCTTGGTGCGCTGCTCGTCGCCATAGACCACCGGCGTGTCGCGCAGCAGTTGCAGGTACAGCGTGTTGCGGATGGCCTCGCTGCAGTTGGCTTGCAGCACGTCGCGGCGCAGGTGCAGCACTACTCCGTCACCCGTCACCAGGGTGTGTTGGGTGCGGCGTGTCTTGAGCAATTGCGAATCCAGCGGCAGCAGCTCGCCGCGCAGCTCCAGCACAAAGGCGCTGTCGCTGAACAGGGTTTGCAGTACCGCATCGGCCGCGATGATGGCTGCCAGCGTGTTCTTCGGTTCGGCGATGTCGTTGGGCAGCACAAACTGCGGCTCGGCCGGGGCGGCGGGTGGCTGCGCAAACGCCAGGCTGGGGTGCGTGGTCTGCTGGTAGTGCAGGGCGTATTCGCGCTGCGCGGCGGGCGTGTCCGCGGGGTAGGACAGCGGGTTGTCGCGGTAAATGGTCTTCTGCAATCCGCAGGTGTAGGACTTGCCGCTCTGGTTCTGGTACTTGACCACGGCACAGCCGGTATTGCAGGTGCTTAAATGATCGCAGCCCTGGCAGTCGGCATCGAAGCCCTCGCTCTGGTGGATTGCGCGGATCTTGCGCGCGCCGTTGTCCAGAATGTCCAGGATGGGGTCTTCAAACACGTTGCCGTAGCGAAACGCCTCAATGCCCTGGCCGCGCACGCAGGAGTAGACCGCGCCATCGCTTTGCAGCAGGTAGAAGCGCTCGCCGCAGTTGCGGGCGTTGGTGCAGTAGCTGGGCTTGAACTCATCGAACCAGTTGCGGCGCAGGCCCTCCTCCAGCTCGGTGCCCATGAACTCCTTGGCCAGCGCGTCGTACAGCGCCTGCTGCTGTGCGGGCGTGGTGGGCGTGAGCACGCCCTCGCCTTTGGCGGCGCGGTTCAGTTCGGAGCCAAAGGCGAACATCAGGTTGAACTGGTTCATGTCAAAGCCCAGTTCGCGGTGCAGGTACCAGATGTCGTGCACCAGCGCCGGAATGTCGGCCAGGTGTTCACTGCTCAGCGTGGCCGAGATCTTCTTGGCGTGCGGGTAGCGTGCCAGCAGGCGGATGTTGTCCAGCGTGCGCGGCAGCCAATCCGTGCCGCCGCGCGTGGTGCGGTGGCGCGCGTGCAGGGACAGCGGCAGGTCGATGCTGGCGCTGATGGACACCTTGTGCCGGTCGAACAGTTCGTAGAGCGGTGCGAACTTGAACAGGTTGGTCTTGATGTGCGGCGCCGATTTCTTGTGGCCCAGCGCATTGAGCGCGTCGAAGTGCTCCAGGTAGTGGGCGCGGATCATGCTGAACAGTCCGTCTAGCACCGGCGGCGGCAGCGTCGTCACCTCGCCGCCGTGCAGCGATACGTTGAAGGCCAGCACGCCGGCGGCCTTCAGCGCATCCAGCGTGTGGCGCAGCGTCTGCACGGCGCGCTGGGCATCCTGCTTGAGCGCGGCCTCGGTGGTCTGCTTGCCCAGGTAGCAGTAGCTGCAGCTCAGGTTGCAGCACAGCGTGGGCACATACAGCAGGTGGATGGCGCGATCCATCACACGCCGATCAGGTCTGCGCTGGTGGTGGCCTTGCGCACCTTGTCAATGATCTTGTCGGCCACCTTGTCGAACTTGGCGGCCTTGTTCTTCTTGATCTTGTCAGCCTTGCGCGCGTTGGTGGGGAACTTGTCACGCTCCAGCACAAAACTCTGGCCGTTATTCGACTGCACGCGCAGCGTGCCGGTGCCGCGCGAGAGTGTGAGGCGCTTGACGTTGGCGTAGTAGACGATGGTCTGGCCGCACAGCAGGTAGCGCGGCCCCAGCAGGAGCTGGCGGCTGGCCGTGGACCAGGCAATGACCGGCACCAGCAGCGTGAACAGGCTCACCGGAAAAGGCACGGCCCGGGTGGCGATGAGCAGCAGTGCCAGCCCGAAGCTGATGCCGGTGAACCAGCGCCGCGCCCTGCTGCGGCTGGCGGCATCGCCGTGCTGGTACTTGAACTCGGAAAACTCGGTGGGCGTCATGGTGGGGCTCGGCTCCGTTGCAATCCGGGTAAAGTTTACAACGGCCCTACGCTTCCCGGTCCCTCCTGGGATAGGGGTGGGGTTTGTCCGCAGGTCAATGGGCAAATCGGCCGCCAGCCCCCGTGGAATATGCGTGAATAGCTACTAAATATGTAGCATTCCCGCAATGGCGTCAGACCCGCTCCAGCACCAGCGCAATGCCCTGGCCCACGCCAATGCACATGGTGCACAGCGCATAGCGCCCGCCGGTCGTGTGCAGGCGGTTGATGGCCGTGGTCACCAGGCGGGCACCCGAGGCACCCAGCGGGTGGCCCAACGCAATGGCGCCGCCCCAGGCGTTGACGCGCGCGTCGTCGTCCGGCAGGCCCAGCATGCGCAGCACGGCCAGGCCCTGGGCGGCAAAGGCCTCGTTGAGTTCAATCACATCCAGTTGGTCCAGCGACAGGCCGGTGAGTGCCATTACCTTTTGCGTGGCGGGTGCCGGGCCTATGCCCATGACGCGTGGTGCCACGCCAGCGGTGGCCATGCCGACCACGCGGGCACGGGGTGTCAGCCCGTTCTTCGCAGCGCTGGCTTCGTCGGCCAGCAGCACGGCGCAGGCGCCGTCGTTGACGCCACTGGCGTTGCCGGCGGTGATGGTGCCGTCGGGGCGGACGATGGGCTTGAGCTTGGCCAGCGCTTCGAGGCTGGTGGCGCGGGGGTGCTCGTCCTGGTCCACGATGACGGGGTCACCCTTCTTCTGTGCAATGCTCACCGGCGTGATCTCACGCGCCAGGTGGCCGGCCTGCTGGGCGGCTACGGCCCTCATCTGGCTGGCCAGGGCCATGCGGTCTTGCGCTTCGCGTTCGATCTTGTATTCGGTGGCCACGTTCTCGGCGGTCTCGGGCATGCTGTCCACGCCGTATTTCTCTTTCATCAACTTGTTGATAAAGCGCCAGCCGATGGTGGTGTCATAGACCGCATTGGTACGGCTGAATGCCGTGTCCATCTTGGGCATTACAAACGGCGCGCGGCTCATGCTCTCCACGCCGCCGGCCAGCATCAGCGTGGCCTCGCCGGAGCGGATGGCGCGCGCCGCTGTGCCCACCGCGTCCAGGCCCGAGCCGCACAGGCGGTTGATGGTGGCACCGGGCACGTCCATGGGCAGGCCTGCCAGCAGGCTGGCCATGTGGGCCACGTTGCGGTTGTCTTCACCGGCCTGGTTGGCACAGCCGTACAGCACATCGGTCACCGCGGTCCAGTCCACGCCCGGGTTGCGCGCCATCAGGGCCTTGAGCGGAATCGCGGCCAGGTCGTCGGTGCGCACGCTGGAGAGCGCGCCACCATAGCGGCCAAACGGGGTGCGAATCGCGTCGCAGACAAAAGCGTGGTTCATGGGTTCGTCCTTTCGGTTTCATTCTGTTGGCGCGCCCAGAACACCGGGCCGCCCTGCGCGCGTGGAAAGCCGTAGCCATGCACCAGCACCACGTCCACGTCGCCGGGGCGTGCGGCCACGCCCTCGGCCAGCAACAGTGCGGCCTCGTTGACCATGGCCAACAGGGCGCGGCGCTGGATCTCTTCGGCAGACAGGGTACGCCGGGTGATGCCGCGCGCAGCGCTGGCCTGGGTGATGATGGTGTGCACCACGTCGTCGGTGGTCGCGCTGCGTTTGCCGTCCGTATAGGTGTAATAGCCGGCACCGGTCTTGCGGCCCAGCCGGCCCTGCTCGCACAAGTGGTCGAGGATGGCGACGTAGCGCTCACGTGGGTCGCGCGTGGCGGCCTGGGCCTTGCGCATGCGCCAGGCAATGTCCAGTCCCGACAGGTCGGCCACGGTGAACGGGCCCATGGCAAAGCCAAAGGCTTCCAGTGCAGCGTCCACCTCCTCGGGCCAGGCGCCGTCTTCCAGCATGAACTCGCACTGGCGGCGGTAGGCGTTGTAGATGCGGTTGCCGATGAAGCCAAAGGCGTTGCCGGTCAGCACCGGCATTTTCTTGAGGCGCTTGCCCAGTGCCATGCCGGTGGCCAGTACATCGGGTGCGGTTTGGGCGCCGCGCACCACCTCCAGCAGTTTCATGACATTGGCCGGGCTGAAGAAGTGCAGGCCCAGCACGTCCTGTGGCCGCCCGGTGGCGTTGGCAATCGCGTCCACGTCCAGGTACGAGGTGTTGGTGGCCAGCACGGCGCCGGCACGGGCATGGGTGTCGATCTTCTTGAAGACCTCCTGCTTGACGGCCAGGTCTTCGAACACGGCCTCAATCACCAGGTCGGCCTGGCCGAGCAGGGTCCAGTCGGTGCTGGGCGTCAGCAGGGCCTGGGCTGCGGCGGCCGCATCTCCAGACAGCTTGCCCTTGGCCACGCGGCCCTGGTAGTGGCCGGACACGCGTTCCAAGCCGCGCTGCAAGGCGGCATCGTCCTGCTCCAGCAGGATGACCTTGAGCCCGGCATCCAGGGCACAGATGGCAATGCCGGCGCCCATGGTGCCCGCCCCGATGATGGCCACCGTTGCACAAGCGCGCGGCGCAACCTTCAGCGCGTCAGGCAGCTCCGCAGCCTGCGCTTCGGAAAGCGCCAGGTGCTGTTCTGCGTTGGGGACGTTGGTTATGTCGCGGCGTTCACTCATGGCGGGCTCTTTTCGGTAGCGTTCTTACATCTTGCACAGGGGCGAGGCGGGCGGCACGGTAGTTGCCGGATAGGCGCGCTCGATCACCGGGCGCAAGACGCCATCGGCCGTCTTGACGCGTGCAACGTAGTTGGGAATCACCAACTGGTTGTCAGCCGCCCGCACGGTCATTTTGCCGTACAGCGTGTCCACCTGGGCGCCGCGTAGCGCCTTGGTGACAGCTTCGGGCTGCACGCTCTTGGCCAGCGTCACGCCCTGGAACAGCACCATGGCGCCGTTGTAGGCCTGGCCTTCGGTGTCGGAGGGCAGGCGGTTGTATTTGGCCTTGAAGGCGGTGGCAAAAGCCTTGCTCTGCGGCGTGTCGATATCGGGTGTGTAGCCCACGTTGCCCGGGGTATTGGTCAGGGCGGTGCCGGTGGCGTTGACCACGAAGTTCGACAGCAGGGCGTGGCCGATCAGCGGCGTCTTCGGAATGAGTCCGAAGTCGGCGGCCTGCTTGGTGAAGGCGATGGCGCCCGACACGTCGGCGACCCAGACCGCATCGACGTTGGCAGCCTTGAGCTGCTGGATGTAGGGTGCGTAGTCCTTGGTGCCCAGTGGGACGAAGAGTTTCAGGGCGACCTTCTTGCCCTGTGCGGTGACGGCGGCCTCAAACGATTTGGCCGAGTCCTGGCCCCAGACGTAGTCGGCCGCGAGAACGGCAAAGTTGTTGCCCTGGATGCCCTTGAGCCATTCGGTGATCATGGCCAGGTCCATGGCGTCCGAATGGTTGGTGCGGATGAAGCGGGGGTTGCAGGCGTCCTGGGTCAGCTTGTCAGCCTTGCTGATGGTGCCGATGAAGGCCGCGTCCCAGCGCACCAGGTTCTGGCTGATGGCCAGCGAAATTCCGGAGGTGATGGGGCCGATGATGAGGTTGTGGCCGTCGCGGGCCAGCTTCTCGGCCACGCGCCGGCCGGCGTCGGGCGTGCTTTCGTCGTCACCTTCGGCCACGATGATCTGGCGCCCATCCACACCGCCCTTGGCGTTGGCCTCATCCACGGCGAACTTGATGCCATTGGCCACGTCGGCCCCCATGGTGGCAAAACCGCCCGACTTGGATGTCACCAGGGCGATCTTGATGGGCTCCTTGCCCTGCGCCATGGCGGCCAGCGGCAGTGCGGCCAGCAGCACGGTGCCAGCCAGCAGTCGGTGAAGTTGTGTGCGTTTGAACATGTCTTTCTCCTCTTGTTGAAATGCCGGAAAAGGCTCCGGTTGCCACCATCACGCCCTTGGGTCCGTGTCTCAGACCATCACGTGTTCTTCGATGTCTTTCAGGCCGTCATGGGAATTGACGACGGCACCCTGCGCCACGATGGAACCCTTGGACATGGCCAGGTAGCGGTGCGCCACACGCACCACCAGGCTCAGGTTCTGCTCGATCAGCAGCAGAGCCGTGCCCTGGTCCGCCACGCGGTTGAAGATGTCGGCCAACTGGTCCACGATGACCGGTGCCAGTCCTTCAGTCGGCTCGTCCAGCAGGATCAGGCTGGGGTTGGCCATCAGGGCGCGACCCACCGCCAGCATCTGCTGCTGGCCGCCGGACAGGGCCGTGCCCGGGGTGTGGGCACGCTCCTTGAGGATGGGAAAGAGTCGGTAGATCTCGGGCACATTCCAGGGGCCTTTGCGACCCACGGCGGCACCCAGGTACAGGTTCTCTTCCACGGTCAGGTTCGCGACGATGCGCCTTCCCTGCGGGACTACCACCGTGCCGTGCTGCGCGGCGATGTAGGGGCGGGGCCTGGTGATGGGCTTGTCCCCCAGCCGGATCTGGCCGCCCTTGAGCTGCGCCAGTCCCAGAATGGTGTTGACCACGGTGGTCTTGCCCACGCCGTTGCGGCCGATCAGCGCCACGCGCTCGCCGGGCTGCACGGCCAGGCTCAGGCCATGCAGGATGTGGGCCGAGCCGTAGAAGGCGTGCACGTCGGTCAGTGTCAGCAAGGCACTCATGCGGCGCTCCCCAGGTAGGCTTCGCGCACCCGCGGGTTGGCGCGCACGCTGGCCGGATCACCATCGGCAATGACGCGGCCCAACTCGAAAACCGTGACGACGTTCGAGATGCCGAACACCACGTCCATGTCGTGCTCCACCAGCAGCACCGACACATCCCAGCGCGAGGTCAGGGCCTTCAGATGCTGGGCCAGGTCCAGGGATTCCTTGACCGAGAGACCCGCCATGGGCTCGTCCAGCATCAGCAGCTTGGGGCGCCCCACCAGCGCCAGGGCCAGGTCCAGGCGGCGTTGCTCGCCGTAGCCCAGATCCTCGGCATGCATGTGGGTCAGGTTGTCGAGGTTCAGTTCCTCCAGCACGGCGTGCGCATCGGCGGCTGAATCCTCTACGCCCATCTTGTGCGAGGCCAGTTCCACCTGGTTGAACACGGTCATGCCGCCGAAGATGCTGGTGCGCTGGAAGCTGCGTGACAGGCCCCGGCGGCGGCGTTCCACGGCGCCCAGCTGGCTGACATCTTCGCCGTCCAGAATCACCTTGCCGCGGGTCAGGCCCCGGCGGCCGGTGATGGCATCGATCACGGTGGACTTGCCGGCACCGTTGGGGCCGATCAGCCCGCGGATCTGGCCCTTCTCCAGGGTCAGCCTGACCCCGTCCAGCGCCTTGACGCCGCCGTAGTGGATGGCCACATCCTCGGCCTGCAAAACGTAGTGGGTGGTCATGGGACTTTCCTCTCAATTGCCGGGCCGTAGCGCAGGCGAATACGCAACTGCTCCAGTGCGCCGACGATGCCATGTGGGGAAAACACGATGACGGCAATCAGCGCCGCACCGAAGAGGGCCATCGAGTGGGTGGCGTGCTCACCCAGCAGGTCCTTGAACAGGAAATAGACAATGGCGCCGATGATGGGACCCACCGGGCGCTTGAAGCCGCCCACCACCACCATCAGCAAGGTGATGGCCGAGACACTCCAGTGCAGGTTCTCCGGCGAGACGAAGCCGGTGTTGAGCGACGACAGGATTCCGGCGATGCCCGTGACCACGGCCGACAGCGCATACACCGCAGCGCGCGGCACCGTGGTGGTGATGCCGATGAAGCGGGCGCGTTCCTCGTTGTCGCGGATGGCTTCGGTGATGGTGCCGAACCGGGTGCGCAGGATGCACAGCAGCACAAAGGTCACCACCACCATCAGCACCCAGGCGATGAGGAACAGCGTGGCGGGCTTGAGCAGGGCTGCCTGGGGATAGCCAAACAGCGTGGCAGGCCAGTTGATGCTCATGCCGTCGGAGCCGCCGGTGATGCCGCGTGCGCGGGACGCCAGCAGATACACCATCTGTCCGATGGCCAGCGTGAGCATGCCAAAGGCAATGCCCGGCACGCGCACAATCACCAGGCCGATGAGAAACGCCAGGAGCGCGATTGCGGCCAGCACGACAGGAATGGCCGCCTCGGCCGGCATCCAGTCGAGTGCCAGGATGACGCCCATGCCGTAGCCGGCGGCGCCAAAGTAGAGTGCGTGGCCAAAGCTGACCAGACCGTTCTGGCGCAGCAGGACCCCCACACCCAGGGCGAAGATGGCATAGACAACGGCCTGGGTGAACACACCCAGCAGGCTGCTGGAACCGGTGAGCTGGACAATGCCAAAGCCCCCCGCGATGGCCAGCAGCGACCACATGCCGATACGTGAAAGTGTCATGGTGGTTTTCCGTTCAGGTCCGGCTGCCGGCCAGACCGGACGGCTTCCAGATCAGGATGGCGATCATGGAGATGAAGGGCAGCAGCACCGAGACCTCGGGCAGGTACACCGCACCGACGGCCTGCATCATGCCCAGCAGCAGCGCCGCAATGAAGGCTCCGGCCAGCGAGCCCAGGCCGCCGATCACGACGACGACAAAGGAGTCGATCAGCACATCCGAACTCATGTGCGAAGACAGCGACAGGAAGGGCGCCGCCACGACACCGGCCAGTCCCGCCAGGGCGCTGCCCAGACCGACCACGGTGGCGCTGATCAGGTCGGTGTTGACCCCCTGCATCGAGGTGGTGATGGGGTCGGTGCTGGCTGCACGTACGAACAGGCCAATGCGCGAGTAGCGCAGCCACAGCGTCAGGCCGATGGCCACGGCTGCCCCCACGGCGATCACACCGATGCGATAGGCCGGCACCTCGTTGCCAAACAGGTCTACCGAAAAGTTGAGCAGTTCCGGTGTGAACAGCGAGTAGTTGGCCTTGCCCCAGATCGCCACGACCACGTCCTCCAGAATGAGCAACAGGCCAAAGGTGACCAGCATCACATTCAGCGGTTCGCGGTCCTGCAGGAGCCGAAAGCCATAGCGGTCCAGCAGTACGCCCACCACCGCCATGGCAGCAGGTGCCGCCACCAGCGCCACCCAGAAGTTGCTGTGGGTGGCTACCGAATAGCCGATGTAGGCGCCCAGCATGTAGAGCGCGCCGTGGGCGAAGTTGACCACGCGGCGCAGGCCATAGATCAGTGCCAGGCCCGAACTCATGATGATGAGTAGCGAGCCGTACACCAGACCATTGAAGAGATTGATGGTCAGCATGGAAATGTCTTGGGGGCTGCGTCAGTCGCGGCGCAGCAGTTCGCGGCCGATGATGAGTTGCTGGACCTGGGTGGTGCCTTCGTATAGGCGCAGCAGGCGCACGTCGCGATAGAAGCGCTCCACCGGGTATTCGTTGATGTAGCCGGCGCCACCGTGCACCTGCACGCCGCGGTCGGCCACGCGGCCCACCATCTCGGTGCAGAACAGCTTGGCGCACGAGACACGCATGGACACATCGGCATCCGACACATGGGCTGGCTTGGCGTCAAAGCGGCGGGCCACGTCCTGCACCAGTGACCAGCCGGCCAGCAGCTCGGCCTGGCTGTCGGCCAGCATGGCCTGAATCAGCTGGAACTCGCCAATGGACTTGCCGAACTGCTTGCGCTCGCGCGCATAGCGGGCGGCCTCGTCCAGGATGCGCGAGGCCGTGCCGCAGGCCACCGCCGAAATATTCAGGCGCCCCCGGTCCAGCACCTTCATGGCGGTCTTGAAGCCCTCGCCGGGCACACCACCAATGATGTTGGCGGCGGGAACGCGCGCGTTCTCCAGGATGACGTCGCAGGTCATGGTGCCGCGCTGGCCCATCTTCTTGTCCTTCTTGCCCAGCTTCAGACCGGGCGTAGTGCCGGGCACGATGAAGGCCGAGATGCCGCCAGCACCGGGGCCGCCGGTGCGCGCCATCAGCGTGAAAGCACCGGCACGCGGCGCGTTGGTGATGAAGCGTTTGGTGCCGTTGAGCACATAGTGGTCGCCATCCAACTCGGCGCGGGTCTTGAGCGAGGCGGCGTCGGTGCCGGCATCGGGTTCGGTGAGCGCGAAGGACATCACCAGTTCACCACTGGCCACCTGGGGCAGGTACAGCGCCTTCTGCTCGGGCGTGCCATCCATCAGGATGCCCTGGGAGCCAATGCCAATGTTGGTGCCAAAGACCGAACGGAAGGCCGGTGCGGTGCGCCCCAGTTCGTAGTTGACCTGCACCTCCTGGCTCACCGACAGGCCGATACCGCCAAATTCTTCCGGCACGGTCAGGCCGAATAGGCCCATGTCCTTCATTTCCTCGACGATGTCGGCAGGGACTTCGTCGTGCTCTTCCAGGTGGTTCTCGGCCGGCAACAGGCGCTCGCGTACGAAGCGCTGTACGGTGGCCAGCAACAGGTCAAAGGATTCGGCATCCAGGGCCATGGTGGGTTCCCTTTTGGGTGTGGGTTGGATTCAGCGGTGGCTGAATGCGGGTTTGCGTTTTTCGAGGAAGGCGTGCATGCCTTCGTGGGCGTCTGCGCTGGCAAAGCGGGCGTGCAGCTCGCGGCGTTCAAACAGAATGCCCTCGGTGAGGGACGACTCCCACGCGCGGTTGACCGACTCCTTGATGGCCATCAGCGCCGGCAGCGAATAGTTGGCAATGCGCTGGGCCAGGGCCAGGGTCTCGGCCATGAGCTGGTCATTGGCAACCACGCGTGACACCAGCCCATAGCGGTCGGCCTCGTCCGCGCTCAGGGTGCGGGCCGACAGGCACATGTCCATGGCCTTGGCTTTGCCGATGGCGCGCGGCAGCCGCTGCGTGCCCCCGGCGCCGGGCAGCACGGCCAGCTTGATCTCGGGCAGGGCAAACTGGGCGGACGCGGCGGCCACGATGATGTCGCAGGCCAGGGCCAGTTCGCAGCCCCCGCCCATGGCGAAACCAGCCACGGCAGCAATCACAGGCTTGCGCACCCGGCGGATGGTCTCCCAGTTGCGCGTGATGAAGTTGCCCTGGTAGACGTCCATGTAGGTCCAGTCCGCCATGGCCGCGATGTCGGCACCCGCGGCAAACGCCTTGTCACTGCCGCTGATGACGATGGCCCCGATGGCTGGGTCGGCGTCAAAGGCCAGCAAGGCGCTGCCCAGCGCGTCCATCAGCGCATCGTTGAGGGCATTGAGCTGCTGGGGCCGGTTGAGCGTGATGATGCCCACACGGCCTTCGGTGCGTGTGAGGATGACGGGTGCGTCCATCGCCGTGCCCATGCTATTGGCCTGCCTTGAGTTCTTCGCGCAGCATCTCGCGCAGCTTGAACTTCTGCATCTTGCCCGAGGGCGTGGACGGAATGCTGTCGCGCACCACCAGCCGCTCGGGGATGTACTGGATGGCCACTTTTTCGGACTTCAGGTATTCCACGATGGCCGGCAGATCAATCGTCTGGCCGGGCTTGGGTACGACCACGGCGCAGGCCCGCTCACCCAGGCGCTCGTCGGGGTAGGCCACGATGGCCGCCAGCGCAATGGCCGGGTGGCGGTACAGCAGGGTCTCGATCTCGACCACGGGAATGTTCTCGCCGCCGCGGATGATCACGTCCTTGCTGCGCCCGGTGATGCGCACATAGCCACGCGCATCGATGCGGGCCAGGTCGCCGGTGTCGAACCAGCCCTCGGCGTCGGTGCCGTTCAGGTGCGGGCGCTTGAGGTAGCCGCCAAAGTTGGAGCAGGAGCGCACCAACAGCTTTCCGGGTTCCCCGGCGGGGAGGGTCTTGCCATCCGTGTCGATGACCTTGATCTCCACGCCGGGCAGCGGGCAGCCATCGGTGTTGACTGCGCGCTCGTCCTCGTCTTCCGGCAGAATCAGGGTGACGGCACCGTTTTCCGTCATGCCCCAGGCCGAGACGATCTTGCTGCCCAGCACACGGCGGGCCTGTTCCACCAGGGGGCCGGGGATGGGCGCGCCGGCGCACAGGAAGATCTTGAGCGTTGGCACCGCCTTGCCGGAGGCCTCCACGTTTTTGGCCAGATCGGTCAGGAACGGGGTGGACGCCATGGTGAAGGACACCGATTCGTCGCGGATCAGGTCGATGGCGCGCAGCGGCTCCCACACGTCCAGCAGCACCACGCTCTGGCGCAGCAGGATGGGCATCATCAAGCCATACATGAAGCCGGTCTGGTGGGCCATCGGGGACGCCATGAGCACGACATCATCCTGGGTCAGGTGCAGTCGCTCGGCGTAGGGGAAGATGTTGGCCATGGTGGTGTTGGCCGTGTGCATCACGCCCTTGGGCTCGCCGGTGGTGCCCGAGGTGTAGATGAGCTGCGTCACATCGTCAGGGCCAGGGCGGTTGCTGCTGAGAATGGTGGCCGCATCGGCCTCTTGTTCCCAGGCCGGGCCACTGAGCAGCTTCTCGAAGCTGTTGTCGCCGTCGCCACCCACGATGACGGTGTGCTGCAGGTCGGGCAGGTTGGGGCGCAGGCCCGTGACCATGGCCTCGAAGTCAAAGCCGCGGAAGGCCTTGGGTGCGATCAGCACCTTCGCTTCGCCGTGCTTGAGCATGAACGACAGTTCGCGCTCGCGGAAGATGTGCATCAGCGGGTTCATCACCGCGCCAATGCGGGAGCAGGCCAGGTAGGTGATGGTGAACTGCCACCAGTTGGGCAGCTGGCAGGCCACGATGTCGTTCTTGCGCACACCCAGGCGGTGCAGGCCCACGGCCACGCGGTCGGCCATGGTCGCCAGCTCGCGGTAGGTGAAGCGCGTAACCAAGCCGCCTTCGGCCTGCACGGCCGTCAGGGCCAGCTTGTCCGGGCAGGCGGCCAGGCAGGCGTCGAGTTCGGTGTTGATGGTCTTGTCGTGCCACAGGCCCTGGGCAATGCTGGCGGCCCGGCGCGGTGCGATCAATACGGCGTCAAATTCCATGGTGTGTCTCCTCGTTGTTCTCTTGTGGGGTCAGGCGGGTACGAACTTGCGGCCGGCGCGCGTGCGGGCGATGATGGTTTTCATGATTTGGGCCGTGCCGTCGCCAATCTGGAAACCCAGTACGTCGCGCAGGCGCTGCTCCATGGGTCCGCGGTCGTAGCCGCCATGGCCGAAGCACAGCAGGCACTGGTGGATCACGTCATAGGCCAGCTTCGGGCCCCACCACTTGGCCATGCCGGCCTCTGCTGTGTGGGGCAGGCCCTTGTCCTTGAGCCACAGGCCCTGCAGGCAGACCAGGCGGGCGCCTTCGACCTCGGTGTCGAACTGGGCCAGCGGATGCGTCACGCCCTGGAAGGCCGACAAGGGTTGGCCAAAGGCCTGGCGCTCGGTGATGTACTTCCAGGTTTCTTCCAGCGACACACGGGCCACGGCCAGGCACTGCAGGCCGATGAGCGAACGCGAAAAATCAAAGCCCTGCATCACCTGCACGAAGCCCTTGTTCTCATCGCCCAGGCGGTGGCTGACCGGCACGCGCACGTTCTCGAAGAAGATGGAGCCGCGACCGATGGCGCGTTGGCCATGGCAGTCAAAGCGGTTGGTGGTGATGCCAGGGGTGTCCATGGGCACCAGCACGGCGGTCACACCATGCGCGGCCTGTTCGGGTGTGCCGGTGCGGCCAAACACCACGGTGATGTCGGCCTGATCCGCAGCGGAGATGGACGTCTTCTCGCCGTTGATGACGTAGTAGTCGCCATCCCGGTCGATCTTCAGGCGCAGGTTGGCGGCGTCGGAGCCGCCGCGCGGCTCGGTCAGGGCGATGGCGCAGATGGCCTCGCCCTGGATGAGCTTCTTCAGCCAGGGGCCAACCACGTCGGGGTTGCCGTACTTGGACAGGATCTGTGCGTTGAGCGATGCGAGCAGGTTCAGGTACGAGAAGCTCAGGTCGGCGCGGGCGATCTCTTCGTGGATTACGCCTGCGGCCTGGCACCCCATGCCCAGTCCGCCGAACTGCTCGGGCAACTCCGGAACGATGAACCCGAGCGAGCCCATTTCACGCAGCAGGGCGCGGTCCAGCACGCGGGTCTTGTCGCGTTCCTGAAAGCCGGGCGCGACTTTCTCCTGTGCAAAGCGGCGCACCGTTTCGGCCAGTGCCTGCAGGTCTTCGTTGATGTACGGGTTCGGTGTCATAAGGCCCCCACGTTCGTCACTTGCGTGTACTCTCTGCCCCCCAGGGGGGCGTTCGCTTGCTTGAAGCGGTTCTGCGCTGCGCTCATCGTCTTCTCCAGCGGCTGCTTACTTCACGTATTTGCGGAACTCGGGCTTGCGCTTGTCCTTGAGCGCATTGACGCCTTCGCGCGATTCGTCGGTGTCGTAGTACAGCTTCAGGGCGTACATGCCCAGACCGGCGATGCCAGCCTGGTGCGCGGTGTCGGCGTTGAAGCTGCGCTTGGCAATGGCCAGGGCGGTGGGGCTGCGTTCGCACAGTTCTTCACCGATCTTCTGCACTTCGGCGTCGAGCTGGTCGTGCGGGAAGCAGAAGTTCGCCAGGCCCATGGCCACGGCTTCGGCACCGCTGTAGCGGCGGTTCAGGTACCAGATTTCGCGGGCCTTCTTTTCGCCCACCACGCGGGCCAGGAAGGCCGTGCCGTAGCCGGGGTCCACCGAGCCCATCTTGGGGCCGACCTGGCCGAACTGGGCCTTGTCGGAGCAGATGGTCAGGTCACAGATGGTGGCCAGCACGTTGCCGCCGCCGATGGCAAAGCCCTGCACGCGGGCGATCACGGGCTTGGGCACATCGCGGATGGCGGTGTGCAGCTCTTCCATGGGCAAGCCAATGGTGCCGCGGCCGTCGTAGTTGCCGTTGTGGGCAGACTGGTCGCCACCGGTGCAGAAGGCGCGATCGCCGGCGCCGGCCAGCACGATGGCGCCGACCGACTTGTCGTAGCCGGCCTTGTTCAGCGCGCGGATGATCTCGTCACAGGTCTGACCGCGAAACGCATTCATCTTGTCGGGGCGGTTGATGATGATCCAGGCCACGCCGTTGCGGTTTTCGTAGAGGATGTCTTCAAAGTTCATGGTGATTCCTTTTAAAAATGGCTTTAGCCGTGCATGGTCAGGCCGCCGGAGACGGAGATGACCTGACCGGTGATGAAGGACGCGTCGTCGCTGGCGAAGAAGGCAATGGCGCCGGCCAGGTCGTCGGGCTGGCCCAGGCGGCCCAGAGGAATGGCGCTCTTGAAGGCCTCGATCAGCTTGGCGGGGTCACGCGCACCTTCGGCCACACCGGCCAGCAGGGCGGTGTCCGTCGGGCCGGGGCAGACTACGTTGACGGTGATGCCCTGGCGGGCGTGTTCGCGGGCCAGGGTCTTGGACAGGGCCACCAGGCCGCCCTTGCAGGCGGAGTACACGGCCTCGCCGGAGGAGCCGCCGCGTGCAGCGTCAGACGCGACGTTGACGATGCGGCCGGTCTTGCGCTCCACCATGCCGGGCAGCACGGCGTGGTGCATGTGCAGCGCGCCGGTCAGGTTGATGGCGATCAGCTTGTCCCACTCGGCGGGAACGGTCTTGGTGAAGGGCTTGAAAACGTCCCAGCCGGCGTTGTTCACCAGCACGTCGATGGGACCCAGTTGGGCGATGGTTGCTGCCACGGCGGCGTCGACCTGCTCGCGGCTGGTGATGTCGCATTGGAAGGCGGCTGCAGTGCCACCGGCAGCCTGGATCGCGTCGACCACTTTCTGGGCTGCGTCCAGATTCATGTCAAACACTGCGACCTTGGCGCCATCACGCGCCAGACGCTGGCAGGTGGCTCCGCCGATGCCGCCGCCGCCGCCCGTGACGATGATGGTCTTTCCGTTGAATTGGGCCATGTTCTACTCCTTGGTTCCTGGTTGGTATGCTTGGGCAACCAAAATCGGGTTGCGATCGATATATGTCAATGTATTGACGTATATTACCAAGGCCGCATACCCGGAGCAAGAATTATTTTTGACGGATTCCTATGGAAAACCCTAATACAAATCATGACGCTGCGCGAATAGAGCTGGCCAATCGCATGTTCTTCCGTTTGTATCAATGTACCAATATGTTGCACAAAACGGGTACCAAGGCGGTTGAGCAGGAGGGATTGACGACACAGCAATGGGCGGTGCTGGGGGCCTTGTCACGGCCCAAGGTCGAAGGCGGAATGAGCGTGGGCGACCTGGCGCGCTACCTCTTGGTGAGCCGCCAGAATCTTTCGGGCCTGATCAGCCGCATGGAGCGCGACGGGCACATCGCCGTTGCGCCCGATGACCGGGACCGGCGTGCGCGCCTGATCACGATGACCGACTCAGGCCGGCATGTCTGGAACGCGCTGGCGCAGCCGAAGATCAATGCGTATTACGAGCAGGCACTGGCGGGCTTCTCCATCGCAGACATTGCGCACTCGCTGCACTACCTGCTCAAGCTGCTGGAGAACATGAAGAAGCTGGATGGCGAAGAGGTCGCAGAGCCGCAGTCGGACTGACTCAGTTCTGCTGCGCCTGCAGTTGTCGCAGGCGTTGCGTGCGTTGGTCCAGCGGCAATTGGGCCAACTGGCTGGCGACTGCGTAGAAGGCCGGCCAGTCGTCCGACTGGGAGTGGAACAGGGCTTCGAACGCGCCCACCCAATCGTCGTACGCGGCCATTGCACCAAAGGCGGCATTGTTGGCGCCGGCGACCCACGCGTCGTAGCGGTCATAGCCGCCCCAACGGGCCTTCAGCTGTGCGTAGGCCTGGCGAAACTCCGCATACGCGGCGGCCTTTTGCGCTGCCAGTTCCTGGGTGTCTGGTTGCGGCACGCGGTCCGGGGCATAGATCGCCAATAGCGTCTGGCGGGTGCGAGCCGTCAATGCCCGAAACGCCTGGCGTTGCGTGTCAAACGCTGCGTATTCCTGCTGGGCGGCGGCACTGGCCCGACTGGACAGCCACGTGGCACTGCCCAGTCGCTCCACGGCAGTGGCAAACGATTCGTTGAACGCCGTGTCATCCTTCACATACAGCACCTGGTGCGCCAGTTCGTGGAACACCATGCGCGCCAGCTCGCCCTCGGGGTAGTGGATGAAGGTGCTCAGCAGTGGGTCGCCGCCCAGCCAGTTGGTCCAGCCCAGGGTGGAGTAGGCCGGCACGCCATAGACACGCACCTCCAGCCCTTGCGCGCGCAGTTCGGCGGCCAGCGCCTGCGCATCGCGTTCGTCAAAGTAGCCCCGGTAGCCCACGCAGCCGGTCACCGGGAAGCACCAAGTCTTGAGTGTCAGCGAATAGGCCGGCGCCGCCACCACGTTCCACACCACGGCGCGGCGCTGCAATTGTGCGTAGCGCTGGTAGCTGGCGTTGTCGGGCAGGTGCAGCGCGCTCACCGCATAGCGCCGGATGGCCTGCGCCAGTTGCAGGCGCTGCCTCAACGCGGGTGGCGTGCTGTCGTCATCCAGCCAGTCGTCCACGGGCCGCGCTGCCTGCATGATCTGGATGTGCCCCGTGGCGGACTGCAGCAGATAGCGTGTGTCCGTGCAGCCGGAAACCAGCCCGGTGGCTGCCAGCAGGGCGACGGACATCCAGGTGCGGGTCGTCACTTCCCGGGCGAGGGTTCAATGAACAAGACCACGCCCAGAGCCCCGACGGAAACCGTGCGGTCGTTCACCGTGGTGTACGACGCCACGCCCAGCGGGTGGTACGTGGAAGCCAACGCGGCCAACGCGCCCAGGCCGAGCATGCCTGCCAGCTGGTTGCGTTCGGCGATGGACTCTTTGATCTTGGCCCGGTGCTGTTCGGGACCTGGATTGAGCACAAACGCCAGGGCGACGATGCCCCCGGCGACGAGGGCGGAAACGACAGTAGCTTTGCGCATGGGAACTCCTTGATGCGCAACTATAGTGCAGGAGGGAGAAGGGCCACTTCCCTTGCGGGCTATTGGTGCTATGAGCCTGTAGCCCTCGTCAGATAGGCATATGCCGCTATCAATGTGGTAGCAATAGAGGTGCTGCCCGGGAACGGGTGACGCTAGGCCGGCGTCACCGTGCACACCCGGGCCCTGAAGAGGTCCATGGCCTGCGCGCTCAGTGTCTGCCCCAGGCACAGGCCCAACTGGTGGTAGGCCTCCCACTGCGCTTCGTCGAAGAACTGGTCGGCCGTAGTTTGTTGGGGGAATGTGGCATTGCGTGCCGCGTAGCCGGTGATCTCCAGCGGCAAGGCGTCCAGCACGCGCGGCTTGACCACGATGAGCAGGCCGGGCTGTGCGCGGCCTTCGTAGTGGATGCGCGCCAGCAACAGGTGTTGCGGCCCCGGCTTCGCGGTGATGGTCGTGAGGCTGCCCACGCGGGCGAACAAGGCGCGCTCGGCATCGTTCTGGGGGACCAGTGCGGCCGGGTCGACGAATTCGATGCTGGCGCCGTAGTCAATCTCCGCCTTGCGCGCCATGTTTTCCAGGTCGCCAAAGGTGTAGCGGGGGTCCGCGCCGCAGTCGGCCAGCACGATCACATCCAACTGGCGCTTGAGCAGCGCGTAGACGCCGGTGTTCTCGAAGTGACCGCCATCCGACAGGTACCACGCCGGGCTGCGCAGCCCCGGAAAGCGCGCCAGGAATTCGGCCAGCAGAAACCGGGGCTTGGGGAAGCGGGCCGCCAGCCACCGGCCCACGGCAGCGGACCGGGGCGCTTGCGGCTTCGCCGCCGGTGCAGGCGCCACCGGCAGCAGCCTGGGCGTCCAGTAACCCAGGCGCAGGCCCGACAGGAACAGCAGGGCCGCCAGGCCGGGCGTGGTCTGCGAGCCCATGCCACTGGCCGCGGCCGCGCCGGAGACGGCGATCCAGCGCGACAACGTTCCCACGCCCAGCCCCAGCCCGGGCAATTGGCCCAGCGGCGTGGGCCGCGCCGTGCCGGTTTCGGCGCCGAGTGCGCTCATGGTCAGGGCAATGCCCAGGCGGTCCGCGTTGTAGTTGCCGGTGCGGTCGTCCACCGACTGGTTGATGCAGCAGGTGATGAGGTGGATGGGGCCGCCCTGCGTGTGGGGCTGGTAGTCTTCCAGTGAGATGTCGTCCGTGGCCATGGCCTCAACCAGCTTGGCCACGCGTTCGGTCTCTGCGCGGTGCACCTGCCCCAGCGGTGACCCGTCGGGAAAGCGCGTGTCCTCGGGCTTTTGGGTGCCCTGCGGGTAGTTGCCAACGGACACGTAGGCGCGCTCGATGCGGGCACGGTAGAAGTGGTGCAGTGACGAGAGGTTGAGCACCTCCACATCCTCACGGGTCAGCACAAAGTAAGCCAGGCTCAATGCCAGCACCACGCCCCAGGCGGCAAGCGGCGGCACTGGCGCGAATCGCACCAGCGCATGCAGTGCGGTCATCCACACCAGCGCCAGCAGCAGCACCAACAGCAGCCCGCCAACGTTGAGCAGGACCTCGGTCTTGACCGCCTTTGCGGGCAGTGCGGCCTTCCAGTGCTGGATGCGCGGCAAGGCCTTGCGCACCGCCGCGAACAGTGTGGCAAGACCGGCTGCGCCCAACGCCGGCGCTTGCGTGCACTGCGCTACCCAGCCCGCCAGCCACCACGACGCGAAGTCCAGCAGGCCCAGCAGCGCCAACCCCAGAAGGCACCAGAGCATCAGGCCCAACCGTTTGGTGTACCGCAGGCGCCGCACCGCCAGTGGTGCCGTGCTGCCTTGCAGCACCTCGAACAGGGCCGCACTGAGCGGCGTGAGCAACAACAGCGCGGCCACCGCCTCGGCGACCAGCACGGCTGTCACGCTGCCCGGCACCGTGACCGCATCCCGGACCGCGCGCGCCAGCACAAGACCGGCGCCGCCAGCCAGCAGCGCGCCCCCCAGGTTGGCCCACAGCGTGGCACGCGAGGGCCAGTCCCGGCAATACCAGTAGCGAAAGATGCAGTGCCCCGCGCCGAACAACGGCAGCACCAGGGCGCACCACCACGCCGACCCGGCCATGCGCTGGAAGGCCTGGGGCCATTCACCGCCGCCAGCCACCAGCGCATACGGCAGCAGCATCACCGCCGCGCACAGCAGCATCAGTGCCGCTACCTCGAATTGCGAGAACAGCATGTTGCGAACGATGGAGGCGCCGGCCTGACCGAGGTCGCGCGCGCCGGCGGGCGTCAGGTAGCGGCCATTGCTGCGCAGCCACCACAGCAGCATGGTGTCATCCTGGTCCAGGCGTTCCTGCACTTGCGGGGCGCGGCAGTCGCGCTGGTACAGCCGCCCCAGTGCCGAGCCGATGTAGCCGCCACCGGACACGGTGGACAGGTAGTCGAAGCGGGTCAAGACCTTCTCACGCGCCAGGGCGCGCAGCAGGCCGAAGCAAAACGTCGCGCTGCGGATGCCACCGCCCGACAGCGCCAGCCCATGGCGCGGGGCGCCACTGGCCACACCGGCGATCTGGCGGCGGTCTTCAATGAGTTGGTCCTCAGGGGCCGGCGCCGTGGCGCCCGTGGTTGGTGTAGCCATGGGATCCTCCTGCGGCGAGTCTAGCGGTCACTTCGCGCCAGTGCATCCCCTGTTTGTGTGATGCGGACAGCGACTTTGAGCGCTATGGTCGGACCCGGTTCATCCACATCCATGTCAAGGAGTTGCATATGGCCAATTACTACTGGAATGAAAATCCGATGAAGATTGATGGTGTCTATCCCACCATACTGCTTATTGGGGATTCGTGGTTCTGGTACCCCTTTGTAGGGGGCAGTCTGACCAACAACCTGGGGCCTATCGTTGCCGGCAAGGGGCACACCATCCTGGCCAAGGGAATGAACGGAGCGGAAGCGTTTGACTACGTCGATGGTAAGTACGCCGGTATCGTGCGCGAGGCCTTGCGCCTGTACGGGGCGGACCTGTCAGCCGTGTTCCTGAGCGGTGGCGGCAATGACTTCGCCGGCTTCAATGACATGCGCCCGCTGCTGAAGGACAACTGCTCCGCGCAGGCCACGGCGCAGGACTGCTTCAAGGGCGGAAGTGCGGGGCTGAAGGGCTTTCTCGATCAGATGGACCAGTACTACCGCAAGCTCATTGGCGTCGTGTACACCCGCACCTCGCCCGACTGCCGCATCGTGATGCACACCTACGATTACGCCATTCCCAGTGACAAGGGGGTCTTTGGCGGCAAGGCGTGGCTGGAGCCTGCCCTGGCCGATGCAAGGGTGCCCACCGCGCTGCACCAGGCTTGCGTGAATCTGCTGATCGACGCGTTCCACGGCGTATTGGTGGAGATCGCCAGAATGGATCCCGAACACCTGTTCGTGGTGGACAGTCGCGGAACGCTGGAGCCCCACGAATGGGCCAATGAGTTGCACCCCACGGCAGAGGGTTTCAGGAAAATTGCCAACCTGAAGTGGAAGCCTGTGCTGGAGACCCTGGGACTGGCCTGAGGCTGTGGCGCCAATCAGCTCCGCGCAGGTATTGCCAGCCCGCGCACCACTGCCGGCCGCGCCACAAACGCCGCCAGCGCGCGGCTGACCTGGGCAAAGTCCTGCATGCCGACCAGTTCGCCCGCCCCATAAAAGCCGATCAGGTTGCGCACCCAGGGGAAGATGGCGATGTCGGCAATGCTGTAGTCATCGCCCATGACCCAGGCGCGGCCCTGCAGCCGCTGGTCCAGAACGCCCATCAGACGCCGCGCCTCGGCCACGTAGCGGTCGCGCGGGCGCTTGTCCTCAAAATCCTTGCCGGCAAATTTGTGGAAGAAACCCACCTGGCCAAACATGGGGCCGACTCCGCCCATCTGCCACATCAGCCATTGCAGCGTCTCGTAGCGCTGGGCCGGGTCCTGCGCCAGGAACTGCCCGGTCTTCTCCGCCAGGTAGAACAGGATGGCGCCAGACTCAAACAGCGCCAGCGGTTTGCCGCCGGGACCATCGGGGTCGATGATGGCCGGGATCTTGTTGTTCGGGTTCAGTGACAGGAACTCGGGCGACATCTGGTCGTTGGTCTCGAAGCTGACCAGATGCGCCTCGTAGGGCAGGCCCAACTCTTCCAGCAGGATGGACACCTTCACGCCGTTGGGCGTGGGCAGCGAGTAAAGCTGCAGCCGCTCAGGGTGCTGGGCGGGCCATTTGCGGGTGATCAGGTGGGAGACAGGGAGGCGTGAGAAATCGGTCATGGGTTTCCTGAAGAAGTGGCGTTGGCGTGTGCGGACTGCGCCATTGTGTCGCCGTGCGCGCGGTGCTGCTGCGTGGGGCGCAATAGCCCGCCCAGCGCTGCGGCGATGCCGCCGGCCACCGCGCCCAGCAAAAACGCCAGCGCATAGCCGCCGTGCAGCGCATGGACGGTGTCCAGGCCGCTGGCCCGCAGCGCACCGGTGCGCGCGTCGGCCAGGCTGGCCAGCACCGCCAGGCCCAGCGCGCCGCCCATCATGAAGGCCGTATTGACCACGCCCGAGGCCAGGCCGGACTGGTCGGGCTGCACGCCGTCCATGGCGGCCAGCAGCAGGGGGTTCAGCGCCATGCCGGTGCCCAGTCCCAGCAGCAGCATGCCCGGCAGCACATCCAGCCAGAAGTCGCCCTGCACCGGGGCGCGGGCGAACAGTGCCAGGCCGATGGCCGCCAGCAGCAGGCCGGCGGCAATGGGGCCGCGAATGCCCCAGCGCATCACCATCCGGGCGGACAGCCCCAGCGAGAAGGCCGCCATGATCAGGTTGGATGGCAGAAACGCCAGGCCCACCTGCATGGCGCTGTAGCCCAGCACCAGTTGCAGGTACAGCGCCGACACAAAGAACCACGCAAACATGGCCGCCGCCCACAGCACGCCAATCACGTTGGAGATGGCCAGGTTGCGCAGGCGAAACAGGCCCAGCGGCACCAGCGGCGTCTGGACCCGCGCCTCAATGACCAGAAACAGCGCGAACAGGGCTACCGAGGCACCCAGCAGCAGGCGGATGGGCGTGGACGTCCAGCCCAGGCTGTTGCCGTTGACGACGGCATACACCGCCAGCATCAGGGCCGCCGTGATGCTGATGGAGCCGGCAACGTCCAGCCGCTGGTCTGCGCGCTGTCCACGGCCGTCGGGCAGCAGGGCCAGGCTGGCGAAGTAGATTGCCACCCCCAGGGGCAGGTTGACCAGGAACACCCAGTGCCAGCTCAGCGTGCTGGTCAGCACACCGCCCAGCAGTACGCCCACGCTGCCGCCACCGGCGCAGACAAAGCCATAGACACCCATGGCCCGGGCCCGCTCGTGGGGTTCGGTGAACAGGTTCATGATCAGCGACAAGGCGACGGCCGACACCACCGCCCCACCCAGGCCCTGCACCGCGCGCGCGGCCACCAGCAGGGTCTGCGTGTGCGCCAGCCCGCAGGCCATGGATGCCAGCGTGAACGCCACAATGCCGGCCAGAAACAGCCGCCGGTGGCCATAGAGGTCGCCCAGGCGCCCGCCCAGCAATAAAAATCCGCCATAGGTCAGCATGTAGGCGTTGACCACCCAGACCAGTGCGGTCTCCGAGAACTGCAGATCGGCCTGGATGGAAGGCAGGGCCACGTTGACGATGGTGGTGTCCAGCACAATCATCAGCTCGCCCAGGCACAGCAGGATCAGCGCGCTCCAGCGCTTGTGGTCGGCAATGGCGGGAGTGGTCATGGCGGAGTGATGTAAAGGGGGTGACTATTGCAGCTTGCACAAGACCTGATTGCGCTGTCAGGCATTGCAGTTGACCGGCAGGGCTTGCGCCCGCACGCGCCAGCGCCTATGCTCAAAGCGACGGTCCATCACATACCCCTTCACGACAGAACAGGAGGTCTCCATGTACAAGCGCATTCTGTTGGCATACGACGGCTCGCTCAGCGGCCAGAAGGCCCTGCTGGATTGCCAGGACCTGGCGCAGTGGTCCCACGCCGAGCTGTCGCTGGTGGCGGTGCTGCCCATCAACATCGGTCTGGTCTCCACCGAGGGCGGCGTCTACGACAGCGGCATGATGGAGCGCGAAAAGCAGGCCATGCAAGCCGTGCTGGACGATGGCCTGCAGCGCCTCAAGGCAGCCGGCCATCAGGCCAAAGGGATGCTGTTGACGGGGGACACCGTCGACGAAATCACCGACTACGCCAAACAGATCGATGCCGACCTCATCGTGGTCGGCCACAAGCACCTGGACAGCTGGGCCGCACGCTGGTGGAAGAGTTCGGTCTCCAAGGCGCTGATTGCCCAGGCTCCGTGCAGCGTGCTGGTGACCATCACGCGCTGACCCGGCCCTCCGGTGGGCGTTGCCTGCGCCGCCGCCGTGCTGCGGCTTGGCTACACTACGATCACTTTCGCCGGTGCTGTTGAGGTAAATTGGCCTCAAGCCCTCGTGGATATTGCGTAGGCAGCTATTAAAAAAGTAGCAACCTGATTCCCCATGGATCTCTTCGACGATCTCCCGCCGCACCCCGACAGCGCGCGCCTGGCCCTCGCCCCTGGCGCGGTGCTGTTGCGCGGCTGGGCGCGCGAGGCGGACGTGGCTGTGCTGCAGGCCGTGGAGGGCGTCATCAACCAGGCGCCGCTGCGCCACATGCAGACGCCCGGGGGCTACACCATGTCGGTGGCCACCACCAGTTGCGGCGCCTTGGGCTGGGTGTCGGACCCGCATGGCTACCGCTATGCCGCGCACGACCCGCACACCCGTCAGCCCTGGCCCGCCATGCCGCCGTGCCTGCTGGAGCTGGCGCAAGGCGCCGCCCTGGAGGCCGGCTACGCCCACTTCCAGCCCGAGGCCTGCCTGATCAACCAGTATGTGCCCGGGGCCAAGCTGTCGCTGCACCAGGACAAGGACGAGAAAGAGCTGTCGGCTCCCATCGTGTCGCTGTCGCTGGGGTTGCCCGCCACGTTCCTGTTCGGCACGCCCGTGCGCAAGGACCGCCCGCAGCGCCTTCGGCTGGTGCATGGCGATGTGGTGGTGTGGGGCGGGGCATCGCGCCTGGCCTACCACGGCGTGCAGCCGCTGGAGGAGGGCGCGCACGCCCTGCTGGGGCGCCGGCGCATCAACCTGACCTTCCGGCGGGTACGGCCCCAGGCGGCAGCACTGTACACGTCTCCCGGCTGATACAGCGCATTCCTGGCACGCGGGCCTGTACCTTGGCGCAATGGCGGGGGGCGCCTATCGTTGCGTCCATGTCAACCCGCGATGAAGGATGCGCAATGAGCCGTGATGCACGATGGATGAACGAAGCGGCCCAACTGGGCCATGCCTTTGACGGGGAGATCCGGATCGGTGGCAACTACACGCCCGTTGTCCAGGATGGGCGCCACGTGTATGTCAGCGGACAGATACCCCGTGTGGGCGACGCGGTGGTGGTGACCGGCGCCGCCGGGGGGGCGGCAACGCTGGCGCAGGCACAGCATGCCGCCAGGGTCTGCGTGATGCGGGCCCTTGCGCTGCTGCAGCGGCATCTGGGCAGCCTGGACCGTGTTGTAGGAGTGCCGCGCATGACGGTCTACGTGCAGTCCGCAGCCGGTTTCACCCAGCAAAGCGAAGTGGCTGACGCAGCGTCCGACATACTGCTGCGGGTGCTGGACGTGGCCGCGAGGCATGCACGCACCTCGGTTGGCGTTGCCCAGCTTCCCAAGGACGCCACCGTCGAGCTGGATCTGGTGGCGGCCGTCGACGCAGACGAGCGGAGTGGAGCACCATGCTGACCGACCTGCTGCCCCTGATGACCTACTGCCTGGTGATGACAGGCACGCCCGGACCCAACAACGTGATGCTGGCCAGCGCGGGAGCGCAGTTTGGCTTTCGCCGCGCGCTGCCGCAGGTCTTCGGGCAGAACGCCGGAGTCGCGCTGCAGACCTATGCCACCTGCCTGGGGCTGGGCAGCCTGTTCGTGGCATACCCGGTGTTGCACCAGGTGCTGCGCCTGGCCGGGGCCCTGTACCTGGTCTTTCTGGCCTGGAAACTCAGTCGCAGTGCGCTGGGTGAGGCGCGTGCGAGCCAGCCGCTGAGCTTTACCCAGGCCGTGCTGTTTCAGGCGGTCAATCCCAAGAGCTGGGTCAAGTCGGTCACCCTGGCCACGGTGTTCATGCCGGTCGGCTTGAGTGCGCCGATGGGCGCGCTGGTGGTGGTGGTGATCGGCCTGCTGATCGGCTTTCCCAGCGCAACGCTCTGGGCCCTGTTCGGCGTGGCCATCCGCCGTGCATTGACCGATCCGCGCAAGCAGCGCATCTTCAACCTGAGCATGGGCGCCACGCTGCTGGTGCTGGCGGTCAGCTTTCTGCGCTAACCTCGGGTCATGTTTTCGCTGGACCGCAATGCACCCACGCCACTGGCCGACCAGATCGAGCTGCGCCTGCGCGAGCTGATTGCTGCCCGGCAGTTGCCAGCCGCCGCGCGTCTGCTGTCCATCCGCCAACTGGCGGCCCAACTGGCGGTCAGCCCCAATACCGTGGTCACCGCGTATGACCGGTTGATGGCGCTGGGCCTGATCGAGTCGCGCGGCACTGCCGGTTACTTCGTACGCGAGGCGCGCCCCGTAGGGTTGCCCGATGCCGCTGCGCTGGAGGCCGGTGAGGAGCAGGAAGGCGTCTGGCTGGCCCAGCAGGCCAATGACCAGCGCGCCGGCGTGTTGCTGGCCAGCAGTGGCGCGCTGCCGCCGTCCTGGCTGGAAGATGCGGTGCCTGCCGCTGCCGTGCAGCGCGGCCTGGCGCGCAGTACCGCCGGCATGGCGTCGCGTTGCCCGCCGCAGGGGCTGCCCGACCTGCGCGAGCGTATCGCCATGGTGCTGCGCGGCATTGGCATTGCGGTGGATGCCGGGCGCATCCTCACCACCTATGGCGGCACGCACGCCATCGACCTGATCTGCCGCGCCTTCCTGCAACCTGGCGACACCGTGCTGGTGGAAGACCCTGGCTACTTCCTGATGTTTGACCGCCTGCGCAAGGAGGGTCTGCGCATCATCCCCATCGCGCGGCGCCCCGACGGGGTGGACCTGGAGCAGTTGGAGGCCGCCTGCCGCGAGCACCGTCCGCGGCTGCTGTTCATCCAGACCGTGCTGCACAACCCCACCGGCTGGACCAGCACCGCCGCCAACCTGCACAAGGTGCTGATGTTGGCCGGGCAATACGGCTTCCTGATCGCGGAGGACGATGTGCAGGGCCACTTCCACCCCGGTCACGCCACGCGTCTGGCCAGCCTGTCGGGGCTGGACCGCGTCATCTACTACTCCAGCTTCTGCAAGGCGCTGAGTCCGGCGCTGCGCATTGGCTACATGGCGGCTGCCCCCGCGCTGCTCAAGGCCCTGATGCGCGAGAAGATCTACTCGGTGCTGACCACGCCCGCGCTCAATGAATACGTGATGCTGGAAATACTGGCTGCCGGGCGCTGGCGCAAGCACCTGGACCGCCTGAACGCCAAGCTGCTGGCCGCGCGCCATGCGAGCGCGCGCCAGTTGAGCGCCGCCGGTTTGACGATGGACCATCCGGGCGAGGGTGGCCTGTTCCTTTGGGCCTCCGTGCCCGGCGAAGTGGACCTGAACCTGTTGGTGCAGGACGCCTACCGCAACAAGATCCTGCTGGTGCGCGGCGCCACCTTCAGCGCCGGCCAGCAGGCCGACTCCCACATCCGTTTCAACGCTGCCTTCAGCCAGCAGCCGCGCCTGGCGGACTACCTGCGCGAGCGCCTGCAGTCACTGGCCGGTGCCCGGGTGGCACTGGCCCGGGTGCTTGGCACTGGGTGAGTCTGCAAGTGTTTGCCACGCAGCATCGCTCCATCGTGGGCCGATGCCGATGCGCGACAATCGGCGCTCTGCCAATTAACGCTATGCAAACCAAGACTTCCCCCATCCTCCCTCTTCTCTTCGCAATCGCCGCCGGCGCCATGGTTCCGGGCTCGGCTTCCATCGCGGCTGCACACCATGCAGCCAAGCACGCATCTCCCAAGAAGGCTGCGGCCGCCGTGAACGCCCCGCAACCACTTGCCGCCCAGACAACCCTCACGGGGAGTGCACCGGCGCTACCCGCCAAGGCGTGGCTGCTGATGGACTCTGACTCCGGCGAGGTGCTCGCCTCCGCCAACGCCGACGAACCCCTGCCGCCGGCTTCGCTGACCAAGATGATGACCAGCTACCTGGTTGAGCAGGCGCTGCGCTCCGGCAAGCTCCGGCAGACCGACCTGGTCTCGGTCAGCCAGAACGCCTGGTGCCGGGGGTCGAGCACCGAGTCCTGCATGTACCTGCCACTGAACAGCCAGGCCACGGTGATCGACATCCTGCGCGGCATCATCATCCAATCGGGCAACGACGCGTCCAAGGCGATTGCCGAGCACATGGCCGGCTCCGAAGAGGGCTTTGCCAAGCTGATGAACGCCGAAGCCCAGCGCCTGGGCATGACGCATACGCATTTCGTCAACCCCACGGGCCTGCCCGACCCGGAGCACAAGTCGTCTGCGCGTGACCTCGCCATCCTGGCGCGCGCCATCATCCGCGACAGCGTTGACTATTACCCGATCTACGCGGAACGCGAGTTCAAGTACAACAATATCAAGCAAGGCAACCGCAACGCCCTGCTCTACACCGACCCCACCGTGGACGGACTGAAGACCGGCCACACCGAAGAGGCCGGCTACTGCCTGGTTACCTCATCCAAGCGCAACGACATGCGCCTGATCAGCGTCATCCTCAACACCAACAGCGCCCAGGCGCGTGCGGACCAGACCCGGACGCTTCTCGGCTGGGGTTTCAGCAACTTCGAGAAGATCACGCCGGTTCAACCGAACACAGTGCTCTCGACGGCCAAGGTCAGCTTCGGCAAGGCAGACGTGGTCGATGCCGGTCTGGGCGCTCCGTGGTCTGTGACTGTGCCGCGCGGTCAGCCGGTAGAGACTTCGGTTGAGATCAAGCCAGGTCTGGAGGCGCCGGTGGCCAAGGGCGCTGTGATCGGCAAGGTGATCGCAACGTCCAAGGGCAAGCCGGTGGGCGAAGCGCCGCTTGTCGCGCAGGCCGACGTGGAACGCGCGGGCCTGCTGCTGCGCACCTGGCAACACATAGCCAAGTTGTTTGGCAAGTGAACGCTGGCTGGCCAGTGTCAGCCGCTCCCGCTACCCACGCGCGTGCGTGACGCCACCATCCACGACCAGCGTGGAGCCGACCACATAGTCCCCCGCGCGGGATGCCAGGTAGATGGCAGCACCAGCCATGTCCTCGGTCGTGCCAATGCGGCCGGCGGGAATGCGGGCCGACACTTCGGTTTCGTGGTCGCGCGCGTCCTTGTTCATCTCGGACGCAAAGGCGCCCGGTGCAATCGCGGTGACGACGATGTTGTCCTGTACCAGGCGCAGCGCCATGCGGCGCGTCATGTGGATCAGCCCGGCCTTGCTGGCGGCGTAGGAGTAGGTTTCCATCGGGTTCACGGAGACGCCGTCGATGGACGCGATGTTGATGACCTTGGCCACCCGGCTCTTGCCGGCCTTGGTCAGATGGCCGTGCAAGGCCTGGGTCAGGAAGAACGGTGTCTTCAGGTTCAGGTCCACCACTTTGTCCCAGCCGCTCTCGGGAAAGTCATCAAACGGCGCGCCCCAGGCGGCCCCGGCGTTGTTGACCAGGATGTCGAGCTGGTCTTCGTGTTGGGAGTAGGCGGCCACCAGGGCGCGTGCGCCTTCCACGGTGGAAACGTCCGCTGGCAGCGACACGCAGGTGCCCAGTGCCGACAGCTCGGCCGCGGTCTGGTCGCAGGCGGCGGCCTTGCGCGCACTGATGTAGACCTTGGCGCCCTGCTTCAAAAAGCCTTCGGCAATCATGCGGCCAATGCCGCGCGAGCCGCCGGTGATGAGGGCCGTGCGGCCCTTGAGGGAAAAGAGTTCGTTCATTTGCGCTGCTCCTGGAATGCTAGTTGTGGGTTGGTGAAGCCCGCAAGCTTAGGAGCAATCCGGCGCGCCGTCGGTCACCAAGGTGCTAGCGTACGGCCAGGCTGCGCAAACGTAGGTGCGCGGCATCGTCGCAATCCACGGGCAACTGGTTCTTGGCCTGCAGGTAGTGGTGGGTGAACACATCCAGATAGGCCTCCAGCGTCTGCGCCGCCAGGGGCTCGCCGGCCAGGTCCATGCACAGGGCCGCCACCTCGGAGGTACAGAAGTGGTCGTCACGGCGGGAGCGGCGCAGCTTGTAGCGCGATATCTGTTCGGAGGCCAGGCTCAGCACCGGCAGGTGGTTCAGATACGGGCTCTTGCGGAACATCTTGCGTGCCTCGGGCCAGGTGGCGTCCAGCAGCACGAACAGGGGGCGCTTGCCCGGCACCGGTTGCACGCCGGTCACCACGCGCTCGGGCGCCACAAACTCCCCCGGGAACACCACAAAGGGTTGCCACTGCGGGTCCGCCAGCAGGGCCAGCAGCGCGGGGTCCACCTCGGTGCGCGCCCAGCCAAAGGCAAAGGTGTCTGGCACCACATCGGCAATCAGCCAGCCGGTGTTGCTGGGCTTGAGCGGTTCAATGTCGGCCATCAGCAGGCACACCCCTGCCGTGGTGGGCACCACGGGGCGCAGCGCACATGTGCAGTGGCTCAGGATCAGGCGGCACCCCGCGCAACGCTCGCCGCGCGGCCCGCCACGGGCGCGAAAGGGCTTGGCGCTGCGGGCCAGGCGGGTGGTGCGGAGTTGGGAGACGGCGTGGGGCACTTTGTGTGTTTGAGGGTGAATGGTTCTGAAGAGCTATCGGATGAAATTCACATTTTTGTGGGATTGACGGTTGAGAAATATCCTTGCAGACTGAACAGTTGAGGGAAATCTCGAACTATTAATGAAAAGGGGAGATATGAGCGCAGCACCGAGAGTTAAGGTGGTAGATGATTCCACGCCTAAAAAAGACCTCTTTTCAACGCACGGGATCAAAGAAGTTATTTCATCTACGCATACGAATGAGCTAGTAATTGCACTTTGCGGGCCAATCGGATCACCCATGCATGCGGTGGCAAAAAAAATAAAGGAAATGCTTGAGGAAACATTTGCATATGAATCCTGTTCGATCATCAAGCTCAGTGAATTCATCGAAGATGATCTCGCTCAGCAGTCGGGGTCCAGCATTGCGGCAAATGATACAGAAGCAATAAGAATTGAATCTTTGATTGCTCATGGGAATGAAATGCGAAAAACCTATGGGCCTAGTGTTCTTGCAGAGCTTGCGGTGCAGCAGATTCGGATTGATCGGCAACTTAATGGTCGGAACTCTGAAACAGGGCAGTTTGTTTCAAGGCGCATTTGCCACATCATTGACTCTATAAAGAATCAAGAGGAAATGAATTTACTACGAACTGTTTATAGAGAGGTTTTGTATGTGGTCGGTGTCTTTTCACCAGTTGCGACCAGAGAGCAGAATTTGAAGAACAAGGGACTGGTGACAACGGACATCGCGCGGCTTATGGATCGCGACTCAGGGGAAGAGTTGGCGGAAGGACAAACAGTGGGTAAGACTTTTCCTCAATGTGACTTTTTCCTGCGAATGGAGTCCGCCACCGAGGCGCAACTTCGCAGTCGCGTGGAAAGATTCTTGCACTTAATTTTAGGTACCAAAATAATTACCCCAACTCGTGCAGAAACAGCTATGTATGCTGCTGCGTCCGCAGCCGGTAATTCTGCTTGTCTGTCAAGACAAGTTGGAGCTGCGGTGACTGACCCTGAGGGCGAGGTTCTAGCCACGGGATGGAATGATGTACCGAAGCCCTTCGGGGGCCTCTATCAGACAGACCATGAAAAGGATCCAAACGGTGAACGTGATATGCGCTGTTGGAACAAAGATGGTGGCAAATGCTTTAACGACCAAGAAAAAGATGGGCTTGCAAAGCAAATCATCGCATCTCTAGGATCCTACATTTCCCCTGCTAATCAAGCTGCGGCAGTAAAGACAGTTATTGGCGACAAAAGATTGCGTGGTTTAATTGAATTTTCGCGTTCAATCCATGCTGAAATGCATGCAATCCTCAATGCTTTGAAAAGCTGCGGGAGTCGAGTTCAAAACGGAATGTTGTTTGTGACAACATATCCATGCCATTCTTGTGCAAGGCATATTGTTGCCAGCGGGGTTAAGACTGTTTTTTATATAGAGCCTTACAAGAAGAGCCTCGCAACCACTCTTCATGATGATGCTGTCTCTGAGAGTGAGTCTGAGTTTGGCAAGGTTCGCATTTTGCCTTATGACGGCGTTGCCCCTGCAATGTACTTGTCGCTTTTTAGAATGGCTCCTGATTCCAGAAAGCTCGATGGGAAAGTCATTCGAGTGCCCCCAAAAGACGGGAAGCCAAGGTTGGAAAAAAGTTTGGAAGCGCTGCCTGAGTTGGAAGGCTTGGTGGTAAAGTTGCTTTCTGAGAAGAATCTTGTTAAATCGGCTGGGGTAGCCGTGGAGGGAAGTGATGGACCACAGGCAGCTTGAATTGGATTTGGAAGCCGAGGAAAAAGCTCCTCAGGTGACGGGGGTGCCACATCAGTCTGCGGAGATCTTTTGCTTTGAGTCTGCGAGAAAGCAAAAGCAGAAACTGGTGCTTAACAGTGTCTGTCGAGAGATCATTGCTTCGGTGGGGCACATCGAAATAGATGTCCTTCAATACAAGTAGGTTTAATAAAATTGACACCAATAAATAAACCCCGGAATACGGGGTTTATTTATTGGTGTCAATGACTTTGTGATCGTTGATGGTTTACAGAAATTGTCGCGAGTATAGAGTGAACGCAGGAAGAGACGTTCAGCTTTTTGGATGGCCCCAAAGCTGGTCACACAGCCGATTGCGCCGATGACATTGGCCCCGCTTGGGCAGTCTTGTTCGTGCACCTATTCGCATCGGATGAATTTGACAAATTGGAGCTTGTGGCAATGAGCAGGCGTTGAAGCATTGCACGTATCCATCTGCGCCACATCAACACAACTGCAGATTCGCCAGCAGGCCGTGCCGTAGGCCTCTACCATCAGCACCCTTGGCCCAGCACGGGCCGTTTTCTTGTGCGCACACCATGCTCCAACTCACGCTTTCCGATTTCACGCTCGAACACTTCATGCAGCACTACTGGCAGCAAAAGCCGGTGGTCATCCGCCAGGGCTTCAAGCATTTCCAGGACCTGATCAGCCCCGAGGAACTGGCCGGGCTGGCCTGCGAGGAAGCGGTGGATTCGCGCCTGGTCTACAAGAAGCGCGGCAAGTGGCAGGCGGAGAACGGGCCGTTTGAGTCCTACGACCATCTGGGCAAGACCGGTTGGGCGCTGATCGTGCAGGCGGTCAACCATTGGTCGCCCGCAGTGGCCGAACTGGTCAAACCCTTTGACTTCATCCCCAAGTGGCGGCTGGACGATGTGATGATCAGTTACTCTCGCCCGCAAGGCAGTGTGGGGCCGCATATCGACCTGTACGACGTGTTCATCTGCCAGGGCTCCGGGCGGCGCCAGTGGCGGGTGGGGGACAAGGGGCCGCACCGCCAGTTCGCGGCGCATGCGGCGCTGCTGCATGTGGACCCGTTCGAAGCCATCATCGACGTGGAGCTGCTACCGGGTGACATCCTGTACATCCCGCCGGGCTTCCCGCATGACGGTGTATCGCTGGAAACATCCATGAGCTTCTCGGTGGGCTTTCGCGCCAAGTCCGCCTGCGACATGCTCAGCGGCCTGGCGGACTACGTCATTGACAAGGAGCTGGGCAGCACGCTGCTCAGCGACCCCGGTCGTCCCATCCACCACCACCAGGGCCAGATCAACGGCAGCGACTTTGCCCGCATCAAGGCCCAGTTGCACACGCTACTGGATGACGATACGTTGCTGGCCGACTTTGCCGGCAGTTTTTTGTCGCGCACCAAATGCCAGCTGGATCTGCAGGCCCTGGACGAACCGCTGGATGCGGCCGCGCTGATCGACACCCTGCAGCAGCAGCCCCTGGTGCGCACCGGCGGCCTGCGCTGCTTCTATTTGGATCAGACGGTGGGCGAGGGCGTTTGCTATGTGGATGGTGAGCGCCATGCCTTTGGCGCCAGGGCGCAGGCGGCGGTCAAGGCCCTGTGTGACCGTGACACGCTCACCCATGCCCCGCTGCGCGCGGCGCTGAAGCTGCCGGCGTTTGTGGACGCACTGACCCAGTGGGTCAACGCCGGATACTGGTATTTCGAAGACTGACTGGGCTCGCGCTCCGACAGGGGCGCGGGGTCAATGGTTTCCCGGGTGCACAGCGTGATGAGCCTGTGCTAAGGTTTGCGGCTTGTCTTTTTTGACTCCCAGGAAACCATGAAACGACTTCTCCTCACCGCGGGCCTGTTGCTCTCGTCGGTGCTGCTACAAGCGGCACCGGTCACGGTCAAAGGCTACACCCATGTCAAAACCGTGGGCACCATCGACGAATACACCTTGCAGTCCAACGGCCTGCAGGTGCTGCTGATGCCCGAGCATTCCAGCCCGACGCTGACCTTCATGGTCACGTACCGCGTGGGCTCGCGCAACGAGGTCACCGGCACCACCGGCGCCACGCACCTGCTGGAGCACCTGATGTTCAAGGGCTCCAAGAACCACACGCGGGAGAAAGGCAACAACGTCGACCAGTTGCTGGAGCGCACCGGCGCCAAGTACAACGCCACCACCTGGATGGACCGCACCAATTACTACGAGAACATGGGCAGCGAGAACTTGCCGGTCGCCATGGACATGGAAGCCGACCGCATGCGCAACCTGCTGCTGCGGGAGGAAGACCGCAAGCCCGAGATGACCGTGGTGCGCAACGAATTCGAGCGTGGCGAGAACTCGCCTATCCAGGCCTTGTACAAGGAGATCTACCAGACCGCCTTTGTGGCCCACCCCTACCACCACAGCACCATCGGCCACCGCAGCGATATCGAGAAGGTATCCATCGAGAAGCTGCGTGCCTTCTACGACACCTTCTACTGGCCCAACAACGCCACGGTCACCATCATTGGCGACTTCGATCCGGCCCAGGCGCTGGCGATGGTGAAGAAGTCGTTTGGCGTCTACCCCCATTCGCCCAAGCCGATTCCGGTCATGTATACCGAGGAGCCTGAGCAGAACGGTGCACGCCACGTCATCGTCAAGCGTCCGGGCCAGTTGGGTGTGGTGGCCGTGGCGCACAAGGTGCCCGCTGCCACGCACCCCGACTTTGCCGCCGTGCAACTGATGAGCGCCATCCTGACCGATGGCAAGAACAGCCGCCTGTACAAGGCCATCACCAACAAGAACCTGTCCACCGGTGTCGAAGGCGAACTGGGCATCTTCCACGATCCCAGCATGCACATCGTGTTCGCTCCGCTGGCGCCTGGCGCCAAGCATGAGGAGGTGGAGGCCATCATCGTTGCGGAGATCGAGCGCCTGAAGAAAGACGGCGTGACCGAGACCGAACTGAAAGCCGCCGCCGCCAAGACCGCAGCGGATGCCGCCTTCAAGCTCGATGGTTCGTTCGGCATTGCCGGCAACATCAATGAATACATCGCCGCCGGCGACTGGACGTTGTTCTACTCCCTGGATGAGGCGGCCAAGAAGGTCACCGTGGCCGATATCCAGCGTGTGGCGCAGAAGTATCTGCAGGAAGATTCGAGCACAACCGGCTGGTTTGTGCCCACCGCCGCCGGCGCTGCCGCTCCCGGCGCTTCGCCCAAGGCCGGCTTCAAGGACTCGCTGTCCGATGGCCCCTACTACTACCGCGATCCCCGCCTGAACGCCGGCATGCAGCCCACACTGGCCGCAAGCAAGGAGCCGTCGGGTGGCGCGGCGGATGGCGGCAGCAAGATCGCTCCCAACGCCAAGCGCAGCAAAATAGCCGGCATTGACGTGATTGCCTACCCCACCGGCGTCAAGGACGTGGTGACCCTGCGTGCTTCCCTGCCCGCCGGCCGCGCGTTGGGCGCCAAGGGCAACCCGGCCATTCCGGTGCTGACCGGCATGCTGCTGGACCAGGGCACCAAGTCGCAGGACAAGTTCGCCATTGCCGAGAAGCTGGAGTCCGTGGGTGCGGCCATCAGCTTCCGCGTCGGTACCGATGTGCTGGACATCAGTGCCCGTTCGCTGAAGAAAGATGCACCCATGGTGCTGGGCCTGATTGCCGAGCAATTGCGCACGCCGGCCTTCTCGGCTGAAGAGTTTGCCAAGGCCAAGAAGCAGATGGCTGGCTCCATCAAACGCAGCCTGGAGAGCACGGACTTCCGCGCCGCCGACGCCTTCAGCCGCGCGATCTATCCGCAGGGGCACCCCAACCGCAGTGTGGCGCCCGATGACATGCTGGCCGCCATCGATTCGGCCACGCTGGATGAGGTGCTGGCATTCCACCAGGCCAACTACGGCCCGGCCGGCATGAAGCTGGTGTTGGTGGGCGATCTGGACCAGGGCGCCCTGCAGACGGAGATTGAACGCGCGTTCTCCGGCTGGACCGGTGGTAAGGACGTGGTGCGCGCGGCCCAACCCGCCGCTGCCACCGTGGCCGGCAACCAGGATGTGCTGATGCCGGGCAAGACCAGCGTCTCGGTGGTGATGGGCCAGGCCAGCGGCCTGCGCTACCAGGACCCGGACTACCAGGCCCTGCGCCTGGCCACCGCCATTTTGGGCAGTGGCTTCACCGGTCGTCTGATGGCCAATGTGCGCGACAAGGAAGGCCTGACCTACGGAGTAGGCTCCGCGCTGGGCAACGACATGTTCAACGACGGCGACTGGCGCATCTCCGCCACCTTTGCCCCCGGCCTGCTGGACAAGGGCATTGCCTCCACCCAGCGCCAGCTCAAGCTCTGGTTTGACGCTGGCGTCACGCCCACCGAGGTCAGCGCGCGCAAGAGCAACCTGATTGGTGAGTTCAAGGTCAACCTGGCCACCACCGGCGGCATGGCCGGCGCGTTGCTGGGGGCTGTCAGCCGCGGCTACGACGTGGGCTGGCTTGATGAGTTCCCGGCCCGAATTCAGGCATTGACCCATGAGCAGGTGAACGCGGCCATCAAGAAGTACGTCAAGCCCCAGTCCCTGGTGCTGGTCAAGGCGGGTACCTTTGGACCAGGCACCGTGCCGGCCAAGCAGTGACAGGTAGCGCCCCTGTTGGGGCGCTTGCCTTGATGGGCGATTTGTTGCAAAGTGGGTGCAGTTATGCCATCGCAGCCCAAACCCATTCTCTTGCTGGTTGACGATCAAGTCATCAACATCCAGATCCTGAACCAGATATTCAAGGAAGACTACACGGTCTGCATGGCCACGGGCGGGGCGCAGGCCCTGGCCTTCTGCGAGCGCCAATTGCCCGACCTGATCCTGCTGGATGTGCTGATGCCGGAAATGAGTGGCCATCAGGTCTGCACGGCACTCAAGGCGAACCCGCGTACCCAGGACATCCCCATCATCTTCGTCACCAGCCACAACAACCCGGAGGAAGAGAGTGCCGGCCTGCAGCTGGGCGCGGTGGACTTCATCTCCAAGCCTGTCAATGCCTCGGTGGTGCGCGCGCGGGTGCGGGCCCATCTGCTGCTGCGGCAAAGCCTGCGTGCCGTGCAGGAGCTCAATGACACGCTGGAGGCCCGCGTGGCCCGGCGTACGGCTGAGCTGGAGAAGACCCTGGAGCGGCTGCACCAGTCGCAGGAGGACCTGGCCCACAGCGAGGCGCGGGCCACGCTCAGCACCCTGATTGCCAGTGTCTCGCACGAATTGGGAACGCCCCTGGGCAACAGCAAGATGGTCGCCAGCACCCTGGCCGAGCAGACGGCGGCCATGCGGCGAAGCCTGGATGCCGGGCAACTGCGTCGCTCCGAGTTCATGCAGTACATGGCAGCCACCGAAGATGGCGTCGCACTGCTGCTGCGCAACCTGGAGCGTGCGGTGGAGTTGATGAGCGACTTCCGCCAGGTGGCGGCGGACCAGGCCAGTGAACAACGCCGTCAGTTCGACCTGGCTGCCGTGGTGAACGAGACCCTGCACACCCTGGGCCCCAGCCTCAAGCGTCACGCCCACCGGGTGGTGGTGGAGATTCCCGAAGGCATTGCAATGGACAGCTTGCCCGGCCCCTTGGGCCAGATCGTCATCAACCTGGTCAACAACGCCTACCTGCACGCCTTCGAGGGGCGCAGCGACGGCGTGCTGCGCATCCAGGCCGAGCCAGCGGGTGCATCGGTGCGCCTGGTCTTTGCCGACAATGGCGTGGGCATGGCGCCGGAACTGCTGGGCAAGCTGTTCCAGCACTTCTTCAGCACCAAGATCGGCCAGGGCGGAACCGGGTTGGGCATGGCCATCGTGCACAACCTCGTGACCAAGACCCTGGGTGGCAGCATCGCGGTGGCGTCCACGGTCGGGCAAGGCACCCGTTTTGAGCTGCTCCTGCCACGGGAGCTGCCCTTGTTTGCTACATAATTCATAGCTGCTCACGCACATTCTACGAGGGCTAGAGCCCAATTTTCCTTGAAATGCGCCGGCAATTTATTTTTGCCAAGCAATTGCTTGCTAAAAATAGATGATTTTGGTATCGTCGGCGCATGACGCTTGACGCCGCACCCACCGAATCCGCCACCCCGCCCCCGAAGCGCGCCCGCGGCCGGCCACGCAAGACCGTGGACGAGCGCGACGACGGCAACCGCCGCCAGGCCCTGCTGGCCGCCGCCGCCCACCTGTTTCGCCAAAAGGGTTTTGCCGCCACCACCACGCGCGACATCGCCGCCGCCGCCGACATGCAAAGCGGCTCGCCCTTCTACCACTTCAAAAGCAAGGACGCGCTGCTCTACGCCGTGATGGAAGAAGGCATGCGCTCGGCCCTGGCGCGCCAGCGTGCTGCCGCCCAGGCGCCGGGCTATGCCGATCTGGCGCCGGCGCAGCAACTGCGCACGCTGATCACGGTGCACTTCGATGTCTTGCTGGGCCCGGGCAGCGATTTCGTGCCGGTGATGCTGTACGAGTCGCGTTCACTGCCGCCGCGCCAGCACAAGGCCCTGAGCCAGCTGATTGCCGAATACGAATCCCTGTGGCTGCCGGTGCTTACCGCCCTGCACGCGCGCGGCGAACTGCGTGCGCCGGTGCGTCTGGCCCGGTTGTTGATTTTGGGCGCGTTGAACTGGTCGGTGCAGTGGTTTGACGCTAGGAAGGGCGCGTCGCTGGCCGAGCTGACCGACGCCGCCATGGCCCTGTTTCTGAAGGAGAGTTGATGCCCTACCGTTCCGTATTCGCCCCGAACCTGTTCGCGGGCAAGGTTGTTGTTGTCACCGGTGGCGGTTCCGGCATCGGGCGCTGCACGGCGCACGAGCTCGCAGCCCTGGGCGCCCAGGTGGTGCTGGTCGGGCGCAAGCTGGACAAGCTGCAGATCGTGGCGCAGGAGATCGCAGACGATGGCGGTCGCGCCAGCACCCACGTCTGCGACATCCGCCAGGAAGAGGCCGTGCGCCAGACGGTGACCAGCATCCTGGCCGCCCATGGGCAGATCGACGGCCTGGTCAACAACGCGGGTGGCCAGTTCATGACACCGCTGGAGGCCATTAGCGCCAAGGGCTGGGAGGCGGTGGTCAACACCAACCTCACCGGCGGATTCCTGATGGCGCGCGAGTGCTATCTGCAGAGCATGGCCAAGACCGGCGGCTCCATCGTCAACATCGTGGCCGACATGTGGGGCTCCATGCCAGGCATGGGCCACAGCGGCGCGGCGCGCGCCGGCATGGTCAGCTTCACCGAAACGGCGGCGCTGGAGTGGGCGGCCAAGGGCGTGCGCGTGAACGCCGTGGCGCCGGGCTACATCGCCTCCAGCGGCATGGACAACTATCCACCGGAGGTCGGTCCCATGTTGCGCGAGATGGCCAAGACCATACCGGCCGGGCGCTTCGGGACGGAGGCGGAGACGGCAGCCGGCATTGTGTTTCTGCTCAGCCCGGCCGCGTCCTTCATCAGCGGCACCACGTTGCGTATCGACGGCGCCCGCCCGCAGGCCCGCATGGGCTGGCCGATGCGTGTGCCCGATGCAACCGTGCAGGCACGCGATGCCGTCAAGCCGTTCAACGGTTTTCACAGAGCCCAAACACCCAAAGTCTTTCAAGTCTGAGACACCACCATGCAATTCACCCACGAACACCTGGAAATCCAGAAGACCCTCAAACGCTTCATCGAGGCCGAAATCAATCCCCACGTGGAAGAGTGGGAAGAGGCCGAGCAGTTCCCCGCGCATGAGGTCTTCAAGCAGTTGGGCGAACTGGGCCTCTTGGGCCTGACCAAGCCCGAGGCCTATGGCGGCGCCGGTCTGGACTACAGCTATGGCATGGCCATGGCCGAGGCCCTGGGTCACATCGACTGCGGCGGTATTCCCATGGCCATTGGCGTGCAGACCGATATGTGCACACCGGCACTGGCGCGCTTCGGCAGCGAGGAACTCAAGCGTGAATTCCTGGTGCCCGCCATTGCGGGGGATGCGGTGGGCTGTATCGGCGTGAGCGAGCCGGGGGCCGGCAGCGATGTGTCGGCCATCAAGGCCGTGGCGCGCAAGGATGGAGACGACTACGTCATCACCGGGCAAAAGATGTGGATCACCAACAGCCTGCAGGCCGACTGGATGTGCATGCTTGTCAACACCGGTGAGGGTCCTGCACACAAGAACAAGAGTCTGGTGATGGTGCCGCTGCGCGAAGGCGGCAAGCTGCGTCCCGGCATCGAAGTGGCACGCAAGATCCGCAAGATCGGCATGGCCTCCAGCGACACCGGGCTGATCTATTTCGACGAGGTGCGGGTGCCGCAGCGCAATCTGATCGGTCAGGAGGGCGCCGGTTTCGTCTACCAGATGCAGCAGTTCCAGGAGGAGCGCCTTTGGTGCGCCGCGAGCAGTCTGCAAGCGCTGAACAATTGCATTGACTGGACGGTGGAGTGGGCGCAGGAACGCAAGATGTTTGGCGCCACGCTGGCCGACCAGCAGTGGGTGCAGTTCCGCCTCGCCGAGATGAAGACCGAAGTGGAGTCCCTGCGTGCGCTGACCTACCGCGCCTGTGAGCTGTATGTGTCCGGCAAGGACGTGCTGGAGCTGGCTTCCATGGCCAAGCTCAAGGCCGGTCGGCTGGGGCGCCTGGTGCCGGATGGCTGCCTGCAGTTCTGGGGCGGCATGGGCTACACCTGGGAAAACAAGGTTTCGCGCATGTTCCGTGACAGCCGTTTGGGGTCGATTGGGGGTGGTGCCGACGAGGTCATGATGGGCATCATTGCCAAGACCATGGGCGTGGCCAAGCGCCCGGTGCGTTGAGCGCGGAAAGAAAGCCACACACATGACGACTACCGATACGCTGGCTGAAGACATCCAGATGCTGGAGGATGCGGTTCAACGCTTTGTGCAGACCGAGGTCAAGCCGCATCTGGACCAGTGGGAAGAGGCGGGGCAATTCCCGCGCAGCCTGTACCAGCGCGTGGCCGACCTGGGCTGGCTGGGCATGGGCTATCCCGAGGCACTGGGCGGCACACCTGCACCCTGGGTGGTGCGCAACGCCATGACCATTGCCCTGGCCCGCATGGGTGGCAGCGGTGGCCTGATGGCCAGCCTGTTCAGCCACAACATCGGGCTGCCGCCGGTATTGCGCCATGGCAGCGCCGCCCTGCAGAAGCAGGTCATTCCCGACGTGTTGGCCGGCAGGAAGATAGCCGCGCTGGCCATCACCGAGCCCGGTGGCGGCACCGATGTGTCGGCGCTGAAGACCACGGCGCGCCTGGAGGGCAACGAGTACGTGGTGGATGGCGAGAAGGTGTTCATCACCTCCGGCATGCGCGCCGACTGGCTGACGGTGGCCGTGCGCACCGACCTGAAGAACAAAGGCCCCATGGGCATCTCCATGCTGATGGTGCCCGGTGATGCGGTGGGCCTGTCGCGCAGTCCGTTGAAGAAGATGGGTTGGCTGTGTTCGGATACCGCCCATTTGCGCTTTGACGGCGTGCGTGTGCCGGCCAGCAACCTGGTCGGCGAGGAGGGGTCGGGGTTCAAGATGATCCTGACCAACTTCAATGGCGAGCGTCTGGCCATGTCCGCCATGGCACTGGGCTTTTCCGAATGCTGCTATGACGAAGCCCTGAGTTGGGCGCGCCAGCGCAAGACCTTTGGCACGGCCCTGGTGGATCACCAGGTGATCCGCCACAAGCTGATGGACATGAAGATGCGCATCGAATCCACGCGCGCCTGGCTCAATGCCGTGACGGCGCGCGCCGATGCAGGCGACCGGGGTGACAGGTCCGCCAAGGGCGCAGAATGGGTGGCGCAGGTCTGTCTGCTGAAGAATCACGCCACGCAGACCATGCAGTTCTGCGCCGACCAGGGTGTCCAGATTTTGGGCGGCATGGGGTTCATGCGCGGCACTTCCAGTGAACGGGTCTACCGCGAGGTCAAGGTCATGATGATTGGCGGCGGTGCCGAGGAAATCATGAAAGAGTTGGCCTCGCGTCAGTTGGAAATCTGATACTTTGCGAGACAGACCTTAAGCTCTGTCCTCAACTGATCAAAATATGCCAAAAACATCACACACAGCCGCACCTATTGCATTTGAGCCGGAATTTGTACGGGGTCTGACCCAGATATTTGAAGAGAACATTGTGTTCAACACGGTTCTGGGTCTGAAGATCGACTCCATCACGCCGGAACGGGTGGTGGCCCACATACCCATGAAGCGCGACCTCGTTGGACACTACAGCTACAACCGCATCCACGGTGGCGTCATCAGTGCCGGCCTGGACGCCATGGGAGGACTGGCGGTGATGGCTGCCATTGGTGCGCGCCACATGGACGAAGCGCCCCTGCAGCGCCTGCACCGTTTCAGCAAGCTGGGCACGATCGATTTGCGCATTGATTACCTGCGGCCCGGCATCAGCGAGCGCTTTGAATTGCGTGCTGAAGTGATTCGCCTTGGCTCGCGCGTGGCCTCCACCCGCATGGAATTTCTGGGGGCTGACGGCAAGCTGCTGTCCACCGGATGCGGGGCCTACATCGTTTCCTGACAGAGTCCTTGCCCGGCATGGGGAGCTGTGGGGCATACGCGACAGTGTGCGGGCGAAGCGATGTTTCGTTTAAAGTTGCGCAACCAAATTTTTAGGGAGTCTCCATATGAAATCCACCGCTTTGCTTTTCGCATTGCTCGCCTGCATCAGCCAGGCCCACGCCATGCAATCCTGCGAAGAACTCAAGACCCAGGTCGCCACCAAGCTCGATGGCAAGGGCGTCAAGGGCTATACCCTGGAGATCGTTGCCGCAGACTATTCCGGTGATGCCAAGGTAGTCGGCAGTTGCGACGGCGGCAAAAAGAAGCTGACCTACACCCGCGGCAAGAAGAAAGAGTAAGGACACTGCCTGCCGCGATAGTGGCACCATAAAGACAAAAGCCACCGCGAGGTGGCTTTGTCGTTTGGAGGGCCGCTCAGGCCTATTTCTTGGGCATCGGCGCTGACGTGCTGCCAAAGTAGTCGGACACCGTCTTCCACTTGCCGTCCTGAATCTGGGACAGGCGGGAGGCATCGCTGCCCAGGCGCTTGGTGGGTGAGAAGGTTTGCACCGCGCCGCCAAAGAAGTCGGGTTCGATGGTCAGGCTGTCCATGACCTTGATGAAGCTGTCGGTGGTCAGGTTCTTGCCGGCACGCCCCGCAGCGGTGGCAAAGCTGGTGATGATGGTGTAGCCGTAGACCGAGAACACGGTGGGGTCATCGTTGAACTTGGTCTTGTACTTGCTGGCCCAGAAGCGAATGGGTTGTGACGCTTCGTCCAGGTAAGGGTTCTGCACCGTCATGGCGGCATAAAAGCCATCCATGGCCTTGCCGCCCAGCTTGTGGATCAGGTCGGTATAGGCCGCGCTGGAGCCCAGAAAGACCGGGTTGTAGCCCAGCTTGCGGGCGGTCGCGATGGTGCCGATGGTCTCGCGGATGATGGTGCCCAGCACCACCATGTCGCAGCCACCGGCCTGCAGCTTCTGCACCTGGGACGAAAAGTCGGTCGCACCCCGCTTGTACGAGGTTTTCTCGGCAAACTCCATGCCGAGGGTCTTCAGTCCAGCCTCGCCGCCCTTGAGCACTTCCAGCCCGAAGTCATCGTCCTGGTACAGGGTGCAGACCTTCTTGGCCCCCTTTTCCTTGACCAGTTTGGGCACGGCGCTGCGCATCTGGTCATAGTAGGTAGCGGCAAAGGAGTACTTGAGCCTATGGAAGGGCTCGTACATTTCGCGTGCGGCCGTGATGGGTAGGAAGTTGATGATGTTCTTCTCAAATTGCACTGGCATGGCGGCCATGTTCTGCGCGGTGCCGATATGGCCCACCATCATGAAGATCTTGTCCTGGTTGACCAGCTTCTGCGCGGCCAGCACGGCCTTCTTGGGGTCATATCCCGAGTCCTCAACGATGAGTTTGATCTTGCGGCCATTGATGCCGCCCTGTTCGTTGAGTTCATCCACCGCCAGCAACATGCCCAGGCGCGCCTGTTTGCCAAAGCCGGCCAGTGGTCCGGACAGATCCTGGATCGAGCCAAGCACAATTTCATCCTTGCTCACCCCCTGCTGTTGGGCGCTGGCCAGTGTAGCGGTCAGCGCCAGGGTGGTGAAGGTCAGGGCTGTTTTCAATCTCATGGTTTGTCTCCTGGTTGAAATCCGGTGGACCGGGGTTGTTTGCGCGAACAATACTCTCTTTACTGACTGTTGTATTCGCTGACCACTTTCCAGCGGCCATCCTGCACCTGCGCCATGCGCGAGTCGTCACTGCCCAGGCGACGCGTGGGGGTGAATTTCAGCGGCGGTGAGCCAAACATGTCGCCCGGAATCTTCATGACTTCCATGGCGCGGATGAACTTGCTGGTGTTGGGCCGCTCACCCGCATCACGCATGGCGTTGGCAAAGACGTTGATGGTGGTGTAGCCAAAAACGGAGATGGTGGAGGGGTCTTCGTTGTATTGGGTCTTGTATTTGCTGACCCAACGGCGCACGCCGGGGTTGGGGTCATCCGGGTAGGGAATCTGCGCAGTCATGGTGGCGTACAGGCCTTCCATGGGCTTGCCACCCAACTTCGGGACCAGTTCGGTATAGGCTGCGCTGGAGCCCAGAAAGACGGGGTTATAGCCCATCTTGCGTGCCGTGGCGATGGTGCCAACGGTCTCGCGGATGATGGTGCCCAGCACCACCAATTCGCAGCCGCTGGACTGCATCTTGGCCACCTGGGACGAGAAGTCGGTGGCACCCCGCTTGAAGGAAGCCTTGTCCGCCAGCGCCATCTGGCGGGTCTTGAGGCCATCCTCTGCGCCCTGCAATACTTCCTGGCCGAAATCGTCATCCTGGTAGATGGCGCAGACCTTGGTCACGTTTTTCTGGCGCACCAGCTTGGGCAATGAACTGTGGATCTGCTCATAGTAGGTTGGCAGGGTCGAGAACTTGAGCCGGTGGAAGGGCTCGTACATGGAACGCGCGGCCGTGAGCGGGAAGAAGTTGATCACGTCCTTCTCGAACTGCACCGGCATGGCCGCCTCGTTCTGCGCGGTGCCGATGTGGCCCAGCATCATGAATATCTTGTCCTGGTTGACCAGTTTCTGGGCAGCCAGAACGGCCTTCTTGGGGTCATAGCCGGAGTCTTCCACCAGCAGCTTGATCTTGCGGCCATGGATGCCGCCGGTCTCGTTGATTTCCTCGATGGCCATCTGCATGCCGCTGCGAGCCTGCTTGCCATAGCCGGACAGCGGGCCGGAGAGGTCCTGGATGGTGCCGATGAGAATTTCGTTCTTGCTGATGCCTTGCGGCAGCACTTGTGACGCGCACAAACCGGCGGCGGTCGCCAGACTGACGAATGCGAATGTGGTCTTGATATTCATGGAAAAGGTTGAAAGGGTAGGTTCTCTGGGTTCACTGGTACATGGCCTCGATCTGGGCCGCGTACTTTTTTTCCACCAGCTTGCGTTTGAGTTTCATGGTGGGAGTGAGCTCTTCATCCTCGGCGCTCAGTTGGGTCTCCAGCAGAAAGAACTTTTTGAGTTGTTCAACCCGGGCGAACTTCTGGTTCACCCGGTCGAGCTCGGATTGGATCAGCGCCTGCACTTCGGATGTGCGGGTAAGGGATGTGTAGTTGCTGAAGGGGACATCGGAATCCTGGGCAAATTTCTCGACGTTCTCCTGGTCGATCATGATGATCACGGTCAGATAAGGTCGCTTGTCGCCGATCACCACTGCGTCGGTGATATAGGGCGAGAACTTCAGGTCGTTCTCCAGCTCGCTGGGCGTGATGTTCTTGCCGCCCGCGGTGATGATGATGTCCTTCATGCGGTCGGTGATGCGGAAGTAGCCATCGGCATCCACGACACCGACGTCGCCCGTGTGCAGCCATCCGTCTTTGTCAATGGTCTCGGCCGTCTTCTCCGGCAGGTTCAGGTAGCCGGCGAACACGTTCTTGCCGCGCACCAGAATCTCGTTGGTGACCGCGTCCAGCCTGACCTCGTTGTAATCTGCGGCCGGGCCAATGGAACCAGGTTTTATCCTGGCCACAGGCACGCCGGTAGCGGCGCCGCAGGTCTCTGTCATGCCCCAGACTTCCAGCATGGGAATTCCCAAGGCCAGGTACCAACGCACGAGATCGGGTGAGATGGGTGCCGCACCGGTCACCAGAAAGCGCGCGCGGTGGATGCCGATCAGTTTGCGCACATTGTTCAGCACCAGCCATTGGGCCAGCGTGAACTGGAGCTTCAGCCAGGCGTCAACCGGCCGCCCGGCCAGGACACGGTCGGCAATGGCTGTGCCCACGCCAATGCCCCAGGCATAGGCCAGCTGTTGCAGGCGGCTGGACTCCTTCAGGGCGATCATCACGCCGGAATAAAACTTCTCCCACACACGCGGCACGGCAGTGAACACGGTGGGCGCGATCTCGCGCACGTTCTCAGGGATGGTCTCGGGGTTCTCGACAAAGTTCAGCCTGGAGCCGGTGTACATCGCAAAGTACTCTCCGCCCATGCGTTCGGCAATGTGGCACAGCGGCAGAAAGCACATGCGCTCGTCATGCGCATCCTGAGCGACCAGTGTGTTGTAGCCGCGCACCGTAAACACCAGGCCCTGGTGAAGATGCATGGCACCTTTGGGCCTCCCCGTCGTGCCGGAGGTGTAGACCAGAATAGCCAAGTCCCGGGGTTGGCAGGAGGCCACACGCTGCTCCAGCAAGCCGGGGTGTTGCAGGCCATATGCGCGGCCAAGCGCCCTCAGGTCCGCCAGACTGATGACGCCGGGATCGCGCAGGTCGCGCAGGCCCTCCATGTCAAACACGACAATCGTGCGCAGGTGCGGCAACTGGGCACGCACTTCCAGTGCCTTGTCCAATTGCTCATCGTCTTCGACAAAAAGAACGGTGGTGCGCGAGTCTTCGCACAGGTATTGCACCTGGGACGGTGCGTCGGTGGGGTAGATGCCGTTCGAGACTCCGCCGGCAGACAGTACGGCCAGATCCGCAAGAACCCATTCGATCACCGTGTTGGCCAGTATGGATGCGCACTCTCCCTTGTTGAAGCCCAGGCTCAGCAGGCCGTTGCCAATCTCGCGCACCGCCTCGGCGGTCTGGATCCAGGTCCAGCTGCGCCAGAGGCCCAGGTGCTTCTGGCGCATCCAAACGGCGGTGCCGCGTTTGGCGACGGCATTCCAGAAGATGGCAGGAATGGTCTCGCCCTCCATGACGATGTCATGGCAGGGTTTGATGGATGAGGTGTTCCAGAGTCCGCTCATGGGTTACCGCCAGTTCTTTTTTTTCTTCCAGCGTCGCTCGCCGCGCACACCGTGTTCCTTCATGCCGAGGTAGAACTCCTTGATGTCGTCCTTTTCCCGGAGGTGGGCACAGGTGTCTTCCATGACGATGCGGCCGTTCTCCAGCACGTAGCCATAGTCCGAGGCATTCAGCGCCATGTTGGCGTTCTGCTCGACCAGCAGGATCGTGGTGCCGCGTTCGCGGTTGATGCGCACGACGATCTCAAAGATTTCCTTGGTGAGTTTGGGGGACAGGCCCAGGCTCGGCTCGTCCAGCAGGATCAGGTCGGGGTTGGCCATCAGCGCCCGTGAGATGGCCAGCATCTGCTGCTGTCCACCCGAGAGCAGGCCGGCGTCCTGGTTGGAGCGCTCCTGCAGGATCGGGAAATAGCCGAACACGGTTTCCATGTCGCGTGCCACGCCATCACGGTCGGAGCGGGTGTAGGCGCCCATCAGCAGGTTGTCGCGCACGCTGAGCAGGGGAAAAACTTCACGCCCCTCGGGCACATGACTCAGACCCTGTTGCACGATGACGGCAGGGTCCTGGGCGGTGATGTCTTCGCCCTTGAATTCGATGGAGCCCTTGCGCGGATCGATGATGCCCGAGATGGTCTTCAGTATCGTGGTCTTGCCGGCGCCGTTGGAGCCCAGCACGGTGGCAATCTCGCTGCGGCGAACCTGCAGGCTGACGCCACGGATGGCCTTGATCGGACCGTAGGCGCTCTCCACATTGAGCAGTTTGAGCACAGGCTGGTCGCTGATGGGCGGAGGTGTCGTGCTCATGCCGTTTTGCCCCGGGTGGTGGAGGGGCCCAGATCCGTGTCGCCGTTGACCTTGCGACGCAGTGAAGATACATCGTCGATGGAGCCCAGATAGGCCTCAATCACGCCGGGGTCGGTCTGCACCTCGCGCGGAGTGCCCATGGCCAGCATCTCCCCCTGGTTCATGGCCAGCACGCGGTCCGACACCTTGGACACCAGTGTCATGTCGTGCTCCACCATCAGCACGGTGATGCCCAGTTCGTGCTTGATGTCCTGGATCCAGAACGCCATGTCGTCCGTCTCCTCCACGTTCAGTCCCGATGAGGGCTCGTCCAGCAGGAGCAGCTTGGGCTCGGTGCAGAGGGCGCGCGCCATCTCCACAACCTTGCGCACCCCGTAGGGCAGGCCGGCCACAAAGGAATCCCGGTAATGTTGCAGGTTCAGGAGTTCGATAACCTCTTCGGCCTTCTCGCGGGCTTTCAGCTCGGTCTCGCGCACTCTGGAGGTGAAGAACAGGTCCTGCCAGAAATGGGTGGTGCGGTGCGTGTGTCGACCAATCAGGAGGTTGTGCAGCACCGAGGCATGTTCGAACAATTCGATGTTCTGGAAGGTGCGGGCGATGCCCAGCGATGCCACCTTCTGAGGGGGTTGAACTGTGAGGTCAAGCATCCCCGTGGGGCCCATATAGGCAATACCGCCAGTCGTTGGTGCATAGATGCGGCTGATCAGGTTGAATACGGTCGTCTTGCCCGCGCCGTTGGGACCGATCAGGGTAAAGACCTCGCCCTGCTTGACGTCAAACGACACGTTGTTGACCGCTAGCACGCCGCCAAAGCGCACGCTTAGATTCCGGGCTGACAAGAGCGTCTCGTTTGTCATTTCAGGCGGTCCGATTTCTGGAAGGACTTCTGCCGCTTGAACATGCCTTTGCGGTAGAACGGGAACATCTGCAAATAGGTGCGAATCTTCAGCCAGCGCCCATACAGGCCCATGGGCTCGAATAGCACAAAGGCAATCAGCACCAGTCCATAGACCAGTCCTTGCAGGCCCGGCGCCTGACCGATGGCGGCAGGCAGGTAGTCCTTGATCATGGAAATCGCTTGCGGCATGGAGATCAGGAAGATGGCGCCCAGAAAAGCGCCGTGCACCGAGCCCACGCCGCCGATCACGATCATCAGCAGCAGGTCAATCGACTGCAGGATGTTGAACTGGTCGGGAGAGATGAATTGCAGGTTGTGCGCATACAGCGCACCTGCCACGCCGGCCAATGCGGCGGAGATCGCAAATGACAGCGTCTTGTAGTACGCTAGGTGAATGCCCATGCTCTGCGCCGAGATTTCGGAGTCGCGGATGGCGACAAAGGCCCGTCCCGTGGGTGAACGCAGCAGGTTCAATATTCCCAATGTGGCGGTCACCGTGATGACCAGGCACAGGAAATAGAACTGGTCGCCAGTGTCCAGCACCCAGCCAAAGAGGTCGGGTTTCTTGACGTGGATGCCGGCATTGCCCCCCGTCACCGATTCCCAGCGCGCCAGCACTTCTTCCACAATGAAGCCAAACGACAAAGTGGCAATACCCAGGTAGATGCCCTTCACCCGCAGTGCAGGCAGCCCCACCACCAGACCGACTGCCGCCGATAGTCCCGCCGCACATGCGATGGCGATGGGAAAGGGAACGCCCATGTTCGTCAGCACGGCATGCGTGTAGGCGCCCACGCCAAGAAACGCGGCATGCCCCATGGAAAATAGGCCGGTAAACCCGGCAAGCAGCATCAGCCCCAGGCCGGCGATGGAGTAGATCAGCACCAGCGTCAGTTGCGCCAGCCAGTATTCGGCAAACAGCCAAGGGGCAGCCATCAGCATCAGCATCAATGCGCTGTACCAGAACACGTGGCCGCCATGCTTGGCGAGTTGGATGTCTTGCGCGTAATCGGTCTTGAAGATGAAGCGCATGTCAGACCTTTTTACGGAGCTTCTCACCGAACAGGCCGTTGGGTCTGACCATCAGCATGACCAGCACGACCACATAGGCGGCCGTATCCTTGAAGCCGTCAGGCAGGTAGAACCCCGAGAGCGACTCGACGATGCCAATCACCAGTCCGCCAACGATGGCACCCGGCAAGCTGCCGAAGCCACCGACCACAGCGGCTGGAAAGGCCTTGAGACCAATGAAGCCCATGTTGGCATGCACAAAGGTGATCGGCGCCAGCAACAGGCCAGCAACGGCCGCGACAGCCGCCGCCAGTCCCCAGGCGATGCCATTGAGCCGCCGCACCGGAATGCCCATGTAGTACGCGGCCAGTTGGTTCTGCGACGCGGCCTGCATCGCAATGCCCAGTTTGCTGTAACGAAAGAGAGCGAATAACAGGCCGCACAATACTGCGGTGGCGCCTATCACCACCATGTGTTCGACGTTCAGGACGACATTTCCGAGGTTCCAGATTTCATCCTTGTATGGCACCGGCAGGGCTTGGGTATCGGTGCCAATACCGGGCACCATGGTGATCGCACCGCGTGCCACGTAGCCTATCCCGATGGTCAACATCACGATTGAAAATGCTGGTTGTCCGAGAATTGGGCGGATGACCACTCTCTCGAGTACCAGACCGAAGGCAGTCATGGAGGCGATGGAGCAGGCGACGGCCAGCCAATAGGGAAAGCCCAGCATGGTCATGCCTATCAGTCCGCCAAACGCACCCAGCATCATCAGCTCGCCCTGGGCAAAGCTGACGGTTTCGGTGGCTTTGTAGATCAGCACAAAGCCCAGGGCGATCAGCCCATAGATGCACCCCTGTGCGATCCCACTGATCACCAGTTGCAGAAACAGCACGTTGTCTCCTGTTCTTGTTTTTTGCTTCCCGGTTATAGCCGGTGGACTCTAATTCACCGATAGGGTTGTCACTGATGCTGATGTCCCGCATGAGACTGTGTAATGGGTCCCATGCAAGACCCCGTAGAAACCCGCAGACATGGCCCGGTCACCGTGATCACATTGCAGCGCGCCGAAGTGCGCAATGCGGTTGATGCCGAAACCGCGCGCAGTCTGTACGACGCATTTTGTGCGTTTGAAGCCGATACCGAGGCGCGTGTTGCAGTGTTCCATGGCGCCCACGGACACTTCTGTGCCGGATGGGATTTGCAGGCGGGCGCGCGCATGGCCCAACACCTGCAGGCGGGAGAAGAACCGTTTGCCGCGCTGGAGTTTTCCCCCGACGATTACGTGGAGGATCGGAGTGGTCCTGCAGGGCCCATGGGCCCGTCACGCCTGATGCTGTCCAAGCCTGTCATTGCAGCCATCAGTGGCGCTGCTGTCGCCGGGGGCATGGAGCTGGCCCTGTGGTGAGACATGCGCGTGATGGAGGCCGACGCCTACATGGGCGTGTTCTGCCGCCGCTTTGGCGTGCCCCTGATCGACGGCGGAACGGTGCGTCTGCCGCGTTTGATTGGCATGGGCCATGCAATGGACCTGATCCTGACCGGGCGCAAGGTCGAGGCCATGGAGGCCCTGCAGATGGGGTTGTGCAACCGTGTGGTGCCCAGCGGCACCGCGCTGGATGCGGCCATGGCGTTGGCGGAGCAACTCGCGGCATTTCCGCAGGCCACCATGCTGGCCGACCGTGCCAGTGCCTACGCGCAATGGGGGCTGCCCATGCCCCATGCGCTGCACCAGGAGTGGCAGAGCGGCAAGACCTGCATTGCTTCCGGCGTGGAAGGAGCGACCCGCTTTGCGGCGGGTGCCGGGCGACACGGGAAGTTCTAGCGCCGCGCCGCTTCGTTAGGCTGTCGCAGTGAGGTTGGTGCCGTCTGCGGCGGTTCGCGGGCGCCAGCTACCGGAATCGGCAGTGCCAACCCAAACATGCCCGCCCCCTGCGACGATATGACCATATTGGTCCAGGCTATAGCCGTCAGTTCCCTGGTACAGGGCCGTGTCCATGGCTCCATACGCGCTGTTCATGCTCTCTGCCTTCGTAATGCCCAGGCCAATCATCATGTTGTTTACCGCGCCAACCCCCAGGCCCAACTCGGATGCCTTCTGGAAAATCTTGCTCTGGCTCGGGTTGGTGGAGAAGAAGCTCTGCATTTCACTCTTGGTTACGGCTCGCCCCAGTGTGGGCGAGAAGTACGATGTCCAGGCGCCATTCTTTCCGCCACCGATGTCGGAGCCCAGGCGATTGGCCGCGTCCACATACATCGACTCCAACACCGGCGCGCTGATCTGGCTCATGTTCATGCCAATGCCGGTTGCCTGGAACTGAACCATTTGTGCGGCATTCAGTCCCAATGACTTCACCTTGGCGGTGACCTGTGCGTCGGTTGGGCATGTGGCATAGAAGGCCTTGATGTCCGCCGCCGCAGGCATGGCCTTTTCCGTCGATGCCCCTTGGACACTGGACTTGGCTGTCTTGAGCACACCACCGGAGTCCCATGCGTAACCATTGCCTGAATTCGCCACAAAGCTGTCGATCTGCGTTTTCAGTGCGGCGGCGCTGTCCCCGCCGTAGCCCCCGACCGTCATCGCCTGCGCTATCTGGTCCTCGGTCAGTCCCAGCGTAGCCGCCTTGTCCGCAATCTGCTGTGCGGTGGGTTTGCCGGCAAAGAATGCTCGGACATCCGCATCCGAATACGGTGTCCCGTTGCCCACTTGGGCCAGGGTGTCGGCGAAGGAGGTGCCGGAACCGCCAGCAGCCGTATTCTTGGTGCCTTTCGCCGCGGAATTTGTGGAATTGGACGTGTTCTGTACGCTGGAAATAGACATGATGCTTCCTTTACGTGGGCGGGGCTGCATCGCGAACGGAAACGTTGCGCGGTTTGCCCAGTGCCTGCATCCCGATTTTCCGGAATGGCTTGGCCGCCAATGCGCGGAATAGCCCGTCCAATACCGGCCAAATTCAGTTCTTCGGAATTTCCCGCGGCTGTCCCGCATCGTCTATCGCCACGTACGTCAGGGTGGCCTCGGTTACCTTGATGTACTGGCCCTGAGCCCGGAAGCGCTCGGCATAGACTTCGACCTTGACCGTAATCGACGTGCGTCCTATGCGGCTGACCTTGGAAAAAAAGCTCAGGATGTCTCCCACGCGGACGGGCTGTTTGAATACAAACTCGTTGACCGCCACGGTAGCCATGCGCCCCTGGGTGTAGCGCGCCGGCAGCACGGAACCGGCCAGATCGACCTGTGCCATCACCCAGCCACCGAAGATGTCACCGTTGGCATTGCAGTCTGCCGGCATGGGTATCACCTTGAGGACCAGCTCCTCGTCGACGGGCAATTGAACGCTGGTGGGGCTTGAATTGGTAGACATGGGCACAATCCTATCCTGATACCGCGCGAGACGGGCTGGAGCACAGCCAACTCCGCATCAAAAGAAAGAATTTCGTCTATGCGCTCTCATGAGCTTCGAGCTGCTTCGGCTCCCGTTGTTGATGCCACGTCTGCGGCGGGCGTGCCCAAGTCGGACTGGAATACCCTGCAGCGTCTGTTCCCATACCTGTGGGCCTACAAATGGCGGGTCATGGCAGCGCTGGTCTTCATGGTGGGCGCCAAGCTGACCAACGTGGGGGTGCCGTTGCTGCTGAAGCAACTGGTGGACAGCATGAGTTACAAGCCGGGCGACCCGGCCGCGGTGCTGGTTGTGCCGGTGGCGCTGCTGTTTGCCTATGGTGCGCTGCGTCTCTCCACCACACTGCTGACCGAATTGCGCGAACTGGTGTTTTCCAAGGCCACCCAGGGTGCGGCGCGCAGCATTGCGCTGCAGACCTTCGAGCACCTGCACGCCTTGAGCCTGCGCTTTCACCTGGAGCGCCAGACCGGAGGCATGACGCGTGACATTGAACGCGGCGTGCGCGGCATCGAATCGCTGATCTCGTTCTCGCTGTTCAGCATTGTGCCGACCTTGCTGGAAGTGGCCATGGTGCTGACCATCCTGGCGGTCAAGTTCGACATCTGGTTTGCATGGATCACGCTCGGAGCGCTGGCCTTGTACATCACCTTCACGGTGTTGGTGACCGAATGGCGCACCAAGTTTCGCCGCGAGGCCAACGAGTTCGACTCGGCTGCACATTCCAAGGCGATTGATTCGCTGTTGAACTACGAGACCGTGAAGTATTTCAACAATGAAGGCTTTGAAGCCCGCCGCTACGACGAAAGCCTGGAGCGCCTGCGCCGCGCGCGCCTGAAGAGCCAGACCACGTTGTCCATGCTGAACACCGGCCAGCAACTCATCATCGCGGCCGGTCTGGTGGCCATGCTGTGGCGGGCAACCCAGGGTGTGGTGGACGGCCACATGACCCTGGGCGATCTGGTCATGGTCAATGCCTTCATGATCCAGCTCTACATTCCATTGAACTTTCTGGGCGTGATCTACCGCGAGATCAAGCAGAGCCTGACCGATCTGGAAAAGATGTTCACGCTGATGGAGCGCGAGCGCGAGATTGCCGATGTGCCGGGTGCCCGGCCGTTGCAGCTCGCGGGCGAAACCCCGGTGGCCTTCGAAAACGTGAGTTTTTCGTATGAACCGGGCGTACCCGGCAAGGCAGGCAGTGGTCGCACCATCCTGCACAACATCAGTTTTGAAATCCCCGCCGGCAAGACCGTGGCGGTGGTTGGCCCTTCCGGTTCCGGCAAGTCCACGCTGGCGCGGCTGCTGTTTCGCTTTTACGACGTCAGCAACCCGCAGGAAGGCGGGTGCATACGCATTGCCGGGCAGGACATCAAGCAGGTCACGCAATCCAGCGTGCGCCAGGCCATTGGCATCGTGCCGCAGGACACCGTGCTGTTCAACGACACGGTGGAATACAACATTGCCTACGGCAAGCCCGGCGCTACGCGCGCCGAGGTGGAAGAGGCCGCCGCGTCGGCCCATATCCACCACTTCATCGCCTCCACTCCCAAGGGCTACGCCACGATGGTTGGGGAGCGCGGGCTCAAGCTCTCGGGGGGCGAGAAGCAGCGGGTGGCCATTGCTCGCACACTGTTGAAAAACCCGCCCATCCTGATCTTCGACGAAGCCACCTCGGCGCTGGATTCGGCCAACGAACGCGCCATACAGGCTGAACTGCAGAGCGTGGCGCGCAACAAGACCACGCTGGTCATTGCACACCGCCTCTCAACGGTGGTGGATGCGCACGAGATTCTGGTCATGGACGCCGGGCGCATCGTCGAGCGCGGCAACCACGCGGCGCTGCTGGCCGCGCGGGGCCGCTACGCCGACATGTGGGCGTTACAGCAGCAAAGCGCAGAGTAAGCAGGCCTACAACTCGGATGCGTCCTGGGTTATGTGCGGCGCGTAAACGATCAGCGCCGAACACCGCTCGCGGCTGCGTGTCAGCACCAGCCGGGCCTCGGTTTCCCCAAGGGCCCACAGGGTTGTGTACTGCCGGGTGGCGTCGTCCACTGCGTCAACCGACGTCACAACAGCGGGGCCAAAGCGCTGCTGTATGCCTCCCGCCAGTGATTCCGGTCGGGATGACTGGCAATCACCGGCATTGCGCGATATCCAGCGCTGCTCGATGCGCAGCACGTTGCGTGCCTTCAGGTACACCACAGTATCCAGCACCAGGCCCTGCACCGTGGTTTCGCGGGTACTCCACAGGCCGCGCAAGCCGCGTGGGCCGGGAAGTGGCTTGCCGGTGCGCCTCAAATCGGGCATGCGTGCCAGCAGCTCCGCCTCGCTCAGGCCCAGCAGGGATTCGTCCGCGCGCTGCAGCGTCTGTCCGGCTGCTGGAGCGCCGAGCCACAGGCTGGCGACACACGCGCACAGGGCCAGGTCGATGATGCGGCAGGGGAGGGGGCGACGGGGTGTTGGCATGGCTTTCAGGATCGCTATTGTGCCGGGGATGGGGCCGGGCATTGGATGATCATGCATTTCGCGCATAATGTTCGGCATGGAAACCAAATGGCTTGAAGATTTCGTCTCGCTGGCTGAAACCCGCAGCTTCAGCAGGTCGGCGCAATTGCGGCATGTCACCCAGCCGGCGTTCTCGCGACGCATTCAGTCGCTGGAGGCATGGGCGGGAACCGATCTGGTGGACCGCAGCAGCTACCCCACGCGCCTGACTCCAGCCGGCGAGACCTTGTACGGCCAGTCCATGGAGGTCCTGCAGGCCCTGCAGAGCACGCGTGCCATGTTGCGCGGCCACACCTCGGCAGCCCAGGACGTCATTGAGTTTGCCGTGCCGCACACGCTGGCGTTCACCTTCTTTCCGGCCTGGGTGTCATCCCTGCGCGAGACCTTTGGCCCGATCAAGAGCCGCCTGATTGCGCTCAATGTGCATGACGCCGTGCTGCGCATGGTGGAGGGCAGTTGCGACCTCCTGATAGCCTACTACCACCCGTCACAGCCCTTCCAGCTGGATGCCGACCGCTATGAGATGGTCAGCCTGGGCGAAGAAGTGGTTGCCCCCTACGTCAAGCCGGACAGCAACGGCGCGCCGCTTTTCCAGTTGCCCGGCCGTGTCGGCCAGCCGCTGCCCTATCTCGGTTACGCGCCCGGTGCCTACCTGGGCCAGATGGTGGAGCTGATCCTCAAGCAATCGAACACGGCCATTCATTTCGACCGCGTGTATGAGACCGACATGGCCGAGGGCCTGAAGGCCATGGCGCTGGAGGGCCACGGCATTGCCTTCCTGCCGCACAGCGCGGTCAAGAAGGAGCTGCGCGCCAAACGCCTGGTCAGCGCCTTGCCGCCCAACGCCAAGGGGCTGGAAATCACCATGGATGTGCGCGTCTACCGTGAGAAGCCCAGCCTCAAGGATTTGACCCGCGCAGGCGTGGCCGGTGGCCGTGGTGGCAGTAGCCCCAAGAGCAGCGCCCAGGCGCTGTGGGATTACCTGGTGGCCCAGGCCGCCCGCAACAACAAATAACCCCAGCCCTTTTTCATGACCAACGAAATCACTCTGACCCGCCCCGACGACTGGCACCTGCACGTACGCGATGGCGATGCACTGAACACCGTGGTGCCCCATACGGCTGCCCAGTTTGGCCGCGCCATCATCATGCCCAACCTGAAGCCCCCCGTCACCACGGCCGCGCTGGCGCTGGCGTACAAAGCGCGCATCCAGGCTGCCGTGCCGACCGGCCTGGCGTTTGAGCCGCTGATGACGCTCTACCTCACCGACAACCTGCCTGCCGATGAGATTGCCCGCGCCAGGGATGCCGGTGTGGTCGCCTGCAAACTCTATCCGGCCGGTGCCACCACCAACAGCGACGCGGGCGTGACGGACCTGCGCAAAACGTATAAAACGCTGGAGGCCATGCAGAAGGCCGGCCTGCTGCTGCTGGTGCACGGAGAGGTGACCTCGCCCGACATAGACCTGTTTGATCGGGAAGCGGTCTTTATTGATACCCAGCTGATCCCGCTGCGCCGCGATTTTCCCGAGCTGAAAATCGTGTTCGAGCACATCACGACGAAAGAGGCCGCGCAGTACGTCCAGGCAGCGGACCGCTTCACGGGCGCCACCATCACCGCCCACCACCTGCTCTACAACCGCAACGCCATCTTCACCGGCGGTATCCGCCCGCACTACTACTGCCTGCCGGTCCTGAAACGCGAAACGCACCGCCAGGCCCTGGTGCAGGCCGCCACCAGCGGCTCCAGCAAATTCTTCCTGGGCACCGACAGTGCGCCGCACGCCATGCACCTCAAGGAGCATGCCACTGGTTGCGCCGGCTGCTACACCGCTTTCAATGCCATGGAGTTGTACGCCCAGGCCTTTGATGCCGTAGGCAGACTGGACAAGCTGGAAGGCTTTGCCAGCTTCCACGGCGCCGATTTTTACGGCCTGCCGCGCAACACCGGCACCATCACGCTGCGCCGCGAGTCCTGGTCCGTGCCGGAAAGCTTTGCCTTTGGACAAGCACAGTTGAAGCCGCTCGGTGGTGGCGAAGCCGTACCGTGGCGGATGGTCTAGACGCCATCCATTGGTCCGCGCCCTGGCTGGCGCCGTATGCAGCGCTTGGGCAGGGTATCGCGGCCCAGGTGGCGGCAGGACGCACCTGCGCGCAGGCGCTGAATGACGCACGGCGACCACTCGCCACCCCGGTGCGCTTTGTGCCGCAGGCTGACCTGCCACCTGGCATGGCCTACGAAAGCTATATTTTTGATAGCGGCTGCTGCCCAACCCGCGAGGGCTTGCACGACTTTTTCAATGGAATGGCCTGGCTGCTTTTTCCGTTGACGAAACGCCGGCTCAACCACCTGCATGTGGCGCAGATCGCGCACACCGGCATCCAGCCGGTGCGCGGACCGGCCCGCGATGGACTCACACTGTTTGACGAGAATGCCGCCTTCCTCCAGTGCCCGGATGCGCTGTGGGACGCTCTGGCCGCCAAGGACTGGAGCCGTCTGTTTGGGCCCCTGCGGCCTTTGTGGACGCAGTCGCATCTGGTGCTGTTTGGCCACGCCCTGCTGGAAAAACTGGTTTTCCCGAGAAAACCGATCACAGCCCACGTGTACCGTGCGCAGGCTGCTACGCATTCGATAGCGGATCTGGATGCCTGGATGGCCGCCGACCTGAGCGCCGAGCGTCTGGCGCGCAAGCCGTTTGCGCATCTGCCGGTGCTGGGTGTTCCTGGCTGGTGGCCCGGCAACGACGACCCGGCGTTTTACGCGGACGCCAGCGTGTTCCGCGCGCCGCGAAGTCCCCAGGCAAGCTGGGCTTTTTGACCCCGCGCGCCGTTGAATTGGCACATTTCGACCTTACCATTGGCGCTGCCGTTCCCTGCGAACGGCGCTGACATCCTAGAGGAAACCATGAAACGCATCATTTTGTTTGTCTTGACCAATGTGCTGGTCGTCGCCGTACTGGGCATTGTCGCCAGCCTGCTGGGGGTGAACCGCTACCTCACGGGCAGCGGCCTCAATCTGAGCGCCTTGCTGGGCTATGCGCTGGTCATGGGCTTTGGTGGCGCCATCATCTCGCTCCTGATCAGCAAGCCCATGGCCAAGTGGACCTCGGGTGTGCGTGTCATCGAACAGCCGCAAAATGCCGACGAGGCCTGGATTGTCGAGACCGTGCGCAAGCTGGCCGACAAGGCCGGCATCGGCATGCCGGAGGTTGGCATCTTCGAAGGCGACCCCAATGCCTTCGCCACCGGCGCCTTCAAGAACTCGGCCCTGGTGGCCGTCTCCACCGGCCTGCTGCGCGGCATGACGCAGGACGAGATCGAGGCCGTGATCGGCCACGAGATCGCCCACGTGGCCAATGGCGACATGGTGACGATGACCCTGATCCAGGGCGTGATGAACACCTTTGTCGTGTTCCTGAGCCGCGTCATCGGCTACGCCGTGGACAGCTTCCTGCGCAAGGGTGACGACCGCTCGGGTCCCGGCATTGGCTACATGATCACCACCGTGGTGCTGGACATCGTGCTCGGCTTTGCCGCCGCCATCGTCGTGGCCTGGTTCTCGCGCCACCGTGAATTCCGTGCCGATGCGGGTTCGGCCCAGTTGCTGGGCCGCAAGCAGCCCATGATCAACGCCCTGGCTCGCCTGGGCGGCATGGCACCCGGCGAATTGCCCAAGAGCGTGGCGGCCTTTGGCATCACCGGTGGCATTGGGCAGCTGTTTTCCACCCACCCGCCGATTGAAGAGCGCATTGCCGCGCTGCAAAACCAACAACAGTAAGCGTCAGGGGACCGCCAGGAGTCTGGGCGGCACGGCGCCCTGCTCCGTGTCCTCCGCCCGCTACGCGGGCTCCCCCTTAACCTGCGCAGAACGCCGTGCCGCCCAGACTCCTGGCTCAGCCCAGCGGCGCTGCCCCGGTTTCCCCGCCGGTGCGCAGCACCAGGTCGGCCAGCATCTCGCTGGACACATCCAGCCGCGTGGCCAGAATGCGCGCAATATTGCGGTAGATGATGTGGGCGCTGTCCGGGTAGGCGTCCACCCGTTCGCGGTCGAAGCGCATGGTCACGCTGTCGCGCAGTGCGCGTACCGAGGCCGTGCGCAGGTGGTTGCCCACCAGGGCCATCTCACCAAAGCACTCGCCGGAAGTGAGCTTGGCCAGCGTCACGGTGCGCTCGCCCCGGTTCTTTTCCACCACCATCTCGCCGGAAATCAGCACGTGGAACGAGCTGCCGATGTCGCCCTCGTTGAACACCACGGCACCCGCCTTGTGCGGCATGTGCTCGGCCATGGCCAGCGTGCTCATCAGGCAGTCGTGGGTCATACCCTGGAACACCTTCACCTTGGCAGCGATCTTCTGCACGATGGCTGCGTCCAGATTCAGCCCCGCCGGGCGCTGGATGATGTCCGCGCGCACGTTCTCCGCAAAAATCCTGACGACGGCTGGATCGACCTTCATGGCTGCCGATAGTACACCTGCCATGTGGCGGGGTGGGTGTTTTCACCGCCGGGCCGCTCCAAGGTGAAAATGCGCCCCCTTGGGGGGCCAGCGACCCGCGAAGCGGCGGAGCGTGGGGGCTTATTTCTTCAGCAGGCTGCGCGCCACGGCCTCGGCCACCTTGATGCCGTCCACCCCTGCCGACAGGATGCCGCCGGCATAACTGGCGCCTTCGCCGGCCGGGTACAGGCCCACCACGTTGGTGCTTTGCAGGTCGTCACCGCGTGGCATTTTCAGCGGCGACGAGGTGCGCGTCTCCACCCCGGTCAGCACGGCATCGGCCATGTCAAAGCCCTTGATCTTGCGCCCGAACGCCGGCAGCGCCTCGCGCACGGCGGCAATCGCGTAGTCCGGCAGGCTGGGCGCCAGGTCGCCGAGCTTGACGCCGGGCTTGTAGGACGGCAGCACGCTGCCAAACGCGGTGGATGGCCGCGCGGCAATGAAGTCCCCCACCAGTTGCCCCGGTGCCTCGTAGGTGCCACCGCCCAGCGCATAGGCGCCGGACTCCAGCGTGCGCTGCAGCGCTATGCCGGCCAGCGGGTGCGTGGCGGGGGCCAGCGCAGCCGCTTCTGCGGCGTAGCGCTTGCCGTCCTCCGGGCCAAAGGCGTGGACAAAGCTGGCCTCGTCGCGTGGGAAATCCTGCGGATCAATGCCGACGACGATGCCGGCATTGGCATTGCGTTCATTGCGTGAATACTGGCTCATGCCGTTGGTGACCACCCGGCCCGGCTCGGAGGTGGCCGCCACCACGGTGCCGCCGGGGCACATGCAGAAGCTGTAGACCGCGCGGCCGTTCTGGGCGTGGTGCACGAGCTTGTAGTCGGCCGCACCCAGCAGCGGATTGCCGGCGTGGCGGCCCCAGCGCGCCTGGTCGATGACGCTTTGTGGGTGCTCGATGCGAAAGCCCACCGAGAACGGCTTGGCCTGCATCGCCACGCCACGCTGGTACAGCATGGCAAAGGTGTCGCGCGCACTGTGGCCCAGCGCCATCACCACGTGGCGGGCGGGCAGTTCGCTGACACTGCCATCATGGGTGTTTTGCAGCACCAGCCCTCGCAGATGTTGCGTGCCTAGCTCACTTTTTAATAGCACATCGATGACGCGCTGCTCAAAGCGCACCTCGCCGCCCAGGGCGATGATCTGCTCGCGGATGCCCTCCACCACCTTGACCAGTTTGAAGGTCCCGATGTGGGGGTGTGCCTCGTACAGGATCTCGGGCGGGGCACCATGCAGCACGAACTCCTGCATCACCTTGCGGCCCAGGAAGCGCGGGTCCTTGATCTGGCTGTAGAGCTTGCCGTCGGAGAACGTGCCGGCGCCACCCTCGCCAAACTGCACATTGCTCTCGGGATTCAGCGTCTTCTTGCGCCACAGGCCCCAGGTGTCCTTGGTGCGTTGGCGCACGGTGGTGCCGCGCTCCAGCACGATGGGGCGGAAACCCATTTGCGCCAGCACCAGCGCGGCAAACATGCCGCAGGGGCCAAAGCCGACCACCACCGGGCGCTCGCTCAGATCGGCGGGTGCCTGGCCCACCGGGTGGTAGGCCATGTCCGGCGTGGGGCCGATGTGCGGGTGCGTCTCGAACTGCAGCAGCAGCGCGCTCTCGCGGGGCGGGTCCGCCAGCGCCAGGTCCACGATGTAGACCACCAGCAAATCCGCCTTGCGGGCGTCAAAGCTGCGCTTGAACACGTCCAGTGTGGCGATGTCGGCCGCGGCGATGCCCAGCGCATGCGCGGCCAGGGCCTTGAGTGCGTCAATGGGATGGGCCACCGGGGCACGATCCGCCTCGGTTTCGGTGGGCGCGTCGGCGGCGCGGCGCGCCTCCACGGGCACGGCGGAGAGCGGGAGTTTGAGTTCGGTGATGCGGATCATGGTCGCTTTGGCTCGTGGTTATCAAGCAGGGGGCCAATTTTAGGTGGAGCCGCGTCGCGGCGCACCCCTGTGCCATGCGGGACAGTCCAACGGGAGGCGCGACCGATAGACTTATCCGATCCAATACACCAGAGACTTCCCCATGACCACCGACGAGATCATTGCGCTGTGCAACCAGAACCGACCGGCCTGCCTGGACACCCTGAGCGGGCGGGTGGTGGAGTACATCCCCGGCAAGAACCAACTGACCATGCAGTTCGAGCCGGGACTGCACTGCTGCCATTCGGTCGATATCGTCCAAGGCGGCTTTGTCACGGCCATGCTTGATGCTGCGATGGCCCACGCCATCATGGCCGAAGAGCAACTGCGGGTGACGGTGTCGTCCATCGACATCAACGTGAGCTTTCTGCGCCCCACGCGTGCCGGCCGCCACACGGCGGTGGGCACCATCGTCAAGCTGGGGCGCAGCGTGGGTTACGCACGGGCCGAGCTGTACAGCGCGCAAGGTGAGCTGACGGCTACGGCCACCTCTTCGGTGTACCTCAAGCGCCACCACACGGGCGGCGTGACCAGTCACCCAGCAAATTGATCAGACATTGGCTGTTTCAATACTGGTTCGGCACGCGCTACCAGGTCGGGCTGCGGCATTGCCATTGAAGGAGAACAAGGTTAAGGCCGACTGCACCAAATACTCCAACTGGGAGTGCGCATGAAAAAGGGGGCCAGCGGCCCCCTTCTCACATCTGCCAGTGCCGGTCAGGCGGGCAGGAAACCTTCGATCGACAGGTAGCGCTCGCCCGTGTCGTAGTTGAAGCCCAGCACCGTGGAACCGGCGGGAATTTCGGGCAGCTTCTGCGCAATGGCGGCCAGGGTGGCGCCGCTGGAGATACCGACCAGAATGCCTTCCTGGGCCGCACTGCGGCGGGCGTATTCACGGGCCGGCTCGGCTTCCACCTGGATCACGCCGTCCAGCAGTTCGGTCTTCAGGTTGGCGGGGATGAAGCCCGCTCCAATGCCCTGGATGGGGTGGGGTGATGGCGCACCGCCGCTGATCACGGGCGATTGCGTGGGCTCCACGGCGTAGACCTTGAGGTTGGGAAACTGGGCCTTGAGCACCTGTGCCACGCCGCTGATGTGGCCGCCCGTGCCCACGCCGGTGATGAGCACGTCAATGCCGCCGGGAAAGGCTGCCAGGATCTCCTGGGCCGTGGTGCGCACGTGGGCATCAATATTGGCGGGGTTCTCGAACTGCTGGGGAATCCATGCGTCGGGTGTTGCGGCAGCCAGTTCCTGGGCGCGGGCGATGGCGCCCTTCATGCCCTTTTCGCGCGGCGTCAGATCAAATGTGGCGCCGTAGGCCAGCATCAGGCGGCGGCGCTCCACGGACATGCTGTCGGGCATCACCAGGATCAGCTTGTAGCCCTTGACCGCGGCCACCATGGCCAGACCCACACCGGTGTTGCCCGAGGTGGGCTCGATGATGGTGGCGCCGGGCTTCAAGGCCCCACTTTTTTCGGCGTCTTCAATCATGGCCAGGGCGATGCGGTCCTTGATGGAGCCACCGGGGTTGCTGCGCTCGGACTTCACGTAGACCTTGTGGGTGTTGCCAAAGAGCTTGTTGATTCGGACATGCGGCGTGTTGCCGATGGTTTGCAGGATGTTGTCAAAAACCATGAAAGTTCTCCGGGGGGTGGGATGTTGAGTTCGAACATTCTCTGACAAACCCAGCCCGAAGGCAGCAACACTTTCGGCATAACCATATTCCGAAATATTGCAGAAACCCCGTCGCCACGGCGGATGGTGCCGTGGTGCAGCGATAATCACGCTGTGAAGCCCACCAGACCACCGCTGGTGCAATTCTGGAAACAGAGCACTGGAGGAACGTCCGGACTGCATAGGGCAGCGTAGCAGCTAACGGCTGCCCACCGACAAGCCGTGCACGCAAGTGTGCGGCCCTAAGGTGAGGATCAGAGCAACAGAGACGAGCCGATTCAGTTCGGGTGAAACGGGCAATCTCTACGCGCAGCAATACCAAGTAGGCCAACGTTGACGGGGCCCCCGGAGTTGGCGGGTAGGTAGCATCGAGCCGTCGGGTGACCGGCGGCCCAGAGTAATGGTGGTCACATGGGGGAAACCCCATGCACAGAATCCGGCTTATCGGTGGGCTTCACACTTTATTTGATGTATGGTTGCATCTATGTTCCCCACGTCATGAGGAGGCACCATGCGACCCATACTGGAATTGTTGAAGCGCAGACCGCCGGGCAACTGGAGTCTGAATCCACAAGACAGCGTGTTTGACGCCTTGCAGACCCTGGCTGACCACAATGTCGGCGCCCTCATGGTGCTGGACGGCGGCAAGCTGGTGGGGGTGTTTTCCGAGCGGGACTACACACGCAAGATAGCGCTTGCCGGCAAGTCATCCAAGGACACCCAGGTCAAGGACATCATGACCGCCCACGTGGTCTCGGTGTCACCCCAGGTCCGCACCCGCGACTGTCTGGCCCTGATGAGCCAGAAGCGCATCCGCCACCTTCCCGTGGTCGATGGCGAGGCGGTGCTGGGCATGATCTCCATCCGCGACATCATGAACGACATCATTGCCGACCACGAGATGACGATCAGCCATCTCGAACACTACATCACGAGTTAATAGAGCCCCCGCGCTGCGCCGCAAAACTACGCTAAAACCTCTCATTGGCGCCCAGGTAGCGCCACTGGCCCACCGGCAGGTCGCGCAACGCAACACGGCCCAGGCGGATGCGGCGCATGTCGATGATGTCCAGCCCGGCACGCTCGCACAGGTAGGCGATCAGTCCGCGGTGCGCGCCCTTGATGGCAAAGCGCAGCTTGCTGCGCTCGGGCGTGGTGCTGTTGATGCTGACCTTGGCATGCGGCAGATCATGGTCTGAATCCAGCGTGCGGTTCAGCAGGTGCAGGTGGGCGTCGGTGACCTCGCCCTGCACATCCACAATCACCTCGTGTTCCATGGAGCCAGCATCATCCTGGAGCTTGCGTTGCACGCGCCAGTCCTGCGTGAACACGATCAGCCCACTGGCCGCGGTTTCCAGCGGCACCAGGGCCTCCAGGTGTTTGAAATGGCGCTGCAACACGCGAATGCCCGCCGGGTCCTTGTTCAGATGGGTGGCGCTGGTAAGCAGGCTGCGGGCGTCGTTGAAACCGGCGCGGCGCGCATCCCGGTTGAGCTTGGCCAGGGACTCCTCGGTGCCGTCCACCCAATCGGCCGGCTTGTGCAACAGCAGCGTGATGCTGGTCAGGTCGATCAGGCTGGCGTTGGGGTCGATGGTCACGGTCTGGGCATCCACCCGGAACTGCGGCTCCTCGATGACAGCGCCGTTCACGCGCACCCAGCCGCCTTCAATGTATTGCTCGGCCTCGCTGCGCGAGCAGGGCACCAGCGCCGCCACGCGCTTGGACAGGCGGTCGCCGACATCCAAAAGGGCCGGTTGTTGTGGGGGCACTGGGGTCGGGGCCGGTGGTTTGGTGCGCAGAGCCGTCACGGGGCGTTTGCGCGGCTTGGCGTTGGGGCGTTTGGTGGTCGCGGGCGGTGTCGCGGCCATTGGCCGCGTGGCCGGTTGGGCCGCAGGAGCGGGTTTGGGCGGCTTGGGTGGCAGGCGCAAGGTGCCGGGGAGGGGGGATTTTGTCATTGTGGGTACTGTAGTCCAGTCGCCACCGTTTTCACAGCAGCGCGTCGATGGCCAACAAACCCGCCAGGGCCCCCAGTGCCAGGCCCACGTGGCCGGCTGGCGTTTGCGCCTCGCGCGGATTGATGCGCACCAGGGCTGCGCCATGCGCTTGCATGGCATGGTGGCTGCGCTGGCGCACGCTGGGGATGGCCGTGCCCGCGCCCAGTTCCACCACCAGCAGGCGCGGCACCTCGGCCAGCCAGCGGTCCAGGCGGCGTTCGGCCGCCACGCTCATTGACTCAATCCAGTTCCAGTCGCCGAACATCAGGATATTGGGCCGCGCCAGCGCACCACAGTGCGGGCAACGCGGTGGGGCATTGCGCAGCAGGCACTGGGTTTCGTCCACATCGGGCGCAAAGCCGTCGGCGGGCCACACCTGCGTGCCACATGGCACGCTGCACTGCAGGTGGTGGATGCTGCCGTGGCACTCCACCACACCGTCCGGCGCAAAACCGGCCGCCTGGAAGTGGCCGTCCACGTTGCTGGTGAACACGCGTGCACCCATTGGCATGCGCGAGGCCCATTGGCGCAGCACCTGGAATCCTGCGTGCGGCGCGGTGCGGCGGTACAGCGCCAGGCGGTGCCCGTAGAAGCCCCAGGCCAAGGCCGGATGGGTGGCGAAGGCCGCCGGGTTGGCAATCTCCGTGAATGCAATGCCACTGCGCTGCAACGCCGGGTAGGCCTGCCAGAAGCCGGTGCTTCCCCGAAAATCGGGCAGGCCGGAATCCACGCCCATGCCGGCCCCGGCGCCGATCAGCAGGCCATCGGCCTGTGCCACCAGCTCGGCGGCGTGCTCAAGCTGCTGGGCTTGGCTTTCCATGGCCCTGAATGTGCTCCAGATGCGCCAGCAGCGACCGCTTGGCCACCGGCCAGACGCGGGGCTCCACGTCGTCGTAGGCCAGCGGCAGCCAGTCATCCACCGTGCCCTGTGGGTGGGCGGCCACCACGGCGGCAATCTTGGCCTCGCGCTTGAGGCGGTGGGCCTTGAGGTGGCTGATGGCGCCGCAGGCCGCAGCCTGCGAGCCACCCAGCACATGGCCGTGCGCCGGCAGGATGAACTGCACGTCGTGCGCCTGGGCCAGCGCCAGCAACGTGTCCAGCGAGTCCAGGTAGTCGCCCATGTTGCCATCGGGCGGGTCGATGACGGTAGTGCTGCCGTTCAGGATGTGGTCGCCCGAGAACAGCAGGCCGTCCTCCCGCAACAACAGGCACACATGGTTGGCCGCATGGCCCGGCGTGTGGACCACCTGCAGCGTGTGGCTTGAAGCCAAACTGGCATCTAGCCCTCGTGGAATCAGCGTGAGCAGCTCCTGATTTTGTAGCACCCTGTCGGGCGTGAATGCGCTGGCCGCGCGGGCGGAGGGGGCTGAGGGCAGGCCCAGGATGGGTGGCCGGCCATCGCACAGGGCCTTGAGCGGTGCCGCGCCCGGTGAATGGTCCGGGTGCGAATGGGTGCAGACGATCATGCGGATGTTGCCGCCGCTGCCGTCGGCGTGCAGGGCTGCGCGCCACAGGCGTTGCAGATGGTCCGCGTCGGCCGGACCGGGGTCAATGGCGATGAAGCCGGTGTGGCTGTCGCCCACCAGGTAGCTGTTGGTGCCGGGCCCGGTCATGAAGCCGGGGTTGGGCGCGGTCAGCCGCTGCACATTGCGCAGCAGGCGCACCGGGCTGCGGCTCTGCCAGTCCAGCGCGTGGTGCGGCTCCGTGCCGGTGGGGCAGACCAGGGCGAGCTCGCCGTAGGCCATGTCGTGCTGCAGAAACCGCGTCACCACGCCGGCGCGCAGGCCACTGCGTTCGGCGCTGGTGGTGTCGGGCGTGGGTTGGGGGGCGGGGTGGATGCGTTGGTGGGGACGTACCATGGTGGTCAAGCTACTTTCTGCGTTGTGTGTCGCGGATGGATCTTCAGATCGTTCAACAGGCCCCGCGCCTGGCGCACATCGTGACTGTCGAAGCCTTCACTAAAGCGTTCAAGGATGTCGGCCAACACGGCACGCGCCTGCGCAAGCTTGCCCTGCTCCCGCCACAGCCGCGCCATGCTCATGGCCGCGCGCAGTTCCAATGATTTGGCCCGCTGCTGATGGCTGACGGCCAGCGCCTGGCTGAAGCAGGCTTCGGCGGCGCCCGCGTTGGCTGCCGACAGGCCCAGCAAGGCCAGCCCTTTCAGGCGCAGCAACTCTGCCGTGAAATGCCCATCGCCAGAGATGTCCGCCTGCGCCTGTGCTTCCTCCACCCAGGCCAGCGCCTCGTCATGGCGCGCCAGGTGAACGTAGACCTCGATCAGCGGCGCAATGTATACGACGGCAATGGCGCTCAATGCCTCGCGGGCGATGGCGATGGCACCACGGGCTTCGGCGATGCCCGCCTCCACCTCGCCAAGCATGGCGCACGCCCAGCCATGGGTCATGCCGGCGCTGGCGATCCACAGCGGCATATCGTGGTGCCGCGCGATCTCGATCGCCTGCGCCGCCAGGGCCTTGGCTTCATCCGCAGCTTCGGGGCCGCCGCTCCAACGCTTGTGCACCGCGGTAAAAACCAGGGCCTGCGACAGCGTGTGTGGATGGGCTCCGGCGCGCGCACGCTCAAGCGCCCTGTCCATGCGCTCCTGCGCCTGCTCCGGAAAACCGGCGAGCCACAACGCAAAACCCGCATGATCGGCGGAAAACACGGACAGATCGGAGCCGAACTGATCGACCAGTGCCGCATGGAACTCGGGACGGTACAGCGCCACGATCTGGTCGTCGTGCTGGATGCAGGCGGCAAGGTCGCCCAGCCACAGCGATGCATTGCTGCCAAGAAAGTGGGCGGCGATCTGCCGCACCGGGTCACCTCGTGCCGACTCCAGCAACTGCGCCACCGCCAGGGCCATTCCACGGGAACCCACGCTGCCGATCGTGCCAATGGTCATCGCCCATTTGGCCGGGAACAGGGCCGGGTTGTCATCAATGACATCGGCGAGCTCACCGACGCGCGTGTTGTTGCGCACCACCTCTTGCGCGCCGTAACCCTTGTTGGCACACAGGACAGGGGCCAGGCCGACCCGCAGGTTGAACTCCACGCCATCGCGCTCTGGCCCTGCCGGCAGGGCGGCTGCCACATCCAATGCCGCCGCGAAGTGCGCTGCGGCCTCCAGATTGGCGCAAAGGCTGGCTGCACGCCGCGCGGCCATGACCCAGTAGTCAATGGCTTGCAGCGGCTCGCCGCCAGCGGCCAGGTGTTGCGCCAGAATTTCCGGCTGGTGCGCAGCGGTGTCCTTGAAACGGCTTTGCAGCGCGTCCGCGATGCGCCGATGGGCGGCCACCCGGGTCGCCTTCGGTTGCGATTGGTAGGCCGCTTCCTGGATCAGTGCGTGCTTGAACTGCCCCGTGTCATGCATGTCCGGCAGCACCAGACCGGCTTCCTGCAAGGCGTGCAGGTGTTGCTTCAGCAGGGCCGGCGGGTGCGGGGAAATGGCCTGCAACAGGTTCAAGTCGAATTCCCGCCCCAGCGTGGCCGCCAGCTGGGCGCAGGTCTTCGCCTCGCCCAGCGTGTCTATGCGCGACGCCAGCAGATCCAGCAACGTGGAGGGAACGCCCGCGTTCGGGTCGGCGCGGGACATCTTGCTCATTTCCTCGGCAAACAGCGGTATGCCGTCGGCGCGCTTGACGATGCTGGCACGGGCCGCGGCTGGAAGGTCCGTGACCAGCGCATCGACCATGGTCGCCACCTCCGCCTCCCGCAGCGGTGCGAGCGGCATGGGGGCAACCTGGTGCTCGGGCCAGGTCGCAGCAAATTCCGGGCGGGTGGTGAACAGCCCCAGCAGGGCGCTTGGCTGCTCTTGGGCGACCAACAGGTCGAGCAGCTCGCGCGTGGAGGGGTCGATCCAGTGCAGATCCTCGACGATCAGCAGCACCGGTTGGCGCCGCGCCTCGGCCGCCATCAGGTCCAGCAGGAGGGCATGGGTGGCATCTTTCAGCCGGCGCGGGGGCAGGTCGGGCAGCGGGTAGCGCGCGTCCGCCGGCAGGGACAGCAGGGCCAGCAAAAGCGGCATGGCCGCTGACTTGTATGGTGAAAAATGGGTGTCGAGGTAGGCCTCCAGCCTGGCACACAGTGTTGACGCCGGCTCCCCTGGCAGGAAACCGCAAAGGGTCTCGATCATCGCGATCAGTGGGTGCAGCGGGGACTGCGCTGTTTCGGGAAAGCAGCGCATCTCGTGCAGGTGATAGGGCTGCCCCCGGTCTGCCAGACGCTCGCGCAACGCCAGCACCAGGCGCGACTTGCCAATGCCCGGTTCGCCGCGCAACAGCACCATGCGCCGCTGACCACGTGCCGCCGCGTTCCATGCATCGGTCAACCGCGTCAGTTCCGACTCCCGTCCGACCAGCGGCGTCAAGCGGGCCGCGGCTTCGAGACGGCTGCGCGCGCCGCTGGCCCCCTTCACCCCAAAAACCTCCCGTGGCCGCAACTCGCCGGGCAGGGCATGGGAGCCCAGGCTCACACAATCGAAGTAGCCGCTGACGATGGCCAGCGTCTCCTCGCTGACCGCCACCCCGCCGGGGGCAGGGCACTGGCGCAAGTGGATGGCGATGCGCGAGGTCTTGCCGACGGAATCCGGCATGGCAGCGTCACCCCCGGTGAGGATGAGGCCGGTATGCACCCCGGCACGGATTTCAATGCCCAGCGCGCGCGCTTCGGCGCCGATCTGCGCCACCGCCAGGGCGGCCTGCACAGCGCGCCGGGCGGCATCCTCGTGGGCACTGGGATAGCCAAAGTACGCCAATAGGCCGCCGCCATGTGCCTGCACGATATGGCCCGAGAATTCCCGAATGGCCTCCACGCAGCGGGCCTGGGGCGCGTGCAGCAACTCCATGGCCTCATCCGGGTCCGTCTGCGCGCCGGTGACAAGTTCGCAATACAGCACGCTCACCTGGCGCCGCTCGGCCGCCACGGGCCGGGTGGGCGGTGGCGGTGTGTTGGTGACGGGGTGTGCGGGCGGTGGCACCGCCTCCAATTGGCCTTGGCGAATGCGCTGCGCCAGGGCCTGGGTCTCTTCGCTGGGCAAGACGCCGAGCTCCTGGCGCAGTTGGCGGCTGCACGATTCGTACTGCGCCAGCGCCGCGCCGGGCTGCCCGTTGTCGGCATAGAGCTGCATCGTGTGGCGCTGCGCGTCCTCGGCCCAGGGCTCCAGTTCCACCTGGCGCAATGCAAATGTGAGGGCGGTGGCGGTCTCACCCGCCCGGGCATGGCGGCGCGCCAGCTGCTCGGCCAAGGCCAGGGCGCGCCGGTGCAGGGCTTCGCGCCGTGCCAGCAGCCAGTCCTCAAAGGGCGGACTGTCGGGCAAGGACAGGCCGGCCAGGAATTCGCCACGGTACAGCGCCATGCGCTCCTCGTCCGCCAGGGACGGCTGCGATTCGGCAAACACCGCCGCATCCACCCGCGCGCGCAGCGCCAGACGCAGGCTGTGCTTGCCGCCGGCAAAGGCGGCTGTGCCGCAAGCCGGCTCCAGCAGCCGGCGCAGCCCCCACAGGTCGTGGCGCAGGTAGTCGCGTGCCCGCGCCGCCGGTGCGCTGCCCCAGAACAGGTCTGCCAGCGCGTCGCGCCCATGTTCACGCGGCTCCAGGGCCAGATAGGCCAACAGGGCGCGCATCCGTGGCGACGCAATGGCCACCGCAGCGCCACCCAGGCGCGCCTCGAACCCGCCGAGCAGCCGCAATTCGAAATCGGGGAGGGAAGTGGGCATGAAAACGGGGAAATGACCCAGGCAAATGGGGCGAGGCAACCAATGGAAATTGTAACCAGCGGCGCCGCTCAACGGTAGCTCAACGATGGCTGCGTATGCTCATTCAACCCCATCGCAGATGCCATGCCGGGCGGGCACGGCACGGGTGGCGACACACTTTTTAGCTGGACGAACTGCATGCACACCAAACCATCCATCCTCACTCCCTCCAGGCTCAGGCCGATTCTGTTGGCCATGGCGACCGGCCTTTGGGGCCTGGCGGCCCATGCGGGCACCTGCAACGTCACGACGTCTGGCGCGGCAACCTGTGCCATTCCCGCCGGCGTGGCCTCGGTCAACGTGGTGGCAACGGGTGGTGGTGGCGGCGGCGGAGATGCTATAGGCGGTGCCGGTGGTGCAGGCGGTATTGTCACGGCCACGCTCACCGGTGTGGGCGGCACCACGCTGAATTTGTATGTTGGCGGCGGCGGTCCCCACAACGGCGGCGGCGGCTCCAGCAATGTGAATGCAGGAACCGCGTCGCAAATTATCGCGGGCGGCGGCGGCGGCGGCGGCGGCGGCTACGCCTCCTTCATCGGCGGCAACGGCGGCAACGGCAACGGCGGCAACGGCAGCTACGGCAGCTACGGCGGCGTCGGCGGCGGCGGCGGCGGCGGCGGCTTCGGCGGCGGCGGCGGTGCTGGTGCTGGTGCTGGCGACGGCGACGGCGGCGGCGGCGGCAGCGGCGGCTTCGGCGGCGGCGTCGGCAGCGGCGGCGGCAGCGGCGGCAGCGGCGGCTTCGGCGGTGGCACCTACGGCTTCGGCGGTGGAGGTGGCGGTGGCGGCTTCGGCGGCGGCGCCGGTGGCATCGGCTTCGACGGCCTCGACGCCTACAGCAACAGCAGTGGCGGTGGCGGCGGCGGCAGCACGGGCGGCGTAGTCACGGTTGCATCCAACGGCGGTGCAGCGGGCGCCAACGGCGGCGACGGCTCCATCGTCATCACCTGGACGGACCCCAACACCGTCCCCAGCGTTCTGGGGGGCAATACCCTTACGGTTGCAGAAGACGCATCCGCCACGAGCGTCAAAGGCCTGCTGCACGCCAGCGACACCGACTCCGGCCAGACGCTGACCTGGACGCAAAGTGCCGCCCCCAGCCATGGCACGCTAAGCATCACGGGTGCCACCGCCAGCAGCGGCGGCACGGACATCACCCCCGGCGGCACCATCACCTACACCCCCACGCCGGGTTACGCCGGCAGCGACAGCTTTACCGTCGCGGTCGGTGACGGCACGGGCAGCGCCACGAAGAGCGTCAGTGTGACGGTGACCGGCGCAACCGTTGCCGTGGGTGCATTGACCCTGAACGCCATGACCGTGGGCGTTGCCTACGCCAGCCAGACATTCGCGGGCACTGGCGGCCATGGTGCCTACACCTATAGCGTCAGCGCTGGCGCCTTGCCGGCCGGCTTGACTCTGAACCCCACCACCGGCGCGCTCAGCGGCACGCCGACCACGGCGGGCGCCTACGGCTTCACCATCCGGGCCACGGACTCCAGCACCGGAACCGGCCCGTTCAGCGGCACGCGCGCATTCGCCGGCGTGGTTGTCGCGCAGCAGCAGGCCGACCCCAATGGATTGCCCCCCCGGAATCTCCCCAACGTGCCCCGGGAGGCCGAATACTCGAACGACGTGGTGTCCAAGGACTTGGCCACCGGCTACGCGCCCCAGGTTGTTGCTTGCCTGACGACGGCACTGCCCGGTATCTTCGGCGCGGAAGCTACCTACAAGGGGCAAAACACCACCGACGGCAGAGCAAGCTTCAGCATTGCCACAAGCCCCGCGCAAACGGTGTCGTTTTACCCCGTCGGCGCCAGCAACACCACCGGTACGGCGGGCATCACGCTGACCGAGACCAATAAGCTGACGGTGGGCAGCAGTTGCGGCACCTTGGGCACCGCGCCCGCGCTGTTCAACAGCGCTGAGTTTGTTGCGCTGAACAAGTCCCTGGGCCAGACCGTGCACATCAATGAAGACGGCGTGATCACCGTCAAAAGTGGCAGCACCGTCTACGTGGGCCGCCCCGACTACGTGGTGGCTGCAGGAACGCCGGGCAAGCCCAGCCTCACGCAAGGCAGCGATGGCCTGTACCGCTTCACCGACAGCGCGGGCAACGTGCAGGTGCTGCACCCGGCATTCCTGGAGCCCGACGTGCTGCGCACGGCGCTGGGCGCGCAGTTTGGCTCGTTCGTGATCCAGACCGATGGCAGCGCCGTGCTGACCACGCGGGTTAACGGCACGACGCAGGCCACCGTGCTGACCCCGTCCCTGACCTTGGGCACGGTGTCTGCGGACCACTGGGCTGACAGCGTGTGGGGCAGCGGCGCCAACTGGACCTACCGGGTCTTTTCTTTCCCCAATGCCACCCAGGGGTATGCCTCCAAGGCGAAGTAATTCGGGTTGCGACACATTTTTTTAACTGGACGAACTGCATGCATACCAAACCATCCATCCTCACTCCCTCCAGGCTCAGGCCGATCTTGTTGGCCATGGCGACCGGCTTTGGGGGCCTGGCGGCCCATGCGGGCACCTGCAATGTCACGACGCCGGGCGCGGCAACCTGTGCCATTCCGGCGGGCGTGACCTCGGTCAACGTGGTGGCCACGGGTGGTGGTGGTGGTGGTGGTGGTGCCAGTGGTGGTGCCGGTGGTGCAGGCGGTATTGTTACCGCCACGCTGACCGGTGTGGGCGGCAGCACCCTGAATTTGTATGTGGGCGGTGGCGGCGGACGCAGCAGCGGCGGCGGCTCCAGCAATGTGAATGCAGGAACCGCATCGCAAATTATCGCGGGCGGCGGTGGCGGTGGTGGCAACGGCAACGGCGGCAACGGCGGTAACGGCAACGGCGGCAACGGCGGCGACGGCGGCAACGGCTTTGGCGGCACCGGCGGTATCGGCGGCAGTGGCGGCTTCGGCGGCGGCAACGGCCGCGGCGGCGACGGCGGCGTCGGCAACGGCGGCGGTGGTGGCGGCGACGGCGGCATCGGCATCGGGGGCATCGGCTTCGGCGGCGGCAGCGGCGGCAGCGGCTTCGGCGGCGACGGCGGCGGCGGCGGCGGCTACGGCGGCGGCGGTGGTGGCGGCGGCGGCGGCAACGGCGGTGGTGGTGGCGGCAGCATCGGTGGCGTAGTCACGGTTGCATCCAACGGCGGCGCAGCGGGTGCCAACGGCGGCGATGGCTCCATCGTCATCACCTGGACGGACCCGGTGGTGACACCCCCCGTCACGGAGCCCATTCCGGTCACCATCCCCACCACCGGCAAGGTGGACCCCGGCGTCACCACCACGCTCACACCCAAGGACCTGAGCAGCGGCCAGGGCCCCAAGATGGTGGCCTGCCTGACCGACGCACTGACCCCGGTATTTGCCCCGGCAGCCGTGGCCTACCTGGGCCAGAACGCCGATGGCAGCGCCCGCTACAGCATTGCAACCAGCCCGGCGCAAACCCTGTCGTTCTACCCCCTGACCGCCACCACGGACACCGGCTCCGGCATCACGCTGGGCAGCAACAACATCCTGACCGCGGCCACCCGTTGCGGCACCTTCACCGCCGAGCCGGCGCTCTTCAACCGCGGTGAATTCGGCGCAGTGGTGACCGCCATGGGCTTGAGCGCCACCATCAACGACCAAGGCATCATCACCATCCAGAGCGGCAGCACCATCTACGTGGCCCGCCCGGATTACCTGGTGACCGCAGGAACACCGGGCAAGCCCAGCCTCACGCAAGGCGGCGATGGCCTGTACCGCTTCACCGACAGCGCGGGCAACACGCAGGTGCTGCGCCCGGCATTCCTGCAGCCCGATGTGCTGCGCACCGCGCTGGTGGCGACGCTGGGAGCGCAGTTTGGCTCGTTCGTGATCCAGACCGATGGCAGCGCCGTGCTGACCACGCGGGTCAACGGCACGACGCAGGCCGCCGTGCTGACCCCGTCCCTGACCTTGGGCACGGTGTCTGCGGACCACTGGGCTGACAGCGTGTGGGGCAGCGGCGCCAACTGGACCTACCGGGTCTTTTCTTTCCCCAATGCCACCCAGGGATATGCCTCGGTGCGGCGCTGATTCCCCTCTTCTCATTTTGAAAGGCAATGACATGAATACACAACACGGCATGGCCGTATCCACTGGAGCCCTTTCGTGGGCGCGCAAGGCGGGGGGCGCGCTGCTGCTGTCCCTGGTGCTGGTGCCGCTGCAGTCGAGTTGGGCGCAGATGACGTGCCCCAACCCCTTGGATGTCTTTCCCAACTGTGGCGGTGGCGGCGCCAATACCAGCCCTACTTTTGTCGTTGCTGGCGCTGGCAGCCTGACCGTGTCGCAGGGCGCATCGGCGACGGACGTCAAAGGGTTGCTGCACGTCAGCGACATCGACGCAGGCCAGACCATGACCTGGTCGCAAAGTGCCGCTCCCAGCCACGGCACGCTGAGCATCACGGGCGCTACCGCCAGCAGCGGCGGCGCGGACATCACCCCCGGCGGCACCATCACCTACACCCCTACGCCGGGCTACTCAGGCGCCGACAGCTTTGACGTTGCGATCAGTGACGGCATGGGGGTCGCAACACGGACGATCAACGTCACGATCAGTGGCCGGACCGTCACCGTGAATGCATTGGACCTCAGCGGTGTGAGGAGGGGCACTTACACCAGCCGGACAGTGACAGCCGCCGGTGGCTTTGGCGCCTACACCTACGGCGTCACCGTCGGCGCCTTGCCGCCTGGCTTGACGCTTAACACCAGCACCGGCGAGCTCTTTGGGCTACCCACCAGGGAGGGCGACTACGGCTTCACCATCCAGGCCATGGACTCCAGCACCGGCACGGGTCCGTTCAGCGGCACTAACCAATTCTTGCTCAACGTTGGACCCCAGTTGCCCGGACCCGGGCTCGACGACTTTCCCATTTCCTGGATCCTTCCATCAGTTCATAGCGAAGTGATTCCCAAGAGCTTGACTCAAGGCAATGGCCCCAAAATGGTGGCTTGCCTGAAGGATGCACTGGACGCCCAACTCGGCAAGGCCACCTACGAGGGGCAAAACGCCGACGGCAGCGCCCGCTTCAGCATTGCCGGAGACCCCGTGCGAACGGTGTCGTTCTACCCCGTCAACACCAGCAATGCCAGCGGCAACCCAGCCCTCACCGCGACCGAGACTAATACGATGACCGTGACCACCCGTTGCGGTACCTTCTTCGCCGTGCCCGCGCTGTTCAACCTCGCGGAGTTGGACGCGGTGGCCTCCACCTTGAACTCAGTCGTGTTCATCAATGAAGAAGCTGTTATCACCATCGAAACAGGTGACGGCTCCCTCTACGTGGGTCGCCCCGACTACCTGGTGACCAGGGGCACGCCGGGCGCGCCCAGCCTGAAGCAAGGCGATGATGGCCTGTGGCGCTTCACCGACAGCCTGGGCAATGTGCAGATTCTGCGCCCGGCATTCCTGGCGCCTGCCATACTGCGCACGGCACTGGTGGCGTCGCTGGGAGCGCAGTTCGTCTCGTTCGTGATCCAAACCGATGGCAGCGCCGTGCTGACCACGCGGGTCAACGGCACCACGCAGACCGCCGTGTTGACCCCGTCCCTGACCTTGGGCCAGTTATCCGCAGACCACCAGGGTGACAGCCTGTGGCGCAGCGGCGACAACTGGACCTACCGGGTCTATGTCCACACCAAATCCAACCGCACCCAAGGGTACACCTCGGTGCAGCGCTGATTCCCCTTTCCTCATTCTGAAAGGCAATGACATGAATACACAACACGGCATGGCCGTATCCACTGGAGCCCTCTCGTGGGCGCGCAAGGCGGGGGGGGGCGCTGCTCCTGTCCCTGGCGTTGGTGCCGCTGCAATCGAGTTGGGCACAGATGACGTGCCCCAACCCCTTGGATGTCTTTCCCATCTGTGGCGGGGGCGGCGGCAACACCAGCCCTAGCTTTGTCTCCGGCGTCTCCAGCCTGACCGTGGCGCAGGGGGCCTCGGCAACGGACGTCAAAGGGTTGCTGCATGTCAGCGACATCGACGCAGGCCAGACCATGACCTGGTCGCAAGGTGCCGCTCCCAGCCACGGCACGCTGAGCATCACGGGCGCTACCGCCAGCAGCGGCGGCGCGGACATCACCCCCGGCGGCACCATCACCTACACCCCTGCGCCGGGCTACTCCGGCACCGACAGCTTTGCCGTTGCGGTCGATGACGGCAACATGGGGTTTGCAACACGCACGATCAACGTCACGATCAGTGGCCGGACCGTCACCGTGGATGCATTGAGCCTCAACAGCATGAAGGGAGGCGAAGTCTTTAACCAGACTTTCACTGCCACAGGTGGCTTTGGCGCCTATACCTACAGCGTCAGCGCCGGCGACCTGCCTCGCGGCTTGCGGCTGAACACTAGCACAGGCGAGCTCAGCGGCTTGCTCGCCAATGCGTACGACTACAGCTACAACTTCACCATCCAGGCCACGGACTCCAGCACCGGCACGGGCCCGTTCAGCGGCACGCGCGCATTCACTGGAACGGTTGCCGGCGACCCCATGGCCAAAGAGGCATTGCAAGACAACCCTCCGCCCTCTTCCCAGCCCGGACTCCAGAATAACGTGACTACCAAGAAGGTGAACAGCGGCAACGGCCAACAGATGGTTGACTGCCTGAAGGACGCATTGACCGAGAAACTCAGCGCGAAGGCCGCCTACGAGGGGCAAAACGACGACGGCAGTACCCGCTACAGCATTGCCAGCAACCCCGTGCAAACGTTGACGTTCTACCCCGTCGACGCCAGCACCGCCAGTGGCGCCGCAGGCATCACGCCGACCGAGGCCAACGTGCTAACCGTGACCACAACTTGTGGCACCTTCAGCACCGTGCCCGCGCTGTTCAACCTCAAAGAGTTTGCCGCACTGGCCCGGTCCTTGGGCATGACCGTGATCATCAATGCAGAAGGCGTTATCACCGTTACAAGTGGCGACACCGTCTACGTGGGCCGCCCCGACTACCTAGTGACCACGGGCACCCCGGGCGCGCCCAGCCTGAAGCAAGGCGAGGATGGCCTGTGGCGCTTCACCGACAGCTTGGGCAATGTGCAGATTCTGCGCCGGGCGTTCCTGAGGCCTGACGTGCTGCGCCAGGCGCTGGTGGAGATGCTGGGACCGCAGTTTGCCTCGTTTGCCATTCAAACCGATGGCAGCGCCGTGATGACCATGCGGTACGACAGCATAACGCTGAAGTACGTGCTGACCCCGTCCCTTACTCTGAGCACCGCGCCTGCGGAGCATTCTGCCGACAACCTGTGGCCCAGTGACACCAACAAGTGGGACTACCGGGTCTATGCCTACCCCAACGCCACCCAGGGGTTCACCTCAGTGAAGCGCTGATTCCCCTGCGAACCTAACCAAAGCCCTCCCGCGCAAGTCGGAGGGCTTTTTTGTGCTGCGCTACCGGTGCCCGTGGCCTGATAATCCGTTCCATGCGCATCTCCTTCACCAAAATGCAAGGCGCCGGCAACGACTTTGTCGTGCTGGACGAAACCCGGGGCCGCCTGGGCCTGACCGCCGCCCACTACCGCTTTTTAGGCGACCGCCACTTCGGCGTGGGCGCCGACCAGATCCTGACCGTGCGGCCCTCGCCGGCCGAGGGCATCGACTTCGAATACGTGATCCACAACGCCGATGGCGCCGAGGTGGAGCAGTGCGGCAACGGCTCGCGCTGCTTTGCCCGCTACGTGCACGACCGCGGCTTGACCACCAAGGACGTGATCCGGGTAAAGACCATGAAGGGCGTGATCGAGCCGCGTCTCACGCCCGATGGCCGCGTCACGGTCAACATGGGCGCGCCGGTGCTGGTGCCTGCTGACGTGCCGTTTGATGCCGGCGGATTGGCCTTTCAGCCGCAAGGTTCATGGGGAAATTGGCCGCTAGCCCTCGTGGAATATGCGCAGACAGCTCCTGTTTTGATAGCGCCCGTATCCATGGGCAACCCCCACGGCGTGCTGCAAGTGGCCGATGTGGACACCGCGCCGGTGGCCACGCTGGGCCCGGCGGTGCAGGCCAGCCCCCGTTTCCCGCAGGGCGTGAACGTGGGCTTCATGCAGGTGGTAGACCGCAGCCACATCCGCCTGCGCGTCTTTGAGCGCGGCGTGGGCGAGACGCTGGCCTGCGGCACCGGCGCCTGTGCGGCGGTGGTCGCCGGCATCCGCCTGGGGCTGCTGGACGCCACCGTGGAAGTGCAGACCCGCGGCGGCTTGCTCAGCATTGCCTGGGCCGGCGATACTGCACCGGTGATGATGACCGGCCCGGCCACCACCGTTTTCCAGGGCGAAATTGACATTCCAGACACGTTATGAATCCAGCACTGAACAACCCCATCACCGAAGACGACATCGCCAACTACCTGGCGAACACCCCAGACTTCTTCCTGCGCCATGCCGAGCTGCTGGCTGCCGTGCAGTTCACCAGCCCGCACAGCAACCGCGCCGTGGGCCTGCAGGAGCGCCAGGCCGAGATGCTGCGCGAGAAGATCAAGTCGCTGGAGCAGCGCATCATGGAAATGATCCGCCACGGCAGCGAGAACGTGATGCTGTCCGACAAGATCCTGCGCTGGGCGCGCAGCCTGCTGACGGTGACGGACCTGTACGCGCTGCCTGCCTCCATCGTCCAGGACATCCAGACCCAGTTCTCCGTGCCCCAGGTGGGCCTGCGCCTGTGGGGCGTGGCCACCGAATACGCCGGACTGGCCGTGGCCCGGGAGGTCAGCGACGACGCGCGCGTGTTTGCCTCCTCGCTGACCGAGCCGTTCTGCGGCCTGAACACCGGCTTTGAAGCCGTGAGCTGGCTGGAAGACCCGTCCACCGTCAGCTCGCTGGCGCTGGTCCCGCTGCGCGGCGGCGCTGCCGGCGCCACCACGCCGGCCTTTGGCCTCCTGGTGCTGGCATCGCCCGATCCGCACCGCTTCCACAGCGGCATGGGCACCGACTTTTTGGCCCGCATCGGCGAGCTGGTCAGCGCGGCGACATCGCGCCTGAAGTAAGACGTGGACACGGAGCAGAGCCCTCTGCCCTCCCGACTTCTCACCGAGCGTTACCTCGAATACGTTCGCGTCGAAAAGCGGCTGGCCGCCCGTACCGTTGAACTGTATGCGCTGGACCTATCCAAACTCACGGAGTACGCCGCCCAGGTTCCGGTCGATCTGACCGCCGTGCGCAACGCACACATCCGCCGCTGGGTGGCGCAGATGCACAGTGGCGGGCGCAGCGGCCGGGGCATTGCACTCATCCTCTCCGGCTGGCGCGGCTTCTACACCTGGCTGGGCCGCCAGCACTTGGTTGCAGCCAACCCGGTGCAGGACGTGCGTTCCCCCAAAGCCCCCAAACCCCTGCCCAAGGCGTTGGGTGTGGACGACTCGGTGCAACTCGCGGACTATAAAAAAGATAGCGCCTCACGCACTGTTGGCGAGGGCTACACGCCAGAATCGCACCAAACCAATGGGCCGGATGCCGAGATGGCTCTGCTGGAGCTGCGTGACCGCGCCATGGTTGAGCTGCTGTACTCCAGCGGCCTGCGCGTGGGCGAACTGGTCGGTCTGGACGCCCACGCCAGTGCCGAGGGCAGCGCGGATGGCCGGGGTTGGATCGACCTGCAGGACGCCCAGGCCCACGTCTGCGGCAAGGGCCGCAAGTGGCGCGCCGTGCCGGTGGGCAGCCAGGCGCTGGCCGCACTGCAAGCGTGGCTGGCGCTGCGCGCCGAATGGCTGGCGCTGCGCCCTGCGGCGGGCAGCGCGGATGCCGCATCGTCAGCCCTGTTCATCGGCCGCAACGGCACGCGGCTCACGGCGCAGTCGGTCTGGCAGCGCCTGCGCAGCCGCAGCCTGCAGGCGGGCCTGACCACACCCGTGCACCCGCACATGCTGCGCCACTCCTTTGCCAGCCATGTGCTCCAGAGCAGCGGCGACCTGCGCGCCGTGCAGGAACTGCTGGGCCACGCCAACATCACCACCACCCAGGTCTATACCCGGCTGGACTTCCAGCACCTGGCCAAGGCCTATGACGCGGCCCACCCACGGGCGAGGCTCAAGGGCGGGAAGGGGTGAGATTGGCGTCTGCGCGTGGCGAGAAAGGCCTGGGCTGCTTCTCGCTGGGCGGCGAGTCGCTGCGTTTCAAACTGGAAAGGCGATACTCGTGCCCAGGTGTGTTGCACCAGCCTGTTCCTGTGGGCAGGCTATGGTGCAATATGGATGTCCCCGGAAGCCGGTAGAAAAGCAGAAATGATTCGGAAACGCAAAAAAAGTAGATGGTCGCTTGTTCAACCGATGTTCAGCAGCGCTTTATGGTTCTTCTTGTCCCTCTTCCAAAGCCATTGCCGGCCCGTTGTGGTCTGCAGGTTGATGGTTTTGTTGGGGAGCTTGGTGGTGGTGCCGGCCTTTGCCACCATGCCCAGCAACTCCACCACGTTTTCTTCAATTGGCGCCACGACCACGTACCAAATCCTGTCCTCTGGATACGCCACTCCAGCCACGTTGACGCAAACCAATATTGCATCGAGCGGATATGACATTTCGGCAGTCAGCAATTCGAATGGGACTGCGTTCTCGCTCCGCGGCATCAATTCCGCGGGTTTTGGCTCGGGGGACAGCACCTCGGTCCGCGTCCAGTCCGGCGGTATCAGCTATGTTGACATCACTTCGAATGGTGGCGCGTATGTCTTTGACTTCACCAGCATGGACATCCGCTTTGGCGGGACCGGTGCCTACACCCTACAGGCGCTGACCTATGACGGTTCGTCCTATTCCACATCGGGCGCTGCGATCACCGTCACGGTGTCGACATCCAACGCCTTCGCTTCCACGGGTGACATGTCATTGAACAATGATTTCAAGAACATCTACGGTGTACGGATTGCTCCCACAACCCTGCCTGCCAATATATCCCCGTACTTTGACAATATTCAGGTAACCAATGTCCGCGTGCCTTCGTTGCCTGCCCCCACGGCCACCACCGGAGCGGCCAGCAGCATCACCGCCACCGGCGCCACGTTGAGTGGAACGGTCAATGACAACGGTGCCGCCACGACGGTGACTTTCGATTACGGCACGACGACGGGCTACGGCACCAACACAGCGGCGACCACCGGGGGCACTGTGTCTCCCGGGGCAGGCAGCACTGCATCCTCGGTTGCTGTCAGTGGTCTGAGCTGCAACACCACCTATCACTTCCGGGTGCGCGCAATCAGTTCCAGTGGCACCACAAGCGGAAACGATGCCACGTTCACCACCGGCAAATGCGCGCAGACCATTGTGTTCAACAACCCGGGGGCGCAGGCGTTCGGCACCACCCCCACGCTCACCGCCAGTGCGTCGTCAAACCTGGCGGTGAGTTTTACCTCGGCCACCACCGGCATATGCACCATCACCAGCGGCGGTGCACTCACGTTCGTGGCGGTGGGTAGTTGCACCATCAACGCCGACCAGGCAGGCACCAGCACTTTTTTGGCTGCATCCCAGGTCAGCCAGACTTTCGCGGTCAATGCTGTGCCGCCTGGTGTGCCTTTGTCTGTGAGCGGTGCTGCCGGTGACAGCCAGGTGTTCCTGAGCTGGAGTGCTCCGGCCAGCATCGGCGGCAGCGCCCTTGCTGGCTACAGCGTGCAGGTGTCCACGGCTGCCGGTGGTCCCTATGCCAATGCCGCGGGCGGCTGTGCGCCGGCCAGCACCAACGCCAACCTTGCCGCCAGTTGCACGGCCACTGGTTTGGCCAACGGCTTCACCTACTACTTCAAGGTCGCGGCCATCAACAGTGCGGGCACTGGCAGCTACTCCAGCGCATCCGCAGGTGTTGCACTGGTCTCCAGCGCACCACCACCACCCGTGGTGTCGACCATGCAAGTGATCGTCATTGGCGTGAATGGCTTGCCCGTTATCGCGAACCTGACCAGCAACGACGGTCCTGCGTTCCTGGCCGCGTTGCGGGGTACGCTCGGCACAGTATTGGCCAGCAACCTGCAGTTCGCGCAGCAAACCGTCCAAGGCACCGTGGTCCTGAGCGGCTACCAGGGCGGCAGCCTGGCATTCATGCCACACTCCTACCAGGCCAGCGACAGCCGTGCCGATGGCATCTACCCGATGGGTGACGGGCGCTATCAAGTGGTGAGCAACGGCACATCGGCCACCCTTGCGCCGGCCGTTTTGCGCCTGGAGCAACTGGCCGCGCTCTTTCCTGGTGTCAATGCCATGGAGTCGGAAAACGGGGTGATCACGGCTGATGTGAGCGGGACCATTTACGTGGTTCAACCCAGTGTGGGTGTCACGCAGCGCGCGGCCACGGGCAGCGCAATCCTCACAACGGGTGTCGATGGCTATTTCCACTTCGTCGACGCCCAGGGCAACGACCAGATCCTGTATCCGGCGTTCCGGGAGTACAGCGCCTTGCGCGCCGCCCTGCGACAGATTGATCCCTCGGCCACGCTCAACATTGAGCTCAACGGAACCGCCACCCTGGTATCGGGTGGGTTGACTTCCAGTTTGGTGCCGGATGTGACCTTGATACTGATGCCCGCAAGTCGCATGGGCCAGGCCTTGTGGCAGGAGAGTGCCAACCGCTGGTGCTATGCCAACAACCAGTTCCAGCCAGTGGCTGGGCGGGCGCAGTGCTATACGGTGCGCTAGGTCCAAACTGTCCAGTCTGGCAAAGTCGATTGGGTTTTTTGGACGCAAGCCAAAACGCGAATCGCCGTCAGCGCCGCGCCCGCAAGCGACAATACCCCCATGAAAACGATTCGCCTGCGCGCCGGCAAAGAGCGCTCCCTGCAACGCCGCCATCCCTGGATTTTTGAATCCGCCATTGCCAAGGGCGGTGGCGACAGCGGTGAGACGGTGCGGGTGGAGTCCGACAGCGGCGCCTTTTTGGGCTGGGCGGCGTTCAGCCCCAGTTCCAAGATCCGGGCGCGTGTCTGGAGTTTTGACGAGACGCAGCGCATTGATGCTCCGTTTTTTATAGCTGCTGTCGCACATTCTGTGAGGGCTAGAGCCCGATTTGATATTCAGAGCGATGGCTGCAGGCTGATCCATGGCGAATCCGACGGGCTGCCCGGGCTGATCGTGGACCGCTATGGGGATACGCTGGTGGCGCAGTTCACCAGTGCCGGTGTGGAGCGCTGGAAGGATGTGATTGCCGACGCGCTGTTGAGCGCGACCGGGCTGACCAGGTTGTATGAGCGCTCTGACGCCAGCAGCCGTGCATTGGAAGGGTTGGCGGAGGCCACGGGCTGGCTGCGCGGCGTTGGCCCTACCGATCTGGAGCTGCGCGAGCACGACTGGAAGCTGCGCTTGAGTATTGCCGAGGGCCACAAGACCGGCTTCTACCTGGACCAGCGCGACAGCCGCAAGCGGTTCTCGGACTACGCCCGCCGGCTGGGTTTCCGGCGCGTGCTCAACTGCTATTGCTATACCGGGGGTTTCACCGTGGCGGCGCTGGCCGGGTTGCGTGCCGGTGGTTTCACGGGTTCGGAAATCACGTCGATTGATTCGTCCGCCCTGGCGCTGGATCAGGCACGGGCCAATCTGGCACTCAATGGATTTGACCCGGATCAGGCCCAGTTTCTGGATGCGGACGTGAACGCGTCGCTGCGGCGTTTTCTGGATCAGGGCCGCACTTTCGATGCCATCGTGCTTGACCCGCCCAAGTTTGCGCCCACGGTGGCGCATGCCGAGCGGGCGTCGCGCGCCTACAAGGACATCAACCGCCTGGCGCTGAAGTTGCTGGAGCCGGGTGGCGTGTTGTTCACCTATTCCTGCTCGGGCGGGATCAGTGCCGACCTGTTCCACAAGATTGTGGCCGGAGCCGGCTCGGACGCCGGCGTGGATGGCTACATCACGGAGCGCATGGGTGGCGCACCGGACCATTCGATGACCATTGCCTTCCCGGAAGGGGAGTACCTGAAGGGCCTGGTCGTCATGCGCAAATGAGACCTGTAAGGGATGCGGCTTGAATTGACCAGTACACTCCCCACCTGCTGAATTTTGGATTCCCCCATGAGTTTGATTCCCGCCACCATCCTGACCGGCTTTCTGGGCTCGGGTAAGACCACGCTGCTCAAGCGCGTGCTGGCTGAGGCACACGGCCAGAAGATCGCCGTCATCGAGAACGAGTTCGGTGAAGAGAACATCGACAGCGACATCCTGGTCAGCGACACCCAGGAGCAGATCATCCAGATGAGCAATGGCTGCATCTGCTGCACCATCCGCGAAGACCTGCGCGCCACGCTGCAAACGCTGGCGGCCAAGAAGCGCAAGGGCCTGCTGGACTTTGAGCGCGTGGTGATCGAGACCACTGGCCTTGCCGACCCCGGCCCGGTGGCCCAGACCTTTTTCATGGACGATGAGGTGGCGGAGTCCTTCCTGCTGGACTCGATCCTGACCCTGGTGGACGCCAAGCATGCCGAGCAACAGCTCAACGACCGCCAGGAGGCGCGCCGCCAGGTGGGTTTTGCCGACCAGATTTTCATCAGCAAGTCCGACCTGGTCAGCACGGAACAGCTCGACGAGCTGATGCACCGGCTCAAGCACATGAACCCGCGTGCGCCACAGAAGGCCGTGCACTTTGGCGAGGTGGCGCTGTCGGAGGTGTTTGACCTGCGTGGGTTCAACCTGAACGCCAAGCTGGACATCGACCCCGACTTCCTCACGGAAGACGACCACGATCACCATGGGCATGACCATGACGACCACACCGGCCATGACCATGCACCGGGCGAGGCGTGCAACCACCCCTCGCATGGCCACGGTCATCACCATCACCACGATGACGACGTCAAGAGTTTTGTCTTCAAGTCGGATCGACCGTTTGATCCGGCCAAGCTGGAAGACTTCCTGAGCGCCATCGTCAATATCTATGGCCCCCGCATGCTGCGCTATAAAGGGGTTTTGTACATGAAGGGCACGGACCGGAAAGTGATCTTTCAGGGCGTGCACCAGTTGATGGGTAGCGATCTCGGTCCACAATGGGCCGAAGGCGAGACCCGGGGTAGCAAAATGGTGTTCATCGGCATTGATCTGCCCAAGGACATCCTGTTGCAGGGAATGGAGCAGTCACTGGTGTAGTCGGGTATTTCGGTGCGGCGCTGGCTGGCCGCACATGGTGTCAGAGTTGAAGATTTTTTGCGGATTGATAGCCAAATGATTGTCTCGATTTTGCAACTGATGGGTTTTCCGATGGGTAAGCCTGTACACTCGCGCGCCGGAGAAGCCCCGCCGGCCCCCTCTTCCAAGAGCCGCGGCGGGGCAGCAGGCACCACCGACCATGTGCAGAAGTCCTCTGCCAGGAGACAAGAAGTGAAAGCGAAACCGGGAAAAAGCAGCAAGGCCACCGCGGCCCCCACCAAAGCGCCAGCAGGCAGCAAACCCAAGGCCAAGACGGCCACCCAGTCTGTTGCCTCAGTGAGCAAGCCGGTGGCAAAGAAGCCCGCCAAGCCGGCGCCCAAGGCGACCGCTGCTGCCAAACCGGTTGCCAAGGCAGCGCCCAAGACTCCAGCCAAACCCGTTGCCAAAGGCGCCCCCGTCAAATCCACTCCCGCAAAAACCACCAAGCCCGCCGCAAAGGCAGCGGCTCCCGCCAAGAAGGCCCCCGCAAAACCCGCTGCAAAAGTCGCAGCGCCTGCGGTCAAGCCCAAGGCTGAGCCGGTAGCCAAGGCACCTGTCAAACCCATGCCGACCCCTGTTTCATCCAAGACCAAGACCCCCGCGGCTACCACGCCCCCTGTAGAAAAAATGACTCCTGTTCCCGTTGCACCCGCCGCCGCTCCCGCCAAGGCTGGGCGTCCCTCTTCCAGACTGGCGCAGTTGACCGTGCCATCCATGGCCCAGTCCGTTGCATCTACCGCCGCCAAGGCCAGTTACAGCCAATCCACACCTTCTCCCGTGATCGTTCCGGTTCTGCCTGCGTCGATCAAGAAGGACGCCAAATTGGCCAATAACTGGAAGACCACGCCGCCCGGCGACTTGACCGATGCGGAGTTGATGGCCATGCCTGACTCCGAATACATGAATGCCGTCCAGTTGGCCGCCTTTCGCCTGAAGCTGTCCAAGCTCAAGCTGGATATCCTGAACAGCGCCGGCGAGACCACCGAGCATTTGCGTGAAGACACCTCGGTCGTGCCCGACCCGGCTGACCGCGCAACGATTGAAGAAGAGCACGCTCTCGAATTGCGCACGCGCGACCGCGAGCGCAAGCTGCTCAAGAAGATCGAACAGTCCATCGCCCGCATTGATGCAGGTGACTATGGATACTGCGATGAAACCGGCGAACCCATTGGCGTGGGTCGCTTGCTGGCGCGTCCCACCGCCACGCTCTCACTGGAGGCGCAACAACGCCGTGAACTCAAGCAGAAGATGTTCGGGGATTGATGCCAGGAATGTGAAAACCGCGCGCGTTCGGTAAACTGAGCCCATGGCCACCAAAAGCGATCGCCCCGGACTGCTGTCCAAGATGGCGATGTTTGTTCGCAATCCGACCAAGGACTGGTCGGAACTGGAGCGTCCCCAGCCCGAGCAGGACAGTGGCTATGACAAGCAGGTGCTCAAGCAGATGATTGAGCGCAAGCGCCAGAACGACTTCATTCGCAAGCGCGAGTTCGATCAACTGCGCAAGCTGCGCAGCCGCGGTGTATCTGCCGTGGCCGGCATGGGCAGGCCCTCGGTGTTCCAGTCCAGCATGGCAACGGATCCGGATGGTCGGGCCGTCACGCTCAAGAAGATCGACGAGATCGAGGCCCAGATGTCCAAGCAGTGGTGGAAGGGCAAGCAGGATGCGGCCTCTCCCCAAGGCTCCGGCTTCCCGGTGGCCCAGACTCCTCCCCGGGAGGAGGTGGTTCCCCAGCCCCCCGCCATGGCAGGTGCCGAACCCACCGTACCGGCCTCCATGGGGATGCTCAATCAGTCGGGTAGCCCGGAGAACTCCGGGATGCCCAGCGGTGTTTCGTCCTCGGACGCCGCAGACTTCCTGGCCACCGAGATGGGCGATGGCATGGAGCCTCCGCCGCCAGTGGCCAAGGGACGCGCCGGATCAGCCACGGCGCCAATGATGGGGGCCCTGGCACAAAGCTACGACGGAGCGGACGTGGGATTTTCCACTTCCAAGCTGTTTGCCATCGATGTCGAGGACATGGCCACCGACCCCGAACTGGAAGAAGCTGCAATCCGGTTTGCCAATGGAGATGACGATGGCGCGGAGAGCGGCTTGCTCGAAGCCCTGCGCGGTGGTTCCGTTTCCCGGGAAGTCGCCAGTTCCTGGGCGGCTGCCTTGCTGGATCTGTATCGGGCCACACGCAACCGGACGCGTTTTGATCAGGCGGTGGCGGAGTTTGGCTATTGTTTTGAAACCATGGTCCCGCAGTGGAACGCCATCGGAGAGGAGACCGAGCCCATGCTGGCCATGGAGTTTTCCGGTCAGGCCGATACGGGCACCAGCCAGGCCCCCAGCGTCCCGGCCCACGACTATTCGGCAGGTGCAATTTGGAGCAGCCCGTCCGAACTCAACGCGCAGTCGATGGAAGAGTTGCGTGAAGCCATGGCATCCAATCCGACCCCTTGGCATCTCGACTGGTCGCGATTGGTGCGGATAAACGAAGACGCCATGCCGCTGATGGCGGGACTGTTCAGCAGCCTGTGCAACGAGCCGGTGGCATTGCGCTTCAGCGGGGCCGCCACTTTGGTAGACACCTTGCGGACCATGATGCCGTCGGGTGACCAGAGTGTGAGTCCGGATTGGTGGGCAATGCGCCTCAATGCCTTGCGCACGCTCAAACTGCTGGATGATTTTGAACTGGCGGCGCTGGATTATTGCGTGACCTACGAGGTGTCTCCGCCGGCCTGGCAGGAGGCGCGCTGCCAGTACGAGAACGTGGAAGACCAGCAGCGTCAGGAACCACCCGTGCCGGCGCAACAGGTTCGTGTCGAAGCGGCCAGTGGCTGGGGCTCGGGCTTCAGCCAGATGGCCACGGCGCCGATCGGGCTGGATGGGTCGACGGCGCTCACGCTGGAGCTCAAGGGTGATGTGCTGGGTGATGCAACCCAGACGTTGGAAGGACTTGATACGTCCAAGCATGGCGGCGAGGGCATTGTCGTGTCCTGCCGCGGGCTGGTGCGGGTCGATTTTTCTGCCGCGGGCAGCATCCTCAACTGGGTCGCCATGCGGCAGGCAGAGGGCTGCCACGTTCAGTTTCGCGACGTGCACCGGCTGGTGGCGGCATTCTTCAATGTGATTGGCATCAACGAGCATGCCCGGGTCGTTCCACGTCCCATCTGAGGCTTGTTTTCGGGGCGTCTGTCCCCTATCTAGGAAACCATGGAAGCATTTCACGGCACCACCATCATCAGTGTGCGGCGCAAGACCCCACAGGGCGACTCGGTGGCCATCGGCGGTGACGGACAGGTCACACTGGGCAATATCGTTATCAAAGGCACGGCGCGCAAGGTGCGCAAGCTCCACCACGGCAAGGTACTGGCGGGCTTTGCCGGAGCCACGGCCGACGCCTTCACGCTGTTTGAGCGTTTTGAAGCCAAGCTGGAGAAACACCAGGGACATCTGGCACGCGCGGCGATTGAGCTGACCAAGGACTGGCGCACCGATCGCGTGCTGCGACGCCTGGAGGCCATGCTGGCCGTCGCCGACAAGGAGTCGTCGCTGATCATCACCGGCAATGGCGACGTGCTTGAGCCTGAAAATGGCATTGTGACCATCGGTTCGGGCGGGGCCTATGCGCAGGCCGCAGCCGTTGCGTTGTTGAACCACACGGAATTGTCGGCCGCTGACATCGTCAAGCGATCGCTGGAAATTGCGGGTGAGCTGTGCATCTACACCAATATGCAGCACACCATAGAAACCCTGTGACATGAATCCCCAAGAAATCGTATCCGAGCTCGACAAGCACATCGTCGGTCAGGCGCAGGCCAAGCGGGCCGTCGCCATTGCCTTGCGCAACCGCTGGCGGCGCCAGCAGGTCGAAGGGGACTTGCGGCGCGAAATCACACCCAAGAACATCTTGATGATTGGTCCCACCGGGGTGGGCAAGACCGAGATTGCACGCCGACTGGCGCGCTTGGCGGATGCGCCGTTCATCAAGGTCGAGGCCACCAAGTTCACCGAGGTCGGCTATGTCGGCAAGGATGTGGACTCCATCATCCGGGACCTGGCCGACATCGCCGTCAAGCAAACCCGTGAATCGGAAAAACGCAAGGTCCGCGCGCGTGCCGAAGATGCTGCGGAAGAGCGGATTCTGGACATTCTGATACCGCCGGCGCGTGGCGAGCTCGGCGTGACATCGGCAACGGACCAACCCGAGAACACCGCCCGTCAGGTGTTTCGCAAGAAGCTGCGCGAGGGCCAGTTGGCTGACCGTGAGATTGAACTGGACGTGGCCGCACCGAGCCCCCAGTTGGAGGTCATGGGTCCGCCGGGCATGGAAGAAATGACTGAGCAATTGCGCGGCATGTTCGGCCAGTTGGGACAGACCAAGCGCCAGACACGCAAGCTCAGGATCCGCGAGGCGCACAAGCTGCTGGTCGATGAGGAAGCTGCCAAGCTGGTCAATGAGGAGGACATCAAGTCCCAGGCAGTGCACATGCTCGAGCAAAACGGCATTGTCTTCATTGATGAGATCGACAAAGTGACCTCGCGCAGCGAGGGCAGTGGTGCGGAGGTTTCGCGCCAGGGTGTGCAGCGTGATCTGTTGCCGCTGGTGGAGGGAACGACCGTATCCACCAAGTACGGCGTGATCAAGACGGACCATATCCTGTTCGTTGCTTCAGGTGCTTTTCACCTCAGCAAGCCCAGTGACCTCATTCCGGAATTGCAGGGCCGCTTTCCCATCCGAGTGGAGTTGCAGTCGTTGTCGGTCCAGGACTTCGAGGCCATCCTGATGCAGACCCATGCATCGCTGGTCAAGCAGTACCAGGCCCTGCTTGCCACCGAACAGGTCACGTTGGAGTTCACGCCCGAGGGCATTACCCGCCTGGCGCAGATCGCCTTTGATGTGAATGAGCGGACCGAGAACATCGGTGCCCGCCGCCTGGCCACCGTCATGGAGCGGCTGCTGGACGACGTCAGTTTTGATGCCCCGGCCATGAGGGGACAGACGGTGTGCATCGATGCGCCCTATGTGGATGCCCGGCTGGGTGAGCTCAGCCAGAATGAAGACCTTTCGCGTTACATTCTGTGACACCTTGCGGGGCAGACCTTTGGCTCTGCCCCCAACTGCCCAAGGCTGCGTGCGGACTCTCAAGCGTTACTTTCACTGCCTGCGCTAAGTCCTTCATTTAGAACGGTTTTTGTTGCATTTTCTGCTTCAAAAACGTCTCTAAGTCATTGATTTCATTGGAAAAAATTCTGGTAAGCCCTCTTGCAAGATGGACTTTTGCTGCTACAGTGCAAAAAAGTGCAATTAAGTGGTGAAAAGTGCCTTTGGCGGGGCCTTTTCGCTCAGGCGTGCAAAAAAGGTGGTTTGCGGTGTTTCAAGGGGCTTCGTCTCTCAGTCTGGATGCTAAAGGTCGGTTGTCTGTGCCGACCCGGCATCGTGACGTCCTGAGCGCAACCGCTGCGGGCCAACTGACCATCACCAAGCACCCGCACGGCTGCCTCATGGTGTTTCCGCGGCCCGAATGGGAGAAGTTCCGCGAACGCATCGCCGCCTTGCCCATGTCGGCCCAGTGGTGGAAGCGCATCTTTCTGGGCAATGCCATGGATGTGGAGCTGGATGCCACCGGTCGTGTTTTGGTGTCTCCCGAATTGCGTGAAGCCGCCGGCATTGCCAAAGACGCAATCCTGCTGGGCATGGGCAATCACTTTGAGCTGTGGGACAAGGCAACTTACGATGCGCAGGAGGCCAAGGCCATGCAGGGTGAGATGCCGGATGTCTTCAAGGACTTTTCCTTTTAAGGCCCGGCGGTGGACACTCCATGGACCCACGCCACCGTGTTGTTGAACGAGGCAGTGGATGCGTTGTTTGGCAATGACTCGGACCCCACATCTGCCGAGGCGGATGGCACCTATGTGGACGCCACCTTCGGGCGCGGCGGGCATTCCCGTCTGATCCTGTCCCGTCTGTCGCCTCTGGGGCGGCTGATCGCCTTTGACCGCGACCCGGAAGCGGTAGCGCAGGCGAACGCGATTGCGGACGAACGATTTTCCATTCGCCATGAAGCCTTTTCGCATCTGGCCGATCTGGCTGGCGGCAGCGTCGCCGGGGTTCTGATGGACCTGGGCGTTAGTTCGCCCCAGATCGACAACCCGGTGCGGGGATTCAGCTTCCGTTTCGACGGACCGCTGGACATGCGCATGGACACCACGCGTGGAGAGAGTGTGGCCCAGTGGCTGGAGACAGCCGAAACCAATCAGATCGCGGAGGTGATACGTGAATATGGTGAAGAACGGTTTGCTGGCCCCATTGCAAAGGCGATTGTTGCTCGCCGACAGGAACGGGGCCCAATTTCAACCACCACCGAGCTGGCCCAACTCGTGGCTGACACGGTCAAAACCCGCGAGCCGGGCCAGAACCCTGCAACGCGCACATTTCAGGCTCTTCGGATTTTCATCAACGCCGAGCTTGAGGAGCTGCAACAAGCGCTAGAAGCCTGTCTGCACGTGTTGCAGCCGGGCGGTCGCCTGGCCGTCATCAGCTTCCATTCTCTGGAAGACCGCATCGTCAAGCAGTTCATTGCCGAGCACTCCCGGGACTCCTATGACCGCCGCGCGCCATTCGCTGCCCCCAAGGTCATGAAGCTCAAGGCCCTAGGGCGCATCAAGCCGACTGCCGACGAGGTCAGTGGCAATCCGCGTGCCCGCAGCGCGATCATGCGCGTGGCGCAGAGGACGGCGGCATGATGCGCCTCAACCTGGTCCTACTGCTCGCGGTACTCGCCAGTGCCATGTACCTCGTCGGCGTGCAATACGATTCGCGACGGCTGTTCACCGATCTGGACAAGGCCCGCACCGAGGCGCACCGTCTGGAGCTGGAGAACGAACGGCTACAGGTGGAGAAACGGGCGCAGACCACGCCCGCACGGGTGGAGAGGCTGGCGCGCGAGAAGCTGCAGATGCGCCAGGCCAAGCCCGGCATTACCACCTACGTTACCTACTCCGAAGCGGCAACGCATGAGGGGGGCGCGCAATGAGCAGCCGCAGCGTCCAGTACACCTCCAGCCCCCTGCTGGCCAGCCGCACTCCGGTCTGGCGCAGCAAGCTGGTCGTAGGCGCCATCGCCTTGGCCTTTTGCGGATTGGCAGCGCGCGCCGCCTACATCCAGGTGGTGGCCAATGACTTCTTCCAGCACCAGGGCGAAGTCCGTTTCGCGCGGACCCTCGATCTTCCTGCCAACCGCGGGCGCATCCTGGACCGCAACGGGCTGATCCTGGCGTCCAGCGTGCCCAGCCCCAGTATCTGGGCGATTCCCGAGGATGTGGAAATTGACAAGGCCAAGCTGCAGCAACTGGCCAAGTTGCTGGAGATGCCCGTTTCCGAACTTTCCAAGAAACTGGAAGACGAAGACAAGACCTTTGTCTGGATCAAGCGCCAGGTGGACGAGGATGTGGCGCGCCAGATCACCGCGCTCAGCATCAAGGGCCTGTACCAGCGCAAGGAATACAAACGCCAGTACCCGGAGGGAGAGTCTGCCGTACATGTGGTGGGTTTCACCAATGTGGAGGACAAGGGGCAGGAAGGCGTGGAGCTCACCTTCAACAAGGAGCTCGCCGGGCGCAACGGATCCCGTCGCGTAATCAAGGATCGACTGGGCCAGGTGGTTGAAGACGTGGGCAACCAGATTCCGCCCGTGGACGGCAGGGACATCCAGCTCAGTATTGACAGCAAGGTCCAGTTCTTTGCCTACCAGAAGTTGCGTGAGGCGGTGATGGAGCACAAGGCCAAGGCGGGCAGCGTGGTGGTTCTGGACACCATTACCGGTGAAGTGCTGGCTTTGGCGAACTACCCGAGCTACAGCCCCGACAAGCGGCGCAATCTCACCGGGGAGCAACTGCGCAACCGAGCCTTGACGGATACTTTCGAGCCTGGCTCCGTGATGAAGCCTTTTACCATTGGCCTGGGGCTGGAGACGGGCCGTGTCACGCCACAGACCATCATTGATACCACGCCCGGGCGGATCACCATCACCGGCTCCACCATCTCAGACTCGCATCCCAACGGCGTGCTGACTGTGGAGGGCGTGATCCAGAAGTCCAGCAATGTGGGGACGACCAAGATCGCCATGCAGATGCAGCCGCACGAGATGTGGGAGCTGTTCACGCAGGCCGGGTTTGGTCAAAAGCCGCAGATTGCCTTCCCCGGCGCTGTGTCCGGTAGATTGCGTCCCTACAAGACCTGGCGTCCGATCGAGCAGGCCACCATGTCCTATGGCTACGGCCTGTCGGCATCGCTGTTCCAGATGGCGCGTTCCTACACGGTGTTTTCGCATGACGGTCAGATCATTCCGGTGACTCTGACCAAGAGCATTGAGCCGGCTGTCGGTGTCCAGGTGCTGTCCGCGCGCACGGCGGGACAGGTACGCAAGATGCTGCAACTGGCCGCAGGCCCTGGTGGAACCGGTCAAAAGGCACAGACCATCGGCTATTCGGTGGGGGGCAAGTCGGGCACGGCCTACAAGCTCATCGGCAAGAGCTATGGCAGCGACAAGAACCGCAAATACCGGGGCTGGTTCGTCGGCATGGCGCCGATTGACAGCCCCCGCATCGTGGTGGCGGTCATGATTGACGAACCCAGCAACGGCAAGTATTTCGGTGGCGATGTCGCCGCACCCGTGTTCAGCGAGACGGTGCAACAGACGCTGCGCATCATGGGCATACAACCCGATCTGGCGGTTCGGCCGCAGATCGTAGCGCAGGCGGCGGAGGAGAGTTTCTGATGCTGGAGCTCCACACAACATCCCAGGCGGCGCAGTGGCTGCGCCAGCATGTAACTGGCACGCTGAGTTCGGACAGCCGCATGCTCGAGGCCGGTGACGGATTCATCGCCTGGCCCGGGGCTGCAGTGGACGCGCGCCAGTTTGTATCCTCTGCCCTGCAGCAGGGTGCCGCGGCCTGTCTGGTCGAACGCGATGGAGCTGAAGCCTTCCAGCTGGCTGGTGATCGGGTAGCGTGCTACAGGGGGCTCAAGGCCGACACGGGCCCCATTGCCGCCGGGTACTTCGGCGCACCATCCGCGGAGTTGCCTGTCATTGCCGTGACCGGAACCAATGGCAAGACCTCGTCCTCCTGGTGGTTGGCGCAAGCGCTGTCCGCCCTGCCTGGCGCATTGCGCAAACCGTGCGGGGTGATCGGTACGCTGGGAGTGGGGCGTCCCGATACATCCGTCCTGGCAACGGGACTGACCACGCCAGATCCGGTGCGCTTGCAGCAGACCCTGCGCCAGTTTGTCGCCGACGGGCTTGGGGCCTGCACCATGGAGGCATCGTCCATCGGGATTGAGGAACACCGCATGGACGGCACCCACATCCGGGTAGCCGTCTTTACCAACCTCACCCAAGACCATCTGGACTACCACGGCAGCATGGAGGCCTACTGGCAGTCCAAAATGCGCCTGTTCGCGTGGCCGGGCCTGGCGGCTGCCGTCGTCAACATTGATGATGCCCATGGTACAGAACTGGCGCACACCCTGTCCAACTCGGCAATGGACGTCTGGACGGTGTCCTGCCAGCAGCTTGGTGCCCGCCTGCTGGCGAGATCCATCACCTATGACGCCCAGGGCCTGTGCTTTGAAGTGGTCGAAGGGGGTGATGCCCACCTGATGCAGACGCGCACCATTGGCACCTACAACGTCTCCAACCTGCTGGGCGTACTCGGTGCGCTGCGCGCCCTTGGCGTGCCGCTGCACGAGGCGGTAACAGCCTGTGGCGCGCTGGAGCCGGTTCCGGGGCGCATGGAGTGCCTGGGGGCCCCCGGCGAACCGTTGGTCGTCATCGACTATGCGCACACACCGGATGCATTGAGCCAGGCACTGACCGCGTTGCGCCCCTTGGCCGTGCAACGCGGCGGTCGACTGTGGTGCGTGTTCGGTTGTGGCGGAGACCGCGATGCCTCCAAGCGGCCGCTGATGGGCGCCATTGCTTCCCAGAAGGCGGATCAGGTGGTGGTGACAAGTGACAACCCGCGCCGCGAAAAACCGGAGGTGATCGTCTCGCACATCCTGCTGGGGCTGACGCAGAGCAAGGCTGTGGATGTGCAGATAGAGCGTGCCATGGCGATCGCAGACGCGGTTGCCCGAGCCGGCGCCCGTGATGTGGTGTTGGTCGCAGGCAAGGGCCACGAAGACTACCAGGACATTGGCGGCGTGCGCTTGCCGTTTTCGGACCGCGACCACGCTGAGCAGGCCCTGCATCGTCGCGGGCCACAGACCCCGGAGGCGCATCTATGACCGCCATGATGATGACCGCTGCACAGGTAGCCCAGTGGCTGCCCGGCTCCCGCCTGGAGGGGGATGGTTCCGCCGCCATCGTGCGCGTTCACACCGACACCCGCAGTATCGAGACCGGTGATCTGTTCGTGGCGCTCAAGGGCGAGCGCCATGATGCCAATGGTTTCCTGCGCGAGGCCGGGCAGCGTGGAGCCGTGGCTGCCATCTGCCACCCGGACGCGGATCGCTCCGGACTGGTGGGCATGGCCTGTATCGTGGTGCCCGACACCCGGCTGGCTCTGGGGGCCCTGGCCCATGCCTGGCGCATGCAGTTCGATATCCCCGTGATTGCGGTGACCGGCTCCAACGGCAAGACCACCGTGACCCAGATGCTGGCGTCCATACTGGCGGCCTACCGGCCCGACGGCGGCTCGCTGGCGACCCGTGGAAACCTGAACAACGACATCGGTGTGCCGATGACGCTGCTGCGCATGCGCGCCGGGCACCGCATCGCGGTCATCGAGATGGGCATGAACCATCCCGGCGAGATCGCCACACTGGCTGCCATGGTTCGCCCTACGGTGGCGCTGGTCAACAATGCCCAGCGCGAGCATATGGAATTCATGCACACCGTGCGGGCCGTGGCGCTGGAAAACGGCTCCGTCATCACCGCAGTGGGCCATCACGGTGCCGCCGTGTTTCCGCGGGACGACGAGTTCACATCTGTCTGGCAGGTGCTGGCCGGAACACGCCGGACCGTGACCTTTGCTCTGGATGGGCAGGCAGGCGTCGACGCGCTGGGATGCCTGTCGGCGCAGTGGGCATCCGGAGCCTGGCAAGTTCACGCGAAAGGCTTGGGCCAGGACCTGCAATACCGTGTGGCGATTGCTGGCCGGCACAACGTGAAGAATTCGCTGGCCGCCGCGACTGCTGCCCTTGCGGCGGGAGTGCCCGCGTCGGCCGTGGTTGACGGCTTGCAGGCCTTCGAGCCGGTCAAGGGGCGCTCCAAGGCACTCCTGTTGGCAGTGCAGGGGCACGAGGTCACGCTGATTGATGACACCTACAACGCCAATCCTGATTCGGTGCGGGCGGCGATTGATGTGCTGGCCGACCTGCCCGGTCCGCGCCTGCTGGTGTTGGGCGACATGGGCGAGGTGGGGCACCAGGGGCCAACTTTCCATGCCGAAGCCGGCCGCTATGCCAAGGCCAGGGGCATTGAGCAACTGCTGACCCTCGGTGACATGGCGCAGGTTGCCGCCAACGCATTTGAAGGTGCCCGGCACTTCGGCTCCGCTGAACAGTTGATTGACGCCTTGCGTGCCGAGTTGCCACATCTGCGCAGCGTGCTGGTCAAAGGGTCGCGCTTCATGCGCATGGAACGTGTAGTCGATGCGCTGGTCCCCCTGGTGGCCAGTGCGCCCCCGCAAACGGAGCGTCGCCATGGTGGTTGATTTTTCATTCGGAGTGCAGCCATGTTGTTGAGTTTGGCCCAGTGGCTGCAGGCCCTGTCACCTGAATTCGGGTTCTTCCGAGTGTTCCAGTACCTGACGTTTCGGGCGGTGATGGCGGCCTTGACCGCGCTGCTGATTGGTCTGGCTGCGGGACCCTACGTCATCACCCGCCTGCGGGAGCTGAAGATCGGCCAGCCGGTGCGTGGCTACGGCATGGAAACGCATCTGCAGAAGAGTGGCACGCCCACCATGGGCGGTGTGTTGATCCTGCTGTCGATTGCGGTGTCGACCCTGCTGTGGGTGGATCTGGGCAACCGCTTCGTCTGGATCGTGCTGCTGGTCACACTGGCGTTTGGAGCCATCGGCTGGGTCGATGACTGGCGCAAGGTGGTCCACAAGGACCCCGAGGGCATGCGCTCGCGGGAGAAGTACTTCTGGCAATCGGTGATCGGCCTGCTCGCGGCCCTGTACCTGGTGTTCAGCATTTCAGAGAACTCCAACCTGCGGGTGCTGGAGCTGTTCTTCAACTGGGTGCGCTCCGGCTTTGACGTGAACCTGCCGCCCAAGGCCGGGCTGTTGCTGCCGTTCATCAAGGAAGTCAGCTACCCCCTGGGGGTTTTTGGCTTTGTGGTGCTGACCTATCTGGTGATCGTGGGCTCCAGCAATGCCGTGAACCTGACCGACGGTCTGGATGGCCTGGCCATCATGCCGGTCGTCCTGGTGGGGTCGGCGCTGGGTGTGTTTGCCTATGTAACCGGTAGCGCCGTGTATTCCAGGTACCTGTTCTTTCCACACATTCCCGGCTCTGGCGAGTTGATGGTGTTCTGCGCCGCCATGGCGGGGGCGGGGCTGGCCTTTTTGTGGTTCAACACCCATCCGGCCCAGGTCTTCATGGGCGATGTGGGCGCACTGGCGCTCGGCGCTTCGCTGGGCACCATCGCCGTCATCGTGCGCCAGGAGATTGTGCTGGCCATCATGGGCGGAATTTTTGTCGTCGAGGCCTTGTCCGTGATGCTGCAGGTAAGCTATTTCAAGTTCACCAAGAAGCGATTTGGCGAGGGGCGGCGCCTGCTGAAGATGGCGCCCCTGCACCACCACTTTGAAAAGAGCGGATGGAAGGAGACCCAGGTGGTCGTCCGCTTCTGGATCATCACCATGCTGCTGTGCCTGGTCGGCCTGAGTACCCTGAAACTGCGATGAACCCGGACGATCTGCACAACCCTGGCGCAAGCCCCCAGCCGTCTCCGGTGGACGACGGGGTGGAGCTGCACGTGCCGGATGCGCAGCCTGCTGCTACGGGAGCGCCTGAGGTAGCGGTGGAGCCAGAGGCGCCGGCGCGGGGCTTGCCCACGACGCTGACCGCGGCACGCGATGCCGCTGCCTTCGTCGCGCAGATTTTTGCCGAGACGCAGGCCGAAAAGACGCCGGCAGCGCCGGTGGAAGCGGTGCCGAGTGAACCCGAGATGGCGCCGCAGGAACCCGCCGCCGTGCAGGAAGACACCACCCTGTTGCAACCCTTGGCAGGGCAAAACGTACTCATTCTGGGGCTGGGTGCGTCGGGCCTGGCCATGGCACGCTGGTGCGCCCGCACGGGGGCGGCCAGCATCACCGTGGCGGACACCCGCGCGGAGCCGCCCCAGTTGGCCAGCCTGCAACAGGAGCTGCCCCAGGTGCGCTTTGTTCCGGGTGCATTCGAGTCGACGCTGGTGGAGGGGCAGGGCCTGCACGCGGTATACCGCTCGCCAGGTTTGAGCCCTGAGGCCATTGCTCCCGTGGTCGATGCCGCGCGCGCGGTCGGCATCCATGTGGGCGGTGAGCTGAGCCTGTTTGCCATGGCGCTGCAGGCACTGCGCGGTGCACATGGCTATGCACCGGCGGTCCTGGCCATCACCGGAACCAATGGCAAGACCACGGTCACGTCACTGACCGGCCAGCTGGTGGCACACGCCGGCAAGACCGTGGCGGTGGCCGGCAACATTGGTCCGACGCTGCTGGGCACCTTGACGGGCCATCTGGAAGCCGGGACGCTGCCCGAGGTATGGGTGCTGGAGCTCTCCAGCTTCCAGTTGGATGGCGTGACCGGGTTTGAGCCTACCGCTGCGGTGGTGCTGAACGTGACGCAGGACCATCTGGACTGGCACGGCAGCATGCAGGACTACGCGGCGGCCAAGGCCCGCATCTTTGGACAGAACGGGCTGATGGTGCTGAACCGGGATGATGCCGCCGTCATGGCCATGCTGCCCGCACCGCTGCGTGCCAAGCTGCAGCGCCCGGTGGAGCGTACCCATGTGACCTTTGGCAGCGACATGCCAAAGCGTCCTGGCGACTTTGGCATGGAAGACCTCAACGGCATGGTCTGGCTGGTCCGCGCGCTGGAGGCCGACGAGACCCGCAAGAAGCGCAAGGGTGACGAAGAGGAGCTGCACTTCCAGCGGCTGATGCCGGCCGATGCGCTGCGCATCCGCGGCCGCCACAACGCCAGCAACGCGCTGGCGGCATTGGCATTGAGCGCAGCCGCAGGTTGCGCGCTGGGCCCCATCCTGTTTGGCCTGCGCGAGTACCGCGGCGAGCCGCACCGCGTTGAGCCGGTTGGCATCATCAATGACGTGGAGTTCTTCGACGACAGCAAGGGCACCAACGTCGGCGCGACCGTTGCTGCCCTGCAGGGTCTGGGCGCTGACCGCAAGGTGGTGGTCATTCTGGGTGGTGAGGGCAAGGGGCAGGACTTCTCGCCGCTGGCGGCACCGGTCTCCCGCTATGCGCGCGCGGTCGTGCTGATCGGGCGTGACGCGCCGCTGATCCGCGAGGCGATAGCCCCATCCGGCGTACCTCTGCTGGATGCCGAATCGATGGAAGCAGCGGTGCAACTGGCCAATACGCGTGCCCATGCGGGCGATGCGGTGCTGATGTCACCCGCCTGCGCCAGTTTTGACATGTTTGATAACTACGAGCACCGTGCACGCGTGTTCTGCGCAGCGGTGCGCGACCTGGCCCAGGCCAGCGGCATGGACCTGGAGGGCGTGGCATGAGCGCACTCGGCCAGACCCTGTCCGGTTGGTTCTCCGCGCGCGACAAATCCCGCAGCGGCGTCCTGCCGGTGCGCCTGGGCGGGCAGGGTTCATTCTCGGCGACTACCTCCGTGCCACAGGTCCGGGGTTTCGATCAGCCGCTCGCGTGGATCGTCGTGGCCTTGCTGTTGTGGGGCATGGTCATGGTGTACTCGGCCTCCATCGCGATGCCCGATAACCCCCGCTTCGCCAAATACACCCACACCTACTTCCTGGTGCGCCACGCGCTGTGGGTCGGTACCGCCTTCGTCGGCGCGCTGATGGCCTTCCAGGTGCCGATTGCCACCTGGGAGAAATACGCCCCCTGGCTGTTCGTCGCCTCGTTGGTGATGTTGATCGCGGTGTTGATCCCCGGTGTCGGCAAGGTGGTGTATGGCGCGCGGCGCTGGATCGCGTTGGGGCCGTTCAGTTTCCAGCCCTCGGAGCTGGCCAAATTTGCGGTGCTTTTGTACGCGGCGGATTACATGGTGCGCAAGATGGACGTGAAGGAGCGCTTCTTCCGGGCCGTCATGCCGATGGCCATAGCGGTCGCGGTGATCGGGTTGCTGCTGCTGGCCGAGCCCGACATGGGCGGGTTCATGGTGATCGCCGTGATTGCCATGGGCATTCTGTTCCTAGGCGGCGTCAATGCCCGCATGTTCTTCCTGATCGCCGGCATCCTGCTGGTGGCGTTCGTGCTGATGATTGCACTCTCCGAATGGCGGCGCGAACGCATCTTTGCCTACCTGGACCCCTGGACCGAGAAATACGCGCTGGGCAAGGGCTATCAGCTCTCGCACTCGCTGATTGCGATTGGGCGTGGAGAGATATTTGGCGTGGGCCTGGGTGGCAGTGTGGAGAAGCTGCATTGGTTGCCGGAGGCCCATACCGACTTCCTGCTCGCCGTGATCGGCGAGGAGTTCGGGCTGGTCGGTGTGCTGGTGGTGATCGGCCTGTTCCTGTGGCTGACCCGTCGCATCATGCACATCGGCCGCCAGGCAATTGCGCTGGACCGTGTCTTTGCGGGTCTGGTTGCACAGGGCGTTGGTATCTGGATGGGATTCCAGTCGTTCATCAACATGGGCGTGAACCTGGGCGCCCTGCCGACCAAGGGTCTGACGCTGCCGCTGATGAGCTATGGCGGTTCGGCCATTTTGATCAACCTGGTAGCGATCGCGGTGGTGTTGAGAATTGACTTCGAAAACCGCCAGTTGATGCACGGGGGGCGCGTATGAGTGCGACCCAAAAATGCGCGTTGATCATGGCCGGGGGTACCGGTGGCCACATCTTCCCGGGGCTGGCCGTGGCCCAGGCCCTGCGGGACAAAGGCTGGCGCGTGCACTGGCTGGGCGCACCCAACAGCATGGAAAGCCGCCTGGTGCCGCCCAAGGGTTTCCCGCTGGAAACCGTGGATTTCTCCGGCGTGCGCGGCAAGGGCCTGCGCACCTTGCTGGCCCTGCCGCTGCGCCTGCTGCGCGCCCTGGCCCAAAGTCGCCAGGTGCTGCGCCGGGTGCAGCCCGACGTGCTGGTCGGACTGGGCGGCTACATCACGCTGCCAGGCGGCGTCATGGGTGCACTGGCTGGCAAACCGCTGGTGCTGCACGAACAAAACTCGGTGGCCGGCATGGCCAACCGCGTGCTGGCCGTGCTGGCGCGCCGGGTGTTCACGGCGTTTCCCAAGGTCCTGGCCAAGGGCCAGTGGGTGGGCAACCCCCTGAGGGCCGAATTCCTGCTGCAGGCCCCACCCGCCGAGCGCTTTGCCGGCCGTTCCGGCCCGTTGCACGTGCTGGTGGTGGGCGGCAGCCTGGGTGCCAAGGCGCTCAACAGCATCGTGCCGCAGGCCCTGGCCCTGATCCCGGTCGAACAACGCCCGCGGATGACGCACCAGAGCGGCGAGAAACAGATTGACGAACTGCGCGCCAACTACACCGCGGCCGGCGTGCTGGCCGATCTGACGCCGTTTATTGACAACACCGCCCAGGCGTTTGCGGAGGCCGATCTCGTGATCTGTCGCGCTGGCGCCAGCACCGTGACCGAGATCGCAGCGGTCGGCGCTCCGGCCCTGTTCGTGCCGTTCCCGTCGGCGGTGGACGACCACCAGACCCACAACGCCCGCTTCCTGGTCGACCAGGGGGCCGGCTGGCTGATTCCCCAGCGCGAACTGACGCCCCGGGTCTTGGCTGATTTGCTACAAAAAACAGAGCGCTCTACGCTGCTTGCACGAGGGCTGGAGGCCAAAAAGCTTCAAAAAGTCCAGGCGACGCAGGCCGTGGTGGCGGCCTGCGAGGAGCTTTGCACATGAAGCACGCAATCAAACACATTCACTTCGTCGGTGTCGGCGGCTCGGGCATGTCCGGCATTGCCGAGGTGCTGTGCAACCTGGGCTACACCATTTCCGGCTCCGACCTGTCGGACAGTGCCACGCTCAAGCGGCTGGCCTCGTTGGGCATCAAGACCTTTGTGGGCCACGCGCCGGACAACGTGGTCGGTGCGGACGCGGTGGTCACCTCGACAGCAGTACGGGCCGACAACCCCGAGGTCGTCAAGGCGCGCGAGATGAAAATTCCCATCGTGCCGCGTGCGCTGATGCTGGCCGAACTCATGCGCCTGAAGCAGGGCATCGCCATCGCCGGAACCCATGGCAAGACCACCACCACCAGCCTGGTCGCCAGCGTCTTGGCCGAGGCCGGGCTGGACCCGACCTTTGTGATTGGCGGGCGCCTCAACAGCGCCGGCGCCAATGCACGCCTGGGCAGTGGCGACCACATCGTGGTGGAGGCTGACGAGTCCGACGCCTCCTTCCTGAACCTGTTGCCGGTGATGGCGGTGGTGACCAACATCGACGCCGACCACATGGAAACCTATGGGCACGACTTCGGCAAGCTCAAGAAAGCATTTGTCGACTTCCTGCACCGCATGCCGTTCTACGGCGTGGCCATCCTGTGCACCGACGACGCAGCCGTGCGCGAGATCGTCGACCAGGTGACCTGCCCGGTCACCAGCTACGGCCTCAATGAACAGGCCCAGGTGCGCGCCATCAACGTGCGTGCCGAGGGCGGCCAGATGCACTTCACCGTGCAGCGGCGCAATGGCGTGGTATTGCCAGATATGGACGTGGTGCTCAACCTCGCTGGCATGCACAACGTGTTGAATGCACTGTCGGCCATTGCGGTGGCGGTGGAACTGGGCATCCCGGATGCCGCCGTGCAGAAAGCCCTGGCGGACTTCAAGGGCGTGGGCCGGCGCTTCCAGCGCTACGGCGATCTGACCCTGCCCCAGGGCGGCACGGCCACCGTGATCGACGACTATGGCCACCACCCGGTGGAAATGGCTGCCACGCTCGCAGCGGCGCGCGGTGCCTTTCCGGGGCGCCGGCTCGTGCTGGCGTTCCAGCCGCACCGATTCACGCGCACGCGCGACTGCTTTGAAGACTTCGTGAAGGTGATCGGCCTGGCGGACTCGGTGCTGTTGGGTGAGGTCTATGCGGCGGGGGAGCCTCCCATCGTCGCCGCCGATGGTCGGGCCCTGGCCCGTGCGGTGCGCATCGCCGGCAAGGTGGAGCCGATATTTGTGGACGATATCGCCGCCATGCCGCGGGCGATTGTGGACAACGCGCGTGACGGCGACGTGGTCATGTGCATGGGTGCCGGCTCGATCGGAGCGGTGCCCGCCAAGGTGGTTGACTTGCTACAAAATAGTGAGCAGCCTACGCAAGAGGGACGAGGGCTATGAGTCAATTTGGCAAAGTTGCGGTGCTGATGGGCGGGACCTCCGCCGAGCGCGAGGTGTCCCTGATGTCCGGCAGCGGCGTGCTCAAGGCACTGCGATCCAAGGGGGTGGATGCGCATGCTTTCGACCCGGCCGAGCGCGACCTTGGCGATCTCAAGCGTGAAGGGTTCGACCGCTGCTTCATCGCCCTGCACGGCCGACTTGGAGAGGACGGCACCGTCCAGGGCGCCCTGGAGTTGCTGGGCATTCCCTACACCGGCTCCGGCGTCATGGCCTCCGCCATTTCCATGGACAAGGTCATGACCAAGCGCATCTGGCTGTCGGAAGGAATCCCGACACCGCGCTACCAACTGTTGCGCCGTGGCGCCTATGACCGGCGGCAGATCATTGAAGTGCCCGATGCGCTGGGCCTGCCCATCATCGTCAAGCCGGCGCGGGAGGGATCCTCCATCGGCGTGACCAAGGTGGCGGGTTACTCCGGCATGGTCGCAGCGGTGGAAGCCGCCGACCAGTTGCATGACGACATCCTGTGCGAGGAATGCATCGAGGGCGACGAAGTCACCTGCCCGGTGTTGGGACAGGATGACAACGCCTACGCGCTGCCGGTCATCCGCATCGTGGCGCCCGAGGGCAAGTACGACTACCAGAACAAGTACTTCACCGACGTTACCCAGTACCTGGTGCCAGCCGGCTTGCCCGCTGGCGAGGAGGAGGCCATCCAGGCCCTGGTGGTCAAGGCCTACCGTGTGCTGGGCTGCCGTGGCTGGGGCCGGGTGGACGTGATGATCGACCGCGTCAGCCGCAAGCCCTACCTGCTGGAGATCAATACCTCGCCTGGCATGACCGGGCATTCCCTGGTGCCCATGTCGGCCAAGGCGGCGGGCATCAGCTACGAAGACCTGTGTGTGCGCCTGCTGGAGCACACCGCACTGGATGTGGAGGCCTGATGAGTCCCACTGCGCCACTGGACGTCAAGCTGATGAACATGACCGCAACGGTCCTGTTCGTGGGCCTGCTCGTCTATGGCGCCGTGGCAACCACCCGCTGGATGGTGCGCCTGCCGGCATTTGACATCCATGGCATCGTGGTGACCGGCGATGTGACCCACAACAATGCGCTGACCCTGCGTGCCAATGTGGCGCCGCGTCTGGCCGGGACCTTCTTCAGCATCGACCTGGGGCGTGTGCGCGCCGCATTCGAGGCCGTGCCCTGGGTGCGCCACGCCGTGGTGCGCCGGGAGTTCCCGAACCGGCTGCAGGTGGCGCTGCAGGAGCACAAGGCCGTGGCCTATTGGGGCAAGGAAGGCGAGTACCGCCTCATCAACAACTTTGGCGAGGTGTTCGAGGCCAACGTCGACGAGGTCGAGCAGGATGCCTTGCCAAGCCTGAATGGCCCCGAAGGGCAGGGCGCGGAAGTGCTGGCCATGTTCCGCGTGCTGCAGCCGCAGTTTGCGCAGATGGAGTTGCCAATCGACGCGCTGGAGCTCTCCAGTGGCGGCAGCTGGCAGGTGCGTCTGGACACGGGTGCCGAGATTGAGCTGGGCCGCGGCAGTGTGAGTGAGATCGTTGCCCGTGTGCAGCGATTCCTGAAGACCCTGACGCAGGTCACCTCCCGGTATGCACGGCGCCCCAGTGCGTTGGAGTCGGCCGACTTGCGACATGACAACGGATACGCCATCCGGCTGCGCGGTGTGAGTACCACCGCCCCGACTGCCGTGACGGCCAAGAAGTAGCGAAAGACGTAATCAGCAGGTAATCCATATGGCAAAAGAATACAAAGACCTGGTCGTAGGACTGGACATCGGAACCGCCAAAGTGATGGTGGTGGTGGCCGAGGTGTTGCCTGGCGGCGAGCTCAAGCTGGCCGGCCTGGGCGTGGCGCCGAGCAACGGCATCAAGCGTGGCGTGGTCGTGAACATCGACGCTACGGTGCAGAGCATCCAACAGGCGCTGCGCGAAGCCGAGCTGATGGCCGACTGCAAGATCACGCGGGTCTACACCGGCATCACCGGCAGCCACATCCGCGGCATCAACTCCAGCGGCATGGTGGCCGTGAAGGACCGTGAGGTGACGGCGGCCGACGTGGCCCGCGTGGTCGAGACGGCCAAGGCCATCAACATCTCCACCGATCAGCGCCTGCTGCTGGTGGAGCCGCAGGAATTCATCATCGATGGGCAGGACGTGAAGGAGCCCATCGGCATGAGCGGCATCCGCCTGGAGGCCAAGGTGCACATCGTCACCGGCGCGCAGAGCGCGGCCGAGAACATCATCAAGTGCGTGCGCCGTTGTGGCCTGGAGGTGGAGCAGTTGATGCTGAACCCACTGGCGAGCAGCCTCTCCGTGCTGACCGAAGATGAGCGCGAACTGGGCGTGGCGCTGGTGGACATTGGCGCGGGCACCACCGACATCGCCATCTTCACCAACGGCGCGATCCGCCACACGGCCGTGATCCCGATCGCCGGCGACCTGATCACCAGCGACATCGCCATGGCCCTGCGCACGCCAACCAAGGACGCAGAAGACATCAAGGTGGAGAGCGGCCACGCCAAGCAACTGCTGGTCGATCCCGAAACGCAAGTGGAAGTGCCCGGCCTGGGCGACCGCGGCCCGCGCATGCTCAGCCGCCAGGCGCTGGCCGGTGTGATCGAGCCGCGCATCGAGGAAATTTTCAGCCTGGTGAACCAGGTCATGCGCGAGTCCGGCTACGAGGAGGTGCTGTCCTCGGGCATCGTGCTGACCGGCGGCAGCTGTGTCATGCCGGGCATGGTGGAGCTGGGCGAGGACATCTTCCTCAAGCCCGTGCGGCGCGGCATTCCCAAATACAGCAGCGCGCTGGCCGACATGGTGGCGCAGCCGCGTGCCGCCACCGTCATGGGTCTGCTCGAAGAGGCGCGCATGGCCCGCATGCGGGGCTACAAGGTGTCACAGAAAAATGGCTCCATGAAGACCGCCTTCAGCTCCGTCAAAGACTGGTTTATCGGGAACTTCTGACCATGCAATACAGAATTTGGCTGGCCAGGGGCAGCCCACACTGGCGATGGCGATGTACCGACCCACCGTGGGATCGGGGCACATAGAACATAACAAGGCAACTGCATTTTGAAATTTAGTATCGAGTCAACAAGGAGAACCACATGGCCATCGAAATGATTGAAGAAGAGGCGTTTAACCAAGGCACACAGATCAAGGTGATTGGCGTAGGCGGTGGCGGCGGCAACGCCGTGGAGCACATGATTTGTTCGGCCGTTGGGGGTGTGGAATTCATTACCGCCAACACCGACTCCCAGGCACTGTCGCGCAGCACCGCGCACAAAACCATCCAGTTGGGTGCCGGCGGCCTGGGTGCAGGCAGCAAGCCTGACAAGGGGCGTGAAGCGGCGATGGTGGCGGAGGCGGATATCCGCACTGCCATCGAAGGCGCGCACATGCTGTTCATCACGGCCGGCATGGGCGGCGGTACCGGCACCGGCGCCGCTCCGGTGATCGCCCGTGTGGCCAAGGAGATGGGCATCCTGACGGTCGGCGTGGTCACCAAGCCGTTTGACTTTGAAGGCGGGCGCCGCATGGCCAACGCCGATGCCGGCCTGACGGAGCTGGAGGCCAATGTGGACTCCCTGATCGTTGTGCTCAATGAGAAGCTGCTTGAGGTGCTGGGTGACGACGTGTCGCAGGACGAGGCCTTTGCCCACGCCAATGACGTGCTCAAGAACGCAGTCGGCGGGATTGCCGAAATCATCAACGTGCCCGGCCATGTGAACGTCGACTTTGAAGACGTGCGCACCGTCATGGGTGAGCCAGGCAAGGCCATGATGGGCACTGCCTTGGCAAATGGCCCGGATCGTGCCCGCATTGCAGCGGAACAGGCTGTGGCTTGCCCTCTGCTGGAAGGCATCGACCTGTCCGGCGCCAAGGGCGTGCTGGTGCTGATCACGGCAGCCAAAGGCTCGTTGAAGCTCAGCGAGTCCAAGCTGGCCATGAACACCATCCGGGCCTACGCCTCCCCCGACGCGCACGTGATCTACGGAACGGCCTATGACGACGCGCTGGGTGACGATATCCGTGTGACCGTGGTCGCCACAGGGCTGTCACGCCAGGGCGTGCGCCGCACGGCGCCTCCACTGCAGGTCCTGCGTACCGGTACGGACAATGTGCCTTTCCAGGTGCCCACGCTCAACAACGCCGTGGGTGGCCCGGCCCTGTCCGGCGCATCGTCCATGGGTGTGGCCCAGCCCGATTACGCCGGCATGGGCACTCCTGCCGTCTGGCGTGGCCGCACCTCGGCCGCGGCCAAGGTGGATGCGCTGTCCAACGGCGGCATGGACGACTACGAAATCCCTGCGTTCCTGCGCAAGCAAGCGGACTAGTAAAATCCAAGAGTGCTCAAACAACGAACGCTCAAATCGCTGACCCGTGCCGTGGGCGTGGGTCTGCACAGCGGGCAGCGGGTGGAAATCACCTTGCGGCCCGCGCAGCCCGACACTGGCATCGTCTTCCGGCGCGTGGACTTGCCGGTACCGGTGGACATCCCGGTGTCGGCGCCTTCGGTGACCGACACGCGCATGGCGTCCACCATTTCCAGTGGCGCCGCCAAGGTGCAGACCATTGAGCATCTGATGTCTGCCTGTGCCGGACTGGGGTTGGACAATCTGTACGTGGATATCACGGCAGAGGAGATTCCAATTCTGGACGGTTCCGCTGCCTCCTTTGTATTCCTGCTTCAAAGCGCAGGGGTGGAGTTGCAGAACGCACCCAAGCGCTTTATCCGTGTCAAGCGCCCGGTGGAGGTGCGAGAGGGAGACGGTTCCAATTTGAAATGGGCGCGCCTGGAGCCCTACAACGGCTACAAGCTGAGCTTTGAAATCGTGTTCGATCACCCGGCAGTGGACTCCACCGGTCAGCGGGTGGAGTTCGACATGGGCAGGGACTCCTACTCCCGCGACATTGCGCGGGCACGCACTTTCGGCTTCACCAAGGATGTGGAGATGATGCGGACCAACGGCCTTGCGCTCGGCGGCGGATTGGACAATGCCATCGTCATGGATGACTACAAGGTTCTCAATGCCGAAGGTTTGCGCTACGACGACGAGTTCGTCAAGCACAAGTTGCTGGACGCCATTGGCGACCTGTATTGCGTCGGCAAGCCCTTGCTGGCCAGCTACAGTGCGTTTCGTTCCGGCCACGCGCTGAACAACAAGCTCCTGCGTGAGTTGCTGGCCCATGCGGATGCCTGGGACATCGTCACGTTCGAAGACGAAAACCTGGCCCCCAGCGGCTTTGCCCAGCCGGCGCGTGCCTGGTAAGCCCTGTCCAGAGCCGGAACCAACATGGGATTCCTGCGCGGCTTGATCTTCCTGTTATTGCTCGGCGCAGCGGGGTCGTTCGCCTGCTATGCCGTGACCGGGCAGGCGCGCTTCAAGCGATATGGACTGCTTGTACTCAAATGGACCTTGATAGGGGCATTTGGTTTCTTTGGGGTGCTCATCCTGGAGAGAATTGCCTAGCGGCGCATCCCCGCATCAAGCACCGCGCGAAAAGGGGTTCCAGCGGAGTTGGGCCAGAATCGCCCGGATGCTGGTCTTGCGCCTGGCCTGAATTTGGCTGCGTTTCTTCCAAGCCTGGGGAAGTCCAAGCCAGGCGTCTCTTTTGGAGCGCCAAATGACCGCACCTTTGCCGCGCAGACCGAACCAGACCAATGTCACCAGATTCAGAGCAATGTGTGTTGGCAGAAATACCCAGAACAGCAGGCCCGGCATGTTCTTGACGAACACCCAGACCAGATTGCGGTGGCCGTGGTAGAGCTGGAAATCGCTGTGCTTGCCGACAAATGCCGATCCGAGATGCAGTACATGGGCATTCGGGACATAGAGCGCGCGATGAGCGGCCAGTTGTAGCCGAAATCCAAGGTCGACGTCCTCGACATAGAGGAAGAAGTCCTCGTCGAGCAGGCCCACTTCACGCAGGGCCGAGACCCGGTACATGGCAGCCGCGGCGCAGGGCGCAAAAATCTCCATTTCGTGGTCGTACCGATTCGAGTTGAGACTGCCATGCCCCGAGCGCCATGGAAGGCCGCTGACATGGTAAGCGTCACCAACACCATCCAGCCTAAGGTGGCTTTCATCGCTGAACATGCGCGATCCAAAGGCGGCGTGATCGGGGTGCTCTTTTGCGCTTGTAACAAGGCAATCCAACCAGTCGGGCAACGGAAACGCATCGGGGTTCAGCAATACAATCCATGGTCCAAGAGGGCTTGAACGTATCGCATGATTCACGCCACCGGCGAAGCCGAGATTGGAAGTCAGCTCCAAAATGCGAACTTCCGGAAAACGTTGCCGTATGGTCGAGAGAGACCCATCGGAGCTGGCGTTGTCAACAATGACTGTTGAGAAATCCGTGAATGACTGTGCCGACAGGGCAGACAGGCATTGGCAAATCATCTCGCCACCGTTGTAATTGACAATGATCACGGTAACCGTCGGTGGAACAGTGCCACCATTCTCAGTTCCCAGTGCGGGTCCCGCTTCTACCCGCATGCTGGAGAACCCACGGATTTCAGCAACTTCAATCCCAATGACTGAACCAATCGAAACAGGCTGGACGCATGCACGGATTCCACCCAAAAAGCCTCCGCCATCCTGTCGAACCCCAGATACAGGCCGCGATATCGGTTGAGCCCCTCCATGGCATGCAGATAGTCGCCACAGCCCAAAGCCGTCGCATGTTCCAGCAGCGCCATGCGTTTGATGTCCACCTGCTCGGTGATATCCACAACATGCGTCGCCGGGACTGGGGCCCAGATTTCATAAAACAACAGCGTTGTGACGCTGGGACTGCGACGACAAATCGGCTCCAGAAACGCGGCAATGCGGACGTGGTCGCGGTGATAGTCCAGCGGAGAGGGTAGGAAGACCCAGTCGGGGCGATAGTCCTGGATCAATCGGTCCATGCGTTGCGCCAATGATGCACTTGCCGCAAATGCACCATCGGGCAGCCCCAACTGCTCGGTCTCCGTGACGCCCAGTCGCGCCAATGCGCGTACAAATTCGGCCTGCCGAATCGCGCCGGCCCCATCGGGAAGGCCACCGGCGCCACTGCCATCCGTGATGAGCACCACTTTTACCGGACACTGCTCCGCCAAGCGCGCCAAAGTGCCACCGCAACCCAAAGTCTCGTCGTCAGGGTGCGGGGCAAACACAAGCACCCGCCTCGCCTGCGAAAGGTCGAGCGCCTGGGGCAGCGGGCATGGCGCAAGCCTATCAAGCTGACGCTTAGTCCGTAGACTGGTGAAATAACGCCACATATTGATCTGTAATCTCGTCAGGTGTGCAGGCCTTGCGCGCCTGCTCGGTTGCACGCCTGGCCATCGTTTGACGGATCGTCACATCGTTGGTCAACTCTTCCAGGGCGTCTGTCAATACGTCTTGGTCGCAAGGTATCAGCCACGCTCCGGCACCCATGACTTCGGGAACCCCGCCGACACAGGTGCAAATGCACGGTATGCCCGCATGCATGGCCTCGAAATTCGCCAATCCAAAAGATTCAGTAGTCGAGGTACTGACGTACACATCGGCTGCCGAGTAGTAGGGTCGAACATCGTCAACCAGCGCAATGTGGAGGCGCGCTCCAAATCCCAGTGTATCAGCCAGTTGCCGCAATCCCGTCTGGTCACCGTCACCTAACAGGTGCAGTTGGATTGCAGGATGGTGGCGTGCGACCGTTGCACAGGCGCGAATCAGCATGTCAAAGCGTTTCAGCGGCGCCAGGCGACCAACTCCCAATACGTGCATATCGCCGGGAGCCCACCCCAACGCATCGCGTGCCTGTGCCTGGTCAGTCCTCCTGATGTCAGGCGCGGCGTGAGGAACCGCCCGCCAATGCGATGGCGTGAACGGGAGAGCCAGGTCCCGCGCTACCTGATCAAGTGCCAATTGGGTGGGAGCCGTTACCCAGGCCGCTGCTTGCAGGACATGAGCCTCCAGGCGGCGCAATACACGCTGGGTAAAGGGCCCTTGAGCGAGTCCGTCCTCATGGGTGGCTTGGCTATAGCAACCAAACCCATGCTCGGTAACGCCCCATCGTATGCCGCGCAGTCGGTAAATCTTGCACCTCAGCATGAAGCCCCAAGCCAGCCACGGATCGTGCAGCTGGACCACGGAGAAGTGCTGGTCCCTGGCCGTTGCAGCAGCAAACCAGCCCATCTGAATCCGTTCAAATAGTGCAGCGAGCAATTGACGCCGCATGGGCTTGCTGCTCAAACCAGGAAAATTCTCTATCCGGGCAAGCCAATCCTGGCGTCTTGCCAGAGAGCGGGACGGCAGGTCCTCCTGGCTCAAATATCGCACTCTCCAGCCACGGCTGTTCAGCGACTCAACGAATGGGGTCAGGCTTCTTCCGATACCATAGCGGCGATCACCCTTGAGCTCTCGTGTGACTATCAGTACGTTGTCGATATTTGGAGGCATCCACCTGTCCGTTCAAGCTTGCTTAGGTTGTCTTGTGCGCAATCGAGATGAAAGTCACCATTCCAATTGTGACCGGAGTCCCGCCAATGCAAGGCGCAAATGGGTCTGGACTAAAATCGCCGTTTCCAATGGAAGTCACAAAGTTGAGCAAACGCCTCGGTGAAATTTTAGTTGAACGTGGCAGGCTGGATCCATCCAACCTGGAGCGCGCGCTGCGTTTGCAGGAATCGGATCGCAGCGAACGAATTGGTGCGCTGCTGGTGCGAGCCGGTTTTGTAGCGGAACGCGATGTCACTGACGCATTGGCCGAGCAGCTTGATCTGTCGGTTGTGGCTTTGACCGAGTATCCCGAACTTCCGGTCCTGGAAGAACGTGTGGCCGCACGGTTTATCAAGGAGTCACGTGCGTTGCCCATCCGGGAGGATGACGATCAACTGGTACTGGCCATGGCTGATCCGCTGGATGAGTATGTGCTGTCAGCCTTTCGGATGGTGACGCAACGCAGGGTCACCCCTCGGTTGGCAGTCCCATCGGAATTGGAAGTCGTTTACGAGCGCTTGTATGGCTCGGGCAAGACTTCCATGGACCAGATTGTTGGCGAGGTCGAGACGCGTGACGGTGAGGTTGAGAGCGAGGACCTCGCGCAACTCAAGGAACTGGCCTCCGAAGCCCCCATTATTCGGCTGGTGAGCCTCGTCATTAGCCATGCACTGGAAGCACGCGCCTCCGATATTCATATTGAGCCGTTTGAGAACCGCTTGATTGTCCGATACAGGGTGGATGGCGTGATGCACGAGGTGGAGTCGCCGCCCCGACGGTTTTCCGCAGCGGTGATCTCGCGGATCAAGATCATGGCCAGCCTTGACATCGCCGAACGACGGCTGCCACAGGATGGACGGATCAAGCTGCGTCTTCAGGGCAAGGAAATCGATTTGCGTGTTTCCACCGTGCCCACCATGCATGGCGAAAGTGTGGTCATGCGTATTCTGGACAAGAGCGGTACGGCACTCGACTTTGCCACCTTGGGGTTTGATTCTGCGGTTCTGGAGCGGTTTCAGCAGGTGCTGATGCAGCCTCATGGGATCGTGCTTGTTACCGGACCCACGGGTTCCGGAAAGACAACCACGTTGTACACGGCGCTGGATAAGCTCAACAAACCGGACATCAAGATCCTCACGGTGGAGGATCCGGTGGAATACCAGATGGAGGGGATCAACCAGATTCAGGTCAAACCCCAGATCGGACTCACGTTCGCCAATGCTTTGCGCTCCATAGTCCGCCAGGACCCTGATGTCATCATGATCGGTGAAATTCGGGATCTTGAAACGGCCCAGATTGCCGTTCAGTCCGCACTGACTGGGCACATGGTGCTGTCGACGCTACACACCAATGATGCCGCCAGCACTGTCAACCGTTTGCTCGACATGGGCATGGACGACTACCTGTTGACGTCTACGGTCAACGGCATTCTGGCGCAGCGGCTGGTGCGAACGCTGTGCACCCACTGCCGACAACCGCATGAAGCGCTACCGGAGGTAGTGCAGGAGATGCAGTTGGAGCGCTATACGCAAGCCAGACCCATCACCCTGTACCGGCCCGTTGGCTGTGCAGAGTGCGGCGGTACGGGATTCTCCGGTCGTGTCAGCATCGTCGAGTTATTGACCATGTCGGACTCCATTCGAGGAATGGTCATGCGCCATGTCACCGCCGGCGAGGTTCGCCAGCAGGCAATCCTGGAGGGTATGCAGACCATGTATGAGAACGGACTCTGCAAGGCAGTGGCTGGCGTGACCACGATTGAGGAAGTCTTGCGCGTGACGCGCGAGGAGTGATCTTGCCACAGTATCGGTACAAGGCGGTGACGCCAACAGGAGAGACGCAAGAAGGGAATATGGACGGCCCGACGCAGTCTGCCGTAGCGGAGCGCTTGCAAGGATTGGGCCTGATTCCCATACGCGTGGAGGAGAGCTTTGCGAGGGCCGCTGCTACCGCTCCAAATGGGCCGGGGTTCTTCAGCAAGAACCGTGTGACGCAAGAAGATGTCGCGGTGTTTACCCAGGAGATAGCCACACTGTTGAAAGCCGGTCTACCGCTGGACCGGTGTTTGGAAATCCTGATCGGGCTGTCGGCCAACGAATCAGTTCGCGAGCTCATGCTGCAATTGCGCGAAGATGTGCGGGGTGGTGCTGCGTTGTCTGTGGCGATGGAGGCGCGCCAGGGGGTGTTTACCCGCTTCTATCTGAACATGATCCGTGCCGGGGAGGCCGGTGGCGCACTGGATGTCGTGCTGCAGCGCCTGACTGAATTCATGGAACGATCAAAGGAGCTGCGTGATACCGTTAAGTCGGCCTTGATCTACCCGGTCATTCTGGTTGGCGTGTCCTTGCTGTCCGTGGCCATTTTGCTGATGTGGGTGGTGCCCCAGTTCTCCCAGATGTTTGAGGAGTCAGGAAAGGCGCTGCCCTTGCCGACACAGATTGTTATTGCAGCGGGAGATGGTGTTCGCAATTACTGGTGGCTCATGGTCCTGTTGGCGCTGGGCGCGTATTCCTGGTTCAAGCGCCAGATGCGTGAGCCTGCCAGCCGCTATCGCTGGGATCAGCGAGTGCTCAAACTGCCGCTGATTGGTGATCTGGTCGGGAAAATGGAAGTTGCCCGGTTTTCCCGGACGTTAGGAACCTTGATTGGCAATGGGGTGACCTTGGTCGGAGCGCTGTCCATTGTCAAGGAAACTTTGAACAATTCTGTCATGTCCAATGCGTTGACTGGGGTGGTTGCACAACTTAAGGAAGGCAAGGGTTTGGGTAAGCCGCTCATGGAAACTGCGCTCTTTCCCAAGCTGGCAGTACACTTGGTCATGGTCGGCGAGGAAACCGGGAAGCTGCAGGACATGCTGATCCGGATCGCCGACATCTATGACCGAGAAGTGCACAGCGCGGTCAAACGCATGTTGTCTTTGATGGAGCCTGTCCTGATTTTGGGTCTGGGGCTGGTCATTGGCGGCATCATCATGTCCATTTTGGTCGCAATCCTGAGTGTGAATGACTTGGCGATGTGACGCATGTCGGTCGAATGAATTTTGGAGAATAAACACATGGTTAGAAAGCAATCCGCGCAGCGGGAAAGTGGTTTTACCCTGATTGAATTGCTGGTTGTCTTGGTCATCCTGGGCCTGCTGGCCAGTGTTGCTGGACCTAAGGTGATTGGATATCTTGGCGGAGCTAAGTCCGACACGGCACGTCTGCAAATCGAGGAGTTCGGTGCGAGTCTGGACCTGTTTAAGCTGGAAACTGGGCGCTACCCCACTACCCAGGAAGGACTGCAGGCCCTCGTGCAACAGCCGGCTGGCTTGGCCGGCTGGAATGGCCCGTATATCAAGAAAAGGACTTTGCCCAAGGACCCATGGGGGAATGACTACCGTTATGCATCCCCTGGTCAGCACGGTGCCTATGACATCAGTTCCCTGGGGGCAGACAACAAAGAGGGCGGTGACGGCGAGAACAAGGATGTCAACGGTTGGGAAGACGGCAAAAAATAGGGCTGACCCAGCACGCTGGGTTTACCCTGATCGAGCTCCTTGTGGTTGTGGTCATCATGGCGATGACCTACGCCTTGGCCTCTCCTATGGTTTCTTCCGGTGTCTCGGGTACCGAGCTCAAGGCATCGGCGCGCCAGTTGGCCGCAGGACTGCGCAGGGCGCGAAGCGATGCGGTTTCGAGGAGGCACGAGACCATACTGACCGTCGATGTTGAGGGGCGTCAGTTTCAGTTGAGTGGCGACCAGCGCACCTACCGTCTTCCCAATAGTATTGCGGTCAAGCTTTTTACTGCGGAGTCGGAGCTGGTAAATGGCAGCGTCGGAGCCATTCGTTTCTTCCCAGATGGTGGCTCAACCGGTGGTCGGATAACCGTGTCAGCGCATGGTCGCCAGTACGATGTGGACGTCAACTGGTTGACTGGTCAAGTCTCCATTCTCGATTGATCATGTATAGCAAATACCGCGGCATGACTTTGATCGAGGTGCTGGTTGCCTTCGTTGTCCTTTCTGTGACCATGGCAGTTATTCTGCAGATATTCACCGGAGGCATGCGCAATGCGCGTCTATCAGACAGCTACAGTCGTGCAGCCTTTCTGGCCGAATCCCGCTTGGCCGCAATTGGGGTGGAGCGCCTTTTGACTGTAGGGGATGAAAGCGGGCAGGTTGAACCAGACTTTCACTGGCAGGTTCGGATTGCGCCTGTGGGTGATGGCGGAGCCGCCGACCGACAACTGTTGCCAGTTCGTTTGTACGAGGTGCAAGTCCGTGTCAGTTGGAACGAAGATGGCCGAGAACGGCAACTGCTTGTCAATTCGTTGCGCTTGGGGCCACGGCAATGACACAGTTCCGGCGTGAATATATTCAATTGCAGCGGGGCTTCACCCTCCTGGAGCTACTGATTTCCATAACCTTGCTGGGGTTTATCCTGGTGTTGTTGTTTGGGGGATTGCGCCTCGGTGTGCGAAGTTGGGATGCTGTGCAGCAAAGGGTGGATAACCTCAATTCAGTTCGGTCTGTCGAGAGTTTTTTGCGCCGCGAAATGGAAAAGGCTTATCCATATCGCTGGAAGGGCGCATTGGGCCAGCGCCTAGCTTTTTTGGGTGAACGCAACAAGGTCAACTTTGTAACTCAATTGCCGGGACGCATCGGAGCTGGCGGTGTGTATGCAGCATCGCTGGAACTCGAACAGAATTCAAGAGGCCGACGGTTGATTTGGAAGCACTTGCCCGTGACCAGTCAGACAAAGGATTTCTCTTCTTTGGAGCAAGTCCCGGAAATGGTTCTGGCCGGTACGGAGCTCCACACCGTGGACGACATCTGGCTGTCGTATTTTGGTACCGTGACCGACAACACGGCGCCAGTCTGGACGGATCGATGGGATTCTCCCACTCGCATGCCGTTACTGATCCGCATCCAGGTCAGGTTTGCTGACGGGACCGAATGGCCCGACTTCGTGGTCGCTCCAAGGCTATCGTCGGAGTTGCCGCGGTGAAGCCCCGCCAGGATGGTGTGGCTTTGGTCCTTGTGCTATGGGCCATTACCTTGCTGGCAGTAATCGCCGGCAATTTTGCTTTCAGTATGCGCGGCGAGGCTCAGATTGCGCGCAACCTCGTATCGAGTGTGAAGGTACGTGCGCTGGCGGAAGCTGGTGTGCAGCGGGCCTGGCTGGAATTGATGAAACCCCCGACCGATTCCCTGCGTTGGCAGGCCAATGGGGTGGCGCACGACTTCTCTTTCCAGGAGGGGACAATTCGGGTCGTTTTGGAGGATGAGTCCGGTAAAATCGACCTTAACTCCGCATCGGACGCTCTGCTCAAGGGGCTTTTTATATCCGTGGGACTCAGTGAAGAGGCCAGCGTGGGGCTGCTGGATGCGGTATTGGATTGGCGTGACTCGGACACGTTGAGAAGACTCCATGGGGCGGAGGCGGAGGACTATCGTCAGGCTGGCAAGAACTATGGGCCGTCAGATGCCCCATTTGAAACCATTGATGAGTTACAACGGGTTTTGGGCGTGACGCCCGAGTTGTATCGTAAACTGGCCCCCGCCCTGACGGTTTACTCGAGGCAGCCGGGAGTCAATACCACCGTCGCATCGCGAGAGGTGCTGCTTGCCATACCTGGAGTCAATCCTGCTATGGTCGATCAATACTTGGCGCAGCGGCATGACATGCTTGCGTCGGATCAAAAGCCATTGCCTTTTCCTGGGGTTGGTGCATTTGCGTCGGTTTCGGCAGGAGTGCCCGTCTACACCGTTCGCAGTGAGGCCGTGTTGCCCGATGGGACGGCGTATGTTCGGTCTGCCATTGTCCGATTGGCGCAGGACCCGAGACGGCCGGTCACAGTGTTGGGGTGGGACGATGGTGAGGCAGAAACTAAAGCAGAAAAGCGATGACAACTTCGATGGATAACTACAGAGAGACGCTGATCATGCTGAAAAACCAGTTGATCGCCAACCGTTTCCTGCGCTGGTGGTTGGGTGAGCTAGGCAGCATCCTGCCGGCATGGATGCGCTCGTCCAATCTGGATGCGAGTCGATTTTTTGCTGTTGCTTTGGGACAGGTTGATGTGCAATGGACCCCTCCAGAGAATGCTGGGCGGCGCGAATTGGTGCTGACGCTGCCACGCGACCGGGTACTTTCTAAGACCGTCACCTTGCCATTGGCCACGGAGGAGAATTTGCGCCAAGTGCTGGAGTTCCAGATGGAGCAGCACACGCCATTCTCACCTGACCAAGTCTATTTCGGATGTGCTGTGGTTGGGCGCGATTTTGAGCGGGGCCGGTTGACCGTGAAGCTGCTGGTCACGCCGCGAGATGTGGTGGACGCGGCCATCAGGGTTCTTGAAGGGCAGGGTGTCTTAGTGCGAGCCGTTTTTGTGGAGGACATGTGGGAGGCGGGTGATCTAGTCAATCTCTTGCCCGTGGCGTTGGGCAAGGCACCTCCACTACTGATGCAAGGCGTCAACCCATGGCTGGCTGCCGCGGTCGCTCTACTGGCGCTGTCTGCAATGGCCTTGCCTTTGATCATCAAGCGCGAGGCAGTGGTGCAAATGCTGCCATGGGTCGAAAAAGGCAAGAAAGCCGCTGAAGCCGTGGATGCTGTGCGCCGCGAATTGGAGGGGCGCGTGGAGCAGCACAATTACCTGCTTGAAAAACGACAGGCGACTCCAACTGTCATCCAGACGTTGGAGGAGCTCACGCGGATACTGCCAGACGACACGTGGGTGTTGACGTTGGACCTGAAAGGCAAGGAATTGGTGATTCAGGGCGAGACAGCATCATCGGTCAGGCTCGTCGGTCTATTCGAACAGTCCCGGATTTTCAAGGATGCAAGCTTCCGGTCGCCCTTGACCAAGGGACAGGCCAGTGGAACGGAGCGCTTCCAGTTGGCGCTGCAGGTTCGACCCGGTGCGCAGGAACCGGCAGCTTCGGCTGCACAATCGCCTGCGTCTTCTCCGGCACCGGCCGCCAGCGGACCTCATGTTCCGAGTGGGGCTGCGACGTCAATCATCTCCGGTTCGGCCTCCGCAACTCTGCCGGACAGCAAAAAGCCATGATTCAACTTACTCCCAAACAAAGCAAGGCGGCCGCCTTGGCAATCTTGGTGCTTGCGGTGGCAGCAGCAATCGGTGCAGCGGCATTGCCATTGTGGCTGCTCAACAGGCGCTACGACACCGCCGTGGACGAGGCTGTTACGCGTCTGGAGCGCTATTCCAGAATCGTCGGCATGCGTGATGGCTTGCAGCAAAAGGCCTTGGAAATCAAAGCGCTCGAGGCGACACACCACTTTCTCAAGAGTGCGAGCCCCGCATTGGCTGCCGCGGAGTTGCAGGAGCAAGCCAAACTCATCTTGGATGAGAACGGGGGCAAGCTCAACAGCATTCAGATACTGCCGCACAAGGATGATGGTTTGTACCGGCAAGTGTCTGTTTCGCTGCAATTGACGGCACCGCTAAGCGCTGTGAAGGCGATGTTGTACGCGTTGGAGTCGGCGCACCCCTATCTCTTTATTGACAACTTTTCCATCCGTGCCGTGAATATCGGATCTGTGCGTATCGATGCCGCTAGCGAACCGGATTTGTTTGTGAATTTCGATTTAACAGGCTATGCCCTGAAAGGCGCGCAATGAAGGCGGCTCTTGAACAGAGGAACTACTTGGCGGTTGTCTTGTTATGTATGGCCGTAGCCTTGCTTGGTTTGCTCTACTGGGAGTGGGATCAAGGGAGTCGCCTGGAGCAACAACTGGTCAAAATGCGCAAGACTCCCGTCACTCCGGTATCCATGAAAGCGATCCTGCCCGAATTCCAATTGCCGGAGGCAGACTCAGGGTTTCCAGAGTTGATCTCTCGTTCGTTGTTTTCTACCAGCCGCCGCTCCTCCGCAACATCCACCAAGGGTGGACGGAGTGCCATGAAAAAGGGACAGTTTGTGCTTGTTGGTGTGCTGGTCACGCCGGCGCAGAAGTCCGCGTTGTTGCGCGATGTGCAAACCAATAAGACGGAGACCGTTGCACAGAATGCAGTGGTGCGTGGACTGACGCTGGGTGAAGTGGAGCCAACTCGCGTCGTGTTGCGACAGGGTGCCGAAACGGAGGAGTTGATTCTGAATGTCCAAATTGGCTCCAAAGGTACGGCTGCCCCACCTCCTGGCGCTTCGGCCGCCGCCCCGAAGCCGCCAGCGCAATCCGCTTCTACGCCACCGTTGCCGGCACCTGGTGCCAGCGCTCCCCCTGGTCCATCCGGTGTGGCGCCCAAGCCAGAAGAAGCAGCATCTGCTCCCAAACGCGCGCCGCCGGGACATGGTGACCCAGGAAGGAAGCCGTGAACGCCGTAGAAGCCATTCAAGATGCCGGTCACGTCCGGCTAGTTAAGGAACATACATGAAAAAGCACTCTCTCAAACGGTTGACGATGGCCCTGGCGCTCATCTATTGCCTTCCGGCCGCGCTCCTCGGGTGCGCAACCCAGCCCGTCGAAAGAGGCACGGGGTCGCCAACGTCAGCTCCGACTCCGGTCGCGCGCGCAGTCGACCAAAACGCAGCCGACCAAAAAATGAATGCCCATCTGATCGTGGGACCGGCGCCAACCGCCGCCAGAGCGGAGGCAAGTGTCATAGACATCAAGAAGAGTGATGCAGACAATGCTTCGAAGGTTATTCCTGGTAGCGGTGTATTTGTCAAGCCAGCCAATGTGCCGGCGCCTCCAGCGGGCCCGCAAGACATTGTGCTGAACTTTGAAGGAGCTGACCTGCGCGAAGTCGTGCGTGTTGTCATGGGCGATATGCTCAATGAGAACTACACCATTGATCCCAAAGTCAATGGTTCGGTCACCATTCACACTAGCCAGCCTATCAACAGGGCGGCTGTCACCCCCATATTGGAAACCGTGCTGCGCATGAACGGCGCGGCCATGGTCAAGGAGAACGGATCCTACAAAATTGGCCCCCTCAATAGCGCATTGCGGGGCTCCACCACACCGCAATTGGGGGCGCTGCAGCCCGGTTACAGCGTGCAAATTGTGCAATTGCAGTTCATCGCGGCGCGGGAAATGGCCAAGATTCTGGAGCCGCTGCTGCCGGAAGGCAGCATCCTTCGCGTGGATGAGGCGCGCAATTTGTTGATGCTCGCTGGCGCGGAAGGTGAGATGCGTCACGCGCTGGAAACTGTCGGTGTCTTTGATCTTGATTGGTTGGCGGGCATGTCAGTGGGGCTGTTCACGCTGAAAAGTGTCGATGTAAAAGGAATTCTTCCCGAACTGGAAATGCTGTTTGGCGAAAAGTCCAAGAGTCCCTTTGCGGGAATGTTGCGCATCATCCCGATTGAGCGCATGAATGCCGTGTTTGTTGTCAGTCCACGCCCACAGTACCTGGAGCAGGCGAGGCTGTGGGTGGAAAGGTTGGACCGCAATGGTGGCAAGAGTGGCACGCGCCTGTACGTCTATCCGGTGCAAAACGGTAATGCCGAAAAGATTGCTTCACTGCTTAGTCAGGTCATAAGTGGCAAGAATGCCGCCACCGCGTCTGCTGCGACTGTGGCCCCGGGGTTGACTGGCGCATCGCTGCAATCAGGCGCGACCTCTGGCCAAAGCTCGCTTTCTGGTTCTTTGGGGGGCTCTGCGGGTACAGGCAACACAGGCGCAGCTACGCTGAGTAATGCGACACCATTCACTACTCCAGGGACTGTGGCTTCTGGCACCGGCGAGGCACTTGGTCTTGGCGCTGGCAGCACCATCAAAGTCATTGCGGATCGCGATAACAACTCGCTGTTGATTCTGGCCAACGGCGCAGAATATGAAAAAATTGAGGAAGCAGTCAAGAAGCTCGACGTAGTCCCACGGCAGGTTTTGGTAGAAGTTACTATTGCCGAAGTAACCCTGACGGGGGCGTTGAGCTACGGGTTGGAATGGTACTTCAGCGGAAACAATAACTTGGCCGGCAGTGTGATCAACACCGTTGGCACGGGATACACCAGTACCCTGACGAACGTGGATAGCACGGGTTCCGGCACGGTAACCCCGCGCTTGCCGTTTACTGCGGTGTGGAAGTCTACCGGGGGCAATATTTCAGCCGTGTTGAGTGCGCTGGCCAGCACGACAAAAGTGAACGTGCTGTCCTCGCCGCACATCATGGTGACCGACAACCAGGTTGCAAAAATCAATGTTGGTGCTAGTGTCCCGGTGGCTGGCGCGAGTACTGTGACCGGTACCAGCGTCATTACCTCGGTGAGCTACGTGGATACGGGCGTCGTATTGTCGGTGCGCCCGCACATCAACTCTGGCGGATTGGTCACTCTTGAGGTGAGCCAGGAGGTGAGTGATGTCCAATCGGGGCTTACTACAAGCGGCCTTGCGTCCCCCACCATAAATAAGCGTTCTGCGCAAACCATGGTGGCAGTGCAGTCGGGTGACACCATGGTATTAGCTGGGTTGATCAAGGATGACAAGTCTGCAGGCTCGTCGGGGATTCCGCTTCTTTCAGATATCCCGGTTGTTGGCGCGTTGTTTGGTGCTAAGGCAGATACCAATGTTCGCCGCGAACTCATCATCACCATCACCCCACGTGTCGTCAATGACAATCAACAGGCACGGGAAGTGACCGCTGAATTCCGCAAGAAACTGACTGGCATGCGCAAACTCAACGTAGAGCCGGTGAGTGCGGCTCCAATCGAGAGTAATGCGGCCACTATCGTAGAAGGTGCAAAAGGCAACTAGATTTGTTGTTTCTGTGTTGCAATAAAGGTACACAGACGAAAAAAGCCTGAGAAATCGCTGGGAATCTCTTTGACCTCGCTAGTGTTCTTTTGTACATTGGCAGCATGCGTCAGGGAACTGGCCATCCGGCAGAGTAACGTTAAGTTTTTTTGACCGGTTTAGTCAATCCATGTACAATGGATTTCGTTAGTGCAAAGGTAGTACACTAGGGCGGTAATTTGTTACAGCTCCGGTTGTATGAATTATTTTATTTTGGCCAAAATAGGAAACGTAAACATGAAAAAAACTTTTCAAAAGACTCTGATCGCTGCTGCCGCTGGCGTGGCTCTGATGTCTGCTGTCGGTACTGCTAGCGCCAACTCGCTGCTGTTCCCTTACTTCACAACTGCTACTGGCGCTCAAAGCGTGTTGACTTTGACATCCGCAGCAGACGGCGTGGCCGCTGGCACCAAAGCTGCTACCACTGAAGCCCTGCACTATGTGTACAACTACGGTTCTGCTTGCACCCACTATGATGCAAGCGGCTCCATGACCAAGAATGACTTGTTGTCCCACTCCATCGCAGCTCCTACTGCTGGTGGCTTCGGTAAGGTTCTCTCTACCGATGCATCGACACCCGTCTACTTCCCCCTGGCAAACCAAACTGGTTTCCTGGTCGTGACTGCCAAGACTTCTGCTACTGCCAACATCCGTGGTTCGATGGCTATCGTTGACCCCGCTTCTGGCTTGGTGGTTTCCTACGCTGGTATCGACAATGGTTTGACCAATGTCGCTGCTGACGAAGGTAACTTCGCTGCCATTACTGACCTGAACTTCACCCTGGCTTCCCTGCCCAGCGCACTGGTGACTACATCGTGGTACGGCGTGTCGGTCGGTGACATGAGCACCCCAATCGGTGCTGGTAACAACTGGAAGGGTCAGTTCGTTCTGAACAACAACGGCTCTGTGTGGGACAATGATGAAACGCCTTACTCTGGCGCTGCTACCAAGACCATCACTTGCGCTGGCTCCATCGTTGCTTCTGACCTGATGACCGGTGCTCAAGTTGCTGCCGTTGGTACAAACGGCAATGTGATCAAGCCCCTGGGAACGACCACAGCAGCTTCCGCTACCATTGATGCTTCGACTGGTATCGTTCTGATGAAGATGCAAACAGTAACTGCCGCAGCTGGTGCTCCTTTCTCCGGCAAGCAGTTCCTGCACCGCGAACAAGTCGGCGGTCAATAATCCGCTTAGCATTGTTCTTCTCAGTTGAGCGGCCTATGGACGCTTGATTGAGTGGAAAGCTAGAAAAGGCTCCGTTTACGGAGCCTTTTCCTTTTGTGCCAAGACATAGTTGAGTTTTTGAACTATTGTTTTGGCGAAGGACTCCAAGAAATTTCCAAGTTGTACAGAATTGTCTTCATGAAACGATATATATCCCTGCTCATTTGGGTGTTGGCCACGTTAAGCATGGCTGCTTGCGCGCAGCTAGACACCAAGCAATCTAATGGCAAGATACTCGCGCAGGTCGACGACATCATTACCGGCTCCATGCAGACCCGACCAGCGGTTGTGCAGTCGCAAGGAAAGCCGGCCATTCTCTACGCAACCAAGGCTGACCGTATTGCGGTTCAATTGGGCGGTGAGTCCAAAGTGATTGACGAGTCGGCTAGGGTCAAGGGATATGGGCGGTTCCTCCAATTGCAAAGCGATGGTGACGAACTGCGTGCCCTATGGTGGTCTCACCTGGACGGTAAGAATGGATATTTCACGTCAACCGTTGGTGGTGGGCTGAATTTTGCACCCGTCAACGTGATCAATGATGAGCATGGGATTTTGGCTCCGATGAGCTTGCTTAATGGGCCGCAAGGTGAACTTGTCGTGTCCTATCTGGATGAGCGACTGTCGGGATATCAGGTCTACTCCAACAGATCGCTAGACAATGGACGCACGTGGGCCAATCCGGACCAACGACTTGACGCCCCGATCAGTGGGCGCACAAGTACCGTTTATGAGCCGCAAACCGTCAAGGCTGGGGCTGCATTGGTCGTGGTTTGGGCCGACGTAGTACCCAGTGATGGCAAGAACAAATACCGGATACTTAGCCGCCGCAGTGCAGATGGCGGCGCCACTTGGACCGGCGAAGACGAGATCTATGCGGCAAGCCACCAACCGACATCTCTCAAGGTGCGGTCTTTGGGTGACAGCGTGGTCGTTGCTGCCGACGAGGTGTCCCATGGCATCTTTGCCTTGGTATCCACCGATGCGGGGCGTACGTGGAAGAACGCCGGCTTTCTAGAAGGCACGGGGGCCTACACCAATAGCGGAGTTGACATGGCTTTGGCTGATGGTCGGGCTCACTTAGTATGGATGCAAGAGCGAGCAGATCAAAAACTGCGTGTTATCGCGGGCAGCTTGGCAATACCAGAATTGGCTTGGATTGGATCGGCCAAGCGACTTGACTTGAAGACTTATGACAACACAAAGGCATGGCTACCAGTCGTCCTTGCCACATCCCAGGGTGTCATCGTCTCGGCATGGGTGGACTATCGCGATATTCGGCCAAATATCTACCTTTCGGCGTCCTACGACAAAGGTCAAACGTGGACTACGCCGCAAGCGTTGCTTAAGCCAGGCGAGGTATCAGCCGGCTGGCCACAGCTCATTACGTGGGGACCGCAAGCCGCAATAGGCTACGAGCTCTACCCAACGGACCGGCCCGCAGAGGGCAAGTTCATGGTGCAAGAGATAGACACAGCGGGAAGCAACCAAACCGGCATACTCGCCCTGGGGGCCATACCTGTGGTCAATGAAGCCGAGCGCAAGGCGCGCTTGGAGCAACGGATTCAGGAATTGTGGGCGTATCGAGTGGCTGGCAACTACGAAAAGGCCTACGACTACTTTGACTTTGCCTACCGAGCAGCCACTTCCAAGAAGGTCTATACCGACAATACCGGGGTTATCAATTACCTGGATTTTTCAGTTGACACCGTGTCAGTCGTTGGAAATGAGGCGAGCGTCAACATGAAGCTGAAGTACGAGGTCAAGCCCATGATTGTTCCCTTCACTGCCAAACCACTGGAAGTCAAACCAATCGACGTTGAGTCACCCAGTAAATGGGTATGGGTAGGAACCGATTGGTATCTGGTCTATTCGCCTTCATTTGACCCGCCGGTCCTCAAATATTGATCGTCAGTGACCAGTCGTGGCGCGGCACCAACCGCGCCACATCTCTCTCAAAGCTGCACGGCTTTGTTGCGCGAGGTCAGAGCCGTCCAATAGGCCGCCTATTTCCATACGATCCCGGAGCGAGACGCGCAGGCGCGACAGCCTGTCCAAGTCCTGTGCCAGCTCGATGGCCGCCCGGCAGTAGGAGTGTTCGTCATTGGCAACCAACTCCTGCAAATCCAAACGGGTCAGAATGCTGGCCCCAACACGGCCCGCGGCAGACGCACCCCGAAGGGAGATTACAGGCAATCCCATCCAAAGAGCATGGCAGGTGGTCACACCGCCATTGAACGGAAAAGAGTCCAAGGCAATATCAGCCAGAGAACCCAACTGAAGGAACTCCTCGAAAGGGGTCCAGCCGCGCAACAGAAGGCGCTCAGCGGCCACACCTCGCTGTGCAAAGAGCTGGCGCACAGGTTCAGCCAGGGCCTCATGCTCCAACCCGGCTGCCTGTAGCAGCATGCGTGAACCCGGGGTTGCGTTCAGAATGCCTGCCCATAGTTCTAGTGTGGCTGGCGTAATCTTGGCAAGCGTATTCAGAGAAGCGAAGGTTACGCCCTGTCCCCTTGTCGCAGGCGCGGGACCAACGACGGGCGCGTGCGGATCGGGCCGGTACGCCGCATAGACGCGCTGCAGGCGGACCAGCCGTTCGCTATAAAAATGTTCACTGCCCGGTGGGTCAATGACCGCATCGGTAAGTCGATATTGCATCGCGCTTAGTCCCGTGGTTACCGGAAACCCAAACCAACCAACCTGCACGGGCGCGGGTTGTCGGGCAAACACCAGTAAACGATTTCCGTCGGTGTGGCTAGAAAGATCTACCAAGATGTCAATGCCATCGCGACGAATGCGATCCGCAAGTGCATCATCGCTCATACCTGCGCACTCAACCCAAGCATCGGCGTATGACCTGAGTCGTAGGGTGACAGAATCGCACAACGGGTTATTGCTGTAGCAGACGACCTCAAAATCCGGGTGCCTCGGCGCGGCAAGCAGGGGCTCAATCCAATAGGCCGCTGCGTGGGCGCGAAAATCGGCCGACACATACCCAATGCGCAGCCGACGCTCGGGATCCGGCACATTGCGGTGACGCGGTACCAAGCCCCTCAGGGGCATTGCATGATTGCGGTCCCATTCCAAGCCTTTGGCAAGCAGGACCTCGCCACTTGACGTGACATAGCTGGAGGTAATCAGCACATTGCTACGCGTGCCGGAGTCGGTCGGGTCAAGTTGCAGGGCCCTCTCGAGCCACGCAATGGCGTCGCTCTGCCGCCCCATGCGCAAGAATGAGACGCCAACGTTGGTTTGAAATCTCGCACTATTCGGTTGCAACTGTGCAGCCTTCAAGAAGGCATCCTTAGCTTCCGTAACGCGCTGCATTTGCAGATACGTACTCCCCAAATTGCAAAACGCATCAGGAAAACTTGGCTGAATGCGCAACGCCTCCAAGAAAGCCGACACAGCAGCCTCGAATTGCCCCTCCGCCTTCAACTCTATCCCGAGGTTATGGTGCGGGTCGGGGTAGCCTGCCCTAGCGCAGCGGATAGCCATCTCAAAGCAGTCCTTGGCTTGGTCGCGCAAGCCAGTCAGACTCAAGCAGAGTCCCAAATTATTATGCGCAACTGCGTAGTCCGGCTTTAATTGAACCGCCTCGCGGTAGTGCAGGATGGCATCCTGGTGGCGCCCCAATTTAAACAGCATGTTCGCAAGGTTGTAGCGGAAGGGGGGCGCCTTAGGGTTGGAATTCACAGCGCGAGTCAGAGCTTTGACTGCCTGCCCGGTGCTCCCCATCTCATCAAGCAAGCATGCAAACAAGTTCAATGCCTCGGCGTGGTCGGGGTCACGTTTAAGCACTTCCGCATAACCGGCCTTGGCCGCCTTGAGATTGCCTGACTGATGTTGCTGAAGCGCCTGCGCGACGAGTCCTGAAAGGCTATGCCGACTACCTGCCATTGCCATGATTCATTCAGTATCCAAGTGCCAAAAATACATAAACATTCACCGCCCATCGAGAAAACTGGCTCAAGTATGCATGATTGTCCGTAGACCTGCCCATGCAAGATGCCGGAGCCAAACTCCGGCGGATCACGCCGGGGCCGCTAGGTTCGCCCGCAACATCAACAGCGCCACCGAGCGTCATAATCGAAGTTATCATGAACATTGATTCAAGCACCTCGTCTTGGATGTCGGCAAGAGGACGCAACTTCGGTGCGTTTGCGGCAGGTATCAGAGCGCCGCTATCTGTCGCAAGAGCTCCTTGCCAATGCCGAAAGAACAACAACTCTGCTCCAGCACACCGCGGACGCAGGATTTGGACCGACTTCTATAGCGAGGCCCGCATATAACATTTGATAGCAAATCGCAAACGGCGCACTCCCCATGAAGTAGCCTTGGGGTATCCAACTCATGCCAAGAGCCGTCTCATACAGCGACCACCATGAAACCAATATTCGTTACCCAGCCGTTCCTGCCGCCGCTAGAGGAGTTTATTCCCTATTTGGAGGACATTTGGTCGAACAGGATTCTTACCAATGGTGGCCCCTTCCACCAGCAGCTGGAACGGGCCCTGTGTGACTATCTTGGATTGGAGCACCTCTCCTTGTTCACGAACGGGACCATCGCGCTTGTCACCGCACTCCAAGCCCTGCGCGTGACTGGCGAGGTCATCACGACACCCTATTCATTTGTGGCCACGGCGCACTCGCTGTTATGGAACGGTATCAAGCCCGTCTTCGTCGACATCGATCCAACGACATTGAATCTGGATCCAACCAAGATCGAAGCAGCAATTTCCCCACAAACCACAGCGATCATGCCGGTACACGTCTATGGGACGCCGTGCGATGTTGAGGCGATCCAAAGAATCGCGGATCGCAATAACCTGAGGGTCATCTATGATGCGGCCCACGCGTTTGGCGTGCGCGACGCAGGGGGCAGCATCTTGCGACACGGGGATCTCTCGGTAGTGAGCTTTCATGCGACCAAAGTGTTCAATACATTTGAAGGCGGTGCGATCATTTCGCCTGATGCCAGAACCAAGGAGCGTGTAGACCATCTCAAGAATTTTGGATTTGTTGACGAGGTCACAGTCATCGCTCCAGGGATCAATGGAAAGATGAGTGAAGTCAATGCAGCATTTGGGTTGCTCCAACTCAAATACGTAGATGAGGCATTGATGTCCCGCAAAGCTTTGGATGCGGCATACCGTTCCAGGCTCAACAGCGTCAGGGGGCTCCACTGCCTGCACCACAGCAATCCAGCCAGGGCCAACTACTCGTATTTCCCAGTGCTGATTGACGACTCGCACCCCATTGGCAGGGAGGCACTGTACGCAAAACTTCGCGCCAGAGGAATCCATGCGCGTCGCTATTTCTATCCCTTGATTTCCGATTTCCCGATGTATCGAGAACTATCCAAATCCATGAGAGACCCTCTGCCAGTTGCGACACGAGTTGCCCAACAGATTCTATGTTTGCCGATATATCCCGCTATGACACTTGAGCAGTTGGAAGCGGTTGTGGATACGGTGCTCTCATAGGCGCGATGCCATGCGCAACATTGAAATTTGAGGCGACCCATGAGAGTCGCCATCATGCAACCTTATTTTTTCCCGTACCTGGGCTATTTTCAGCTGATTGGTGCCGTTGATGTATTCGTCATTTTTGACGACGTGAACTACATAAACAGGGGCTGGATCAATCGCAACTACATCATTGGCAAAGACAAGCCACAACGCATCGGCGTGGCACTCGGCAAGAGTAGCCAGAACCTCCTGATCAATGAAATTGAAGTGGTTGACCCATGTGTCAAACTCTTGCGATCCATTGCGCAGAACTATAGGAAAGCACCACAGTTCAACGCGATATTTCCCATGATCGAGCGTATTTTGTTGCATGAGAGACGAAATCTTGCTGCATTCCTCTCCAACTCGGTGCAGGTGGCCAGCGACGTGCTGGGCATAAAGACCCGATTCATCCTATCGTCAAGTCTGGCAAAAGACGACTCATTGCGAGCTGAGGCGAAAATTCTCGCTATTTGCAATGAACTGGGTGCAGATCACTACATCAATCCAATAGGGGGACAATCTCTATACTCTGCAGAGCCCTTTAATCGACAGGGCTTGAATCTCTCTTTCTTGCAGACACGCAATGTCGCTTATCGGCAGTTTGGCAAGACGTTTGTCCCTCACCTTTCGATAATCGATGTCCTAATGTTCAACGACTTAGAGCACTGTCGAAGGTTGCTGGCCGAGTATGATCTGCTGTTAGGTCTGCGCTGCGCATGATCTGTCCACCAGATGCTCGAACCCTTCAGCACTTTTCATTGCCCAGGAACCATGATGAACGAATACTGGAAAGAGCATTTCAACGCCAATGCCCTGAAGTTTCCAGACTCTCCATTGAAGCAGGTCGAAGCCACTGTGTATGGCAAGGAAGTCGACAAGTCTCAGCTTGACCTGATCGTTGACGCCGTATCAAAGAGCCTCCGCCTATCTGATTCTGACCACGTCGCAGATCTGTGTTGTGGCAACGGGATAATAACCAAGGAGGTCGCGAAGCGTTGCGGTCGCGTGAGCGGCGTTGATTTTTCGGAAAACTTGATTCATAACGCGCAGGCAATGCACGCCGCAGAGAATGTGCATTACTCGGTCTCGGATGTGGCTGCCCTTTCCGATGAATTCTTCTCCGGCCCTAACAAGGGATATATGTGCTACGCCGTTCAGCACCTGTCCACGAGAGATGTGGGTGCATTGCTGCGTCAGATAGCCCAACACGATCAATGGACATCCTTCTTCTTCTCGGGCATTCCAGATGTCTCAAAGCTTAATGTTTTTTACGATTCTGAAGAGAAGATGGCCTTCTACCGTAAAAAGGAAGCCTTGGGTGAGCCGCACCTTGGGAAATGGTGGGGCCATTCGGAACTGGCGGATTTGGCAACGGAAGCTGGTTTGGATCTTGCAATTGTTCCCCAAGCAACCCTGCTGTTCACATCGCACTATCGATTTGACTGTCTTGTATCCCGAAGGTAAGTCTTTGCCCCTCAGACACGCTAAAGCATACTTCGTTATAGCGCGCTACACGCGTTGGCCACTCCGCTCATGAACAAGACCGTATTGATATTTCCCACTGGCATGCCACGAGCCCTGGCCTTTCTCGCAAAGTGTCTGGCGGATGGTACTCAGGTTATTGGTGCCTCGTCAGTGACCAACGATCCAACGCGCCTGCAATATCCAGTATGGGAGCCACTTCCATATATTACTGATCCTGACTTCGAATCTAGATTGAAACAAGTCATCGCGGCCCACAGTATTGAAGGCATATTCACTGCCCACCCGGTGGTCTGGAACTATCTGAACAAGAGTTTGGCTCAGGTCTCGCCGGGCACAATCCTCGTCAACGCATCTCCGACGGTGACGGAGCTGGAGGCACACCGTGCCGCGGTCATGCGCGCAAACGAGACGCTGAATCATGGACTTGAACTGTCTGATTCGCTGAGACCCAAGGTCAATTTGTCGCTACACGAAATCTCCGCATTGTTTCGACATACAGAGGATATTCCCGGGATGTGTGACCACGAAAAAGTGCGTGCACTTTACGAGGTGTTCCGCCATTGCCCCGAGGGTGATGTCGTTGAAATCGGTAGTTGGTGGGGAAAGTCGGCATTTGTTCTGCTTTGGTTAGCCAAGCGGTTTGGTGTCGGGAGTTTGCTCTGTGTAGACCCATGGTCAGACGAACATCTTGTACAGCACGATGAAGGTGCCTTGGTGGATACATTGTCTTCCCAGCTAAGTGCGGCGGAGGCGTTTGAAGTATTTCAGGTCAATTTGCTCCCCTATGCCTCGAACAACGCAAACTATCTGCGCATGCCCTCGACGGATGCTCAGACCGTCTACAGCCAGAAGCGAGAAATCGCTTCACTTACATTTGGCACGACAAACTACGCTGGACGTATAGCGTTTTTGCACATTGATGGCAACCACACCTATGAGAATGTCAGTGCGGACCTTCAGGCTTGGTTGGGCCATGTTGTCAGCGGGGGATGGATTGTTCTGGATGACTACACCTGGCCGTTTGGTGATGGCCCCAAACGCGTCGGCGATGAGTTCTTGCAGTCGCACAGATACTGCATTAGTACGTCATTTGTCATGGGCGGTGCCCTCTTTGTCCAGCTGAGTTGACTACACGAAATGAACGGACGCTGGCCAAAAGGGGACTAGACGTTCACAAAGAAGTCTTTGACCTCGTCTATCCCCTGATAGTTGCCAAATATGGCTTTATTGTTGGCAAGGATCTTGGCTTTGATCTGGCTGCGCGTGTCGGAGTCGGTGGCGATTTGAACCGCTGTACGGGCGTAGTCTTCGGTGTTGCTGGCGACACACTCCATCACATCCATGAGCTTGCAATAGTAGTAGCCATACCGGCCTCGAACGAACTCGCCTGGTCGAGTCACGAAGGGTGTGCCTACCGTGCAGGTGGCAATCGCCGTTGTACCCAATCCAAAATGGTATGGGTCCAATATCACGCTTGATTGCTCGATGGCACTCATGAAATCCATGGGATCCGATATCCATGGCATGAAGACCACACGATCTCTCACCGAACTCGGTAGTGTTTTGTAGAATCGACATTCGAGTTGCTTGCGCCAATTGGAGTATTTCTTGTCTTCGAAGAAGACAACTTGTCCATTGGGGTCTAGCTCAAGAATGCGGCAGATGGCGGCGTCAAAGTCCGGATGGATCTTGAATAAAACCATTGGACATACGTAGGTGTTGGAGCCCTCGGGCATGCCCAATTCTTGCCGGGTCTTGAAGCGATCCGGAATGGGCGACCTTTCGAAGTAGAACGCACCAAAAGGAAACCTCTGCAATGTTTCGCTGTAGTGCTCTTGTCCGCATTCAGGCTCGGCCAAGTCTACGGACAGGAAATAGTCCATTGCAGGAATGCCGGTGGTTACCGGGTGACCATCAAACACACACTGCGTGTGTGCCAAGCGGGAGTAAGCGAGAAAGTAGGTGAAGGGGTCCATCCCGATGTCCAGATACACCAAGATATCCAACTCCAACGCTGCAATCTGCTGGCGTGCTTTGGCAAGGTCCAGTGGGATGCGCAGGTACGTGCCGGCAAAATTCGGATACTCCTTCTGCACGGATGTCTTCCGTGGGTCATGACTGGAGATGAGCACTACCTCACATCCCGGATCGTTAGATAGCTTCTCAATGATCCGGCTGTAGCTTAGTGCGACAGAGTGCCTTGCTATAAACTTGGAGATGAATCCAATCCGCTTTGTACCGCTCTTTCTGAGACGTGCCGTGGCGCAATGAGGCGCTTCATATTCCAGCTGCGGACAGGCTTGGGTATAGAGGTACGCTATGCGCCGCTGAATGTTGCGATCGTTCAGTGCATGGTAGGCAAGCTGGAAGTTTGTCCCACATAATTCTCTGACGGGGTCTACCAAACTGACTTTGCGGGCAATTAACTCCTCCAGATTGCCTTCAAAGGCTTTTCGGCTGGCTTGCACCTCTTCTTGTGTGCCCATGATAGTCGGCAGCATCAAGGCGCTGAACACGATGAGCCCGTTGCTCGCTTGCAGCGTCAAAGCACGTGCTATGGCTCCCCGGGCCTGTTCTACGTGTCCTTGGGGTAGCAAAATCTTACCCAGAGTGACCCATGCTTCGTAATAGTTCGGCAACAATGCAAGCGCTTGTCGCACGTGCTTTTCGGCCTCCTCGGGCGCACGCTCCTGAAGCGCCGCAGCCAGGTTGCAAAGGGCTTGGGCATAGTTTGGACGTAGCTCGATCGCGCGCTTGTAGGCTTGCGCAGCCTCTTCAGTTTGCCCCATCGCCTGCAATGCGGTACCACGGTTGTTGTGGGCTTCGGCGTATCCCGGTTGCAGTGACACCGCGGTCATATAAGCAGTCAGGGCATCGCTCAGGCGTCCTCGCGCTGCATAGGCATTTCCAAGGTTATTGTGGGCTTCGGCAAAATCTGGCTTCAATGCTATGGCTTGTTGATAGCTCGCGATCGCTGCATCCCCCTGTCCAACCGCTTGCAAAACATTTGCACGCGTGGCGTGAGCAATCGGATTGTTTGGGCCCAAGGTGACCGCTTCAGTGATGAGCGCCAGAGCCCTTGAAGCGTTTCCCAACTGGAAGTACAGGACTCCCAACCATAGCTTGGCTTCCGGGTGTAGAGGGTTTGCCTGGAGCACCTGTTCAAACAATAGCTTTGCTTGCTGTGCACGGCCCGACTGCAGATTCTGCATGGCCAATTGGAATAGTCCCGGCGCCACGGGGTTGCTTGAACGGGCGCTCCGTTGCACAGCCTGTTCCTTGCGTTGACAGCAGTGCTTGTACTTCTTTGTACTACCACAGGGGCAGGGATCGTTTCGGTCGGGTGTGCTCATTGGCGTGGCGTGACTCACTTGGAGTCAAGAAGGACAAATACATCTCAACTGGGGGCTCTTAAGCAATGGGATTTTAGTTTGAAACCAAAAAAGCCGCGCTCAATCTCAATGGTCAATTGAGTGGATAGCCGTATCAGTGGGGGTACGCAAACGCAAGGCATCCATATCGCTTGTACATTGATTTCCGGCGAAAATCCACATGTCTATTTACTGTGGAGCGGAAAGCCCGATGAACCCAGCTTGCGCCTACCTCCGCTGTACCCAGAACTGGTACATGCCGGCAAAAGTGTCGGGATATTCGATCTCAAGCTTGTTCCAGTTGTCGATGATCGTCCGTGAACCATCGTTCGGGAACATGTGGTCGTAACGATTGTTCGTGTCCTCATCAATTGCAAATCCGAGGAAACTTAATTCCAATGATCGCATCGCGTCTTGAAGCTGCAAAAGCGTAAAGCGATGCTCCTGGACATGGAAGAGTAGATCCCGGCACTCGCTAGTTCCAAAGTAGTCCCTAAATGAAATGACTTTTTCAAATCTGCGGCGGAGTGAATCAGAAGCGAGATCCTGTCGGCACCGGCGAATATCCTTCAAATTGGCCGAATAGCCCTTCTCCGCGATGTAGCCACGTGCATCGACAACACTCTTTCGGGCCAACTCACTGTAAAAGCCCAGTCTCATAAACCCCCCGGGCCGCAATAACTTCAACAATTCTCGCCAACCGGCAATCGGGTCGTGCATGTGATGCAGGACGCCGACCGACTCAATAACGTCAAAAGAGCGGTTGATCGTGCCCAACCGCAAAATATCCCCGCGTACATACTCAATATTTTCGACGGCGGCCTCTTCAGTCTTGCGTAAGGCGTAGCCGAGACTAGACAAGCTGAGATCAACTGCGAGCACCTTCGCCCCGTGGAACAATTGTGCTGACTCAATCGACTGCTGGCCAGTTCCGCATCCGGCTATCAAGACGTCCAATGGACCTTCCTTGTCAAGTCTCCTAAAACTTGCACATGGAAGCTGCTGTTGTATGTGTGCATTGATTGACCGTACTGGGATTACTTTTCCCGTACGAACCCAGCGTGGGTATGGGTTCTCCTCATATTGCATCTGCACTTTCATTGAAACATCGTCATCTACGGATGTGATGTCACGAATGCGCTTTTGACAGGCGCGCTCGATATCGGGCTCCAGAATCTGCTGGCGTGCCAGTTCCGCAACTGGCTGCGCCAAGGGCAGCCGTACCAAACTGCTGGCCGCGGGCAATGAGCCGAGAGGGCCGTAGGCGGCCAGCGCGGCGATCTTCCAGTCAGGGACTGGTAGCTCTTGCTGAATGCTTCGGGAGACTTCGGTGCGTATCACGTCGATCAGTGTCGCTTCCTCATCAGAAACCGAAAACACATACTCGTTGATATAACACTGCCTACCGATGGCGGAGAGCAGAGCCAGCAAATCGCCTTGCATGGGCGTGATGGAGTTGGACTGGTCCGCGTGAATATCCGATGGCTTTGTGATGGCGCACAGCACAGCCCGGCGAGTGACGGTCAGAAAACGCTCCATGTCAATGCTCGCCACGGGCATGTATTCCAATATGCACCGGAACAAGGCATCGTTGGCGATCAATGCCAAGTCTGAAGCCTCGAACAAGTCGTCTATTGACAACGCTTCAGGCCAAGCCCTTATGGCTCTATCGACACAAGCCTGAAACTGGCGGTTCAGCTTTACAACACTGATTGCGGGTCCAAAGAGTTGGCCAGGACGCGTCCACCCCTCGGAAATGGCGCGAATGACCAGCTCCCGGAAGGCGGGCGGGACATCGACGGCAGCAATGCGTCTTAGGCATTTTGCAAAACCGCGCTTGGATTCGGCGGTTTCGGCAAATCCCAACGCCCGCACGTACGCAGCAATTGCTTCATTGGGCATTTCCCGCTTCATTGCCGAACTCGCCAACAAGTGCAGGGCAGTCTCTCTTGCGAGGAATGCCTCGCCAAAGCCGGGTCTGCTGGAGATCGCTCTTTCAAAGCTCGAGATCGCAGGAGCAAAGAGTTCTTGCGCCAACAGTGCCTTGCCGCGGTTGTAGTGAACCTCCGCGAAGTTGGGGTTCAATGCAACTGCCATGTCGTAACTTGCAACGGCAGCTTCGAATTCCCGAAGCTCAGCAAGGGCAACTCCTCGATTCGCATACGCGTCCGCAAAGTCTGGTTTGATGCGGATCGCCTCATCGTAACTGGAGACCGCTTCTTGGAACTGCGCGAGTTTGATCTGCGCGTTTCCCTTGTTGCAATAGAAGGCAGCTTGGCTAGGATCAACTTGAATGGCCATGCCAATCAGGTCGATGGCGCGCTGATAGGCTCCCCTTTGAAAGGCAATGACACCAAGCAGGTGCTGGGCTTGGGAGTGTTTCGGATTTGAGGCCAATGTCCTTTCGTACATCAGTTGTGCCTCGGTCAAGCGGCCTTGCTGGTGCAGCAGAACTGCATGCTGAAACTCCGAGGCCGCTGCGCTGCGCGAAAAGATGGGTGCGGGCGTTGATTTGTGCTTTGTTCGCATAACGTATAGACAAGAATGTATATTGCGGTGCCTCGCTAGCCATCTGAACTCCAGATGTGCCAGTCAAGGCGCCAGTCTTTGTTTCAAGTGGCGCTCGAAAAGCTCGCTTTAGATAAGCCGTTGCCCATGCAAATGAGGTACCAGCATACACATCAACGGTCAAAGGTTTATCAAATCGAAGCGTTGGCTACTTTCGCAACAATTTCATATGAACCAAGATGCTCAGGCAGTCCAGCATCTGCACCGATACGGGCCTGGAAACCATGTGTCGAACCTCAATGGCACGACTGCCGCCATTATTGCTGCACACATGGAGCCCATAAGGAAAAGGCGAATCATTTTCAAAATTCATACCGAACGTGCCATAGACACTGTCTACCGCCAGGTCCTCAATCACGGACAGTCCACCCTTTATTTCCAAGTTCTCATGGACGATCATCAGCCCGTCGTCTTCATCCAAATGGCCCGCAATCAACCCGTTGCAGATGATGGGCAATTCTCTATTCAACTTCCTCTTCGGATGGGTGTACTTACGGCGCCGAATAAAGCCTGGAAGTCCCACGGGACGAGGACGCCCAGATTGCTAATACTCTTGTCCTTACCAGAGGCATTGCCGTGTCAGGCAGCTTGTTTAGCTGGGTTGCGTGATGGGATGCCAAGGGAAACTGTGATGCTGTGACTGGTTCGTGCCCTGCGCTGAGCGCGGGCGTACGGAGCGTCGATGATGCCGAAGGGGGCCGTCTACCGACTGCGCCCCGCACGGTAGTTCCCGCCAATCTTTCCCTCCAGCCCGCTGGCCTTGGCAAGACGCGCCATGGCGCTGCCTGCATGGGCATGGGTGATGGCCAGGCCCAGGGCGTCGGCCGCATCCGTGCCCGGCAGGCCGGGCAGGGTAAGCAGGCGCTGCACCATGGACTGGATCTGCGCCTTGTCGGCCCGGCCATGGCCGGTGACGGCCTGCTTCATCTGCAGGGCGGTGTACTCGGCCACCGGCAGATTGCTGGTCACCAAGGCGGTGATGCAGGCGCCACGGGCCTGCCCCAGCAGCAGTGTGGACTGGGGGTTGACGTTGACAAACACGATTTCCACGCAGGCGCAATCGGGCTCATACCGGCGCACCACCTCGCCAATGCCGTCGAACAGCACCTTCAGGCGCAGTGGCAGAGCGCCTGTGTCCAGGTGCTGGGTGCTGATGGTGCCGCTGGCCACATAGCGCAGGTTGGCGCCTTCGACATCGACCACGCCAAAGCCGGTGGTGCGCAAGCCGGGATCAATGCCGAGAATTCGCATGCTATTGTTTTTGTAGCTGGTTGCGCATATCTGGCGAGGGCTAGAGGCCTAAACGCCGAAGTACCACCGGGCGGAGTGGAAGAACACCGGCGCTGCAAAACACAGGGCGTCCACCCGGTCCAGCAGGCCGCCCGCGCCGGTGACGGACCGGCCCTGCGCACCCCAGCTCGGGATGCCGCGATCCCGCTTGAGTGCCTTCATGACCAAGTGCCCCAGCGACCCCGCCATGCAGGCCACAAAGGCCGCCGCAAAGGCCGTTCCCGGAACCCAGGGCGTGATGCCGGCCAGCAGGGCGCCCATCAGGCTGCCCGCCAGCACGCCCAGGCCCCAGCTATCCCAGTTGAAGCTGCCGCTGATGGCCGGTGCCACCGGCGGGCGCTGCAGCCGCCGGGATGCAAAGTGCTGGGTGATCATGCAGACCTGCACCACCAGCACCAGGAAGAACACCAGAAAGGCGTTGCGGTTGTCGTAGCCGGGAAACTTGAGCAGCAACAACGCCGGCACGTGGCTCATGCCGTAGATGCAGACCATGATGCCCCATTGCAGCTTGGCGTTGCGTTCCAGAAAGCGCACCGGGTCATTGGCCAGTGCGCTGGCCAACGGCAGGGCCAGAAACACATAGACCGGAATGAACACCGTGAACAAATCAAAATGGCCATTGCCAATCAGGCCGTATTGCGTGGGCAGCACGACAAAAAACGCCAGCACCAGGCTGCGGTGGTCGCCCAGGCGGGTGGGTGACAGCGTCAGAAACTCGCGCAGGCTGAAGAAGGACACCAGCCCGAACAGCGAGAGTGCCACCCAGTCGCCGGCCACCCAGCCAATCCAGAACACCAGCACCATCAACCAACTGGTGCGGATGATGGCATCCACACGGCGGTGTTCCTTGTGCAGGACCTCGGCGTCGGGGCCCTCTCCCTGCTCCCGCATGGAGTACAGGAAGGACACCACGCTGGCCAGCAACAGCAGGCCGAACACCAGGATGAAGAGTGCGCCGATCTGCTGCGTGGGCGTCAGGTTTCTGAGGTAGTAATAGAGGTTGAACATGGCGGTGCCTCAGACGTCGCGCAGCGCCACGACGGCAGCGCGGGCGCGCTCCAGAAAGGCCTTGCGGTCTTCATCTTCGCCGAGCTGCATGGGGGCGCCAAATGTGACCGAACACAGCACCGGCACCGGCACCACCTCGCCTTTGGGCAGCACGTGCTGCACGTTGTTGATCCAGGCCGGCACCAGCACCACGTTGGGAAACTTGAGTGCCAGGTTGTACAGCCCGGCCTTGAACGGCTGTGGCTCGCCGGTGAAGCCCCGAGTGCCCTCGGGGAACAGGATGATGGAGTCGCCGTTCTGCAGCGCCTCGAACAGGGGCTCCAGCGGATCTTCGTCCGAGCTGCGGTCGCGCGAGACATAGATCACGTTGAACACGGCCGTAGTCAGCCACTGCTTGAATGGCGTCTTGGTCCAGTAGTCCTTGGCGGCAATGGCACGCGTCACGCTGCGCAGTTCCTGGGGCAGGGCCGCCCAGATCATCACGAGATCGGCATGGCTCTGGTGGTTGGCAAAGTAAATGCGCTGCTCGGCCTTGGGCGGGCAACCATGCCAACGCGCCTGCGATCCGGTCAGCACCCGGATCAGGCCCAGCAAAAACAGACTCATGATCTTGGCAAGCATGGCGGCGATGATACAGACGGAGGGGCGTCGATGGACTCACATATTTAGAATGCTATCCAACACGCTCGACACTTCGAATGGCCAAGGTTGCATGTTTACGCTGAAATACTCCATAAACCCAGTTCGACCGTCTACGGACATGCTGTTTCAGCGGGCCGTGCGTCTGCATCAGGAAGGCGCTGGTGAAGACGCGCGAAAAGTGTATGAAGAAATACTCCGCACCGTTCCGGATCATGTCGACGCGTTGCACTTCCTGGGTGTTCTTGAACATCGTTTTGGCCACCATGAGAGAGCGGTAGCCCTTATTGAACGATCACTATCGATTTCTTCGAGCAATCCTGCGGCCTATCTCAATTTGGCAAATGCACAAAAGGAGATTGGCCAGTTCGAGGCCGCACTGGAAAACTATGAAAAATCCATAGCAACAAAGGCGGACTACGCGCTGGCGTATTCAAACCGAGGCGTGTTGCTTCATGAGATGCGGCGAGCCAATGAAGCCATGGAGAGTTTTGATAAATCGATTTCACTTGATCCAAAGTCTGCGGTGGTTTACTTCAACCGCGCAAATGCGCATCGTGAAATGGGACAACTTGATGCAGCAATATCCGACTACGACGCGACATTGGCGCTGCAACCTGCGTTCCATGCCGATGTCTATTGGAACAAGGCCTGTGCATTGCTATTGAAGGGTGATTTCGATGCCGGTTGGCCACTTCACGAATGGAGAAGCAAATCCCGTGATGCAGGACCGGACAGTCGGCGCTTGGACCGGCCTCTTTGGCTGGGTCAAGAATCATTGCACGGCAAGACTATCCTCTTGCATTGCGAGCAGGGGTTGGGTGACTCTCTTCAATTTTGCCGCTATGTGCCAATGGTCTTGGGCTTGGGCGCACAGGTGATCTTGGAGGTTCCCGACTCACTGCTGGGCATCATGCAAACGCTTGAGGGGCAATTCACTCTCGTCGCCCGTGGGCGTGCGTTGCCCCCATTTGACTTTCACTGCCCACTGCTTAGCCTGCCATTGGCTTTTGGTACCCGCCCAGCGAGTATTCCAGCTCGTACGGCCTATCTCTCCGCGAATGCGGAGAGGTCCGGGAAGTGGGCTGAGACGCTCGGTCCCCGGCAATCAGAATTGCGTATTGGCATCGTCTGGAGTGGCAGTACCTGGCATACAAATGACCGCCATCGCAGTATCCCTTTTTCGGAGTTCGTGACTGCGCTTCCGCGTGGCATTGAGTATGTGTCTTTGCAGCAAGACATTCGTGCGTCGGACCTGGTGTCTTTTCAGGAAACAGGTGGAATCAGGTATTTTGGAAAAGAACTTGCAGATTTCGCGGATACGGCGGCACTTTGTAGCCAGATGGATCTTGTGCTGACGGTTGATACGAGCGTTGCACACTTGGCTGCAGCAATGGGGAAACCGACCTGGATCTTGCTGCCGCATGCTCCGGATTGGCGATGGATGCTGCATAGAACGGACAGTCCATGGTATCCGTCGGTGATCCTGTATCGTCAATTTGAAGCCGGAGACTGGATGCCGGTTTTGAGTGAAGTCCGTCGCCAACTGGAAATGGTGTCGGGTGGCTGACTTGGGAGTGGAGAGTCCCATTCCAAAAATCCGGGTCGAATAAGCGCCCATTTTTCAGTCAAGGCAACTGGGCATCCCCCATGCGCCCCGTTATCACGCCGGCCCGACTTGCCAGATACCCCGAGTTGGGCACCTTCTCGTAGTAGCGCGGTCGTGGCAGCATCACGGCCAGGCGCGCGGCCTCAAAGGCACCCAGTTGCGATGCCGGCTTGCGGAAGTAATGCTGCGCGGCCGCCTCGGCGCCGAACACCCCCTCTCCCCACTCCACGCTGTTGAGATAGATTTCCAGGATGCGCTGCTTGGTCAGTAAGTGCTCCAGCATCAACGTCAACACAAACTCCTGACCCTTGCGCAACAGCGTGCGCTCGCCGGACAGGAACAAATTCTTGGCCAACTGCTGCGTGATGGTGGAGCCGCCCACAATCTTGGGCGGCTTGGTCGCTGGCGCGGGCTTGCCCGGTACGACTTTGACCGCGGGCTTTTGCTTGGCTGCTCGCTCCTCGGCCTTGGCGTTCTTCTCCCAGGCCTTTTCCAGCGCATCCCAGTCCACGCCTTCGTGGTTGGTGAAGCCGTCGTCCTCGGACGCGATCACGGCGCGTTTGAGGTTGTCCGAAATCTGGCTGTAGGGCACCCACTGCTGGCGCCAGCGCAGCGTGCCCTTTTCATTGGCAATGCGCCAGGCCTCTGAACGCTGGAAGCTGGTCGACTGCGGCGCCACCACAGCCATGGCGGCAATGCGGGCCAGGAAGAACACTTGCAGCGCCACCAGTGCTACAGCCAGGAGCGCCAGCCAACGCAGCATTGCCTTCATGGGTGGGCGGAAACGGCTGCCTCCAGCGTTTCGTCGCGGGTGAACCTGAAGCGCGATACGACCACGATCTGGTCGGCCTGGCGCCGCATCGCCGGGCTGAAGTTGCCAAAGGGACCGGCCGCCTTGGCAATGGTCGCAGCATGGCGGTCCAGCGCGCGATTGCCAGAGCTTTCCACCACTTCGGTGTCGACAACGCGACCGTTGTGGTTGACGGTGACGATCATGGTCAGCTCGCCGTAGAGCTTCTTGCCGCCGGACTGGGGGAAGTTCTCGGTGCCCTTGTCCTCGATGGCCCGGCGCAACGCGTCGTAATACACGGCGTACACCTCTTCACGCGCGGCCGGACTGATGTAGCGCTTCTTGGGCTTGGCGTTCTGCTGGTTGATGCGGCGTTCGATCTCGGCCAGCACCTTGACCAGTTGGCGCCGCTTTTCCTCGCGCTCCTGTTGCTCGGCCTTGGTCGCCACGTGGTTGGGGTCGGGCGGGGGCAGGGCGGCAAGCTGGCTCTTGACCTGGGCCAGCAACAGCGTTTGTTGCTCCTGCAGGGTTTGCAGCTTGCGCGCGGTTTCTTCTTCGGCCGAATCGCCCAGGTCGGTCAGGGCCGATGGTGGCAGCGGGCTGGTGGCACGCCCCTTTTCGGCATCCCCGCCGCCGGCCAGCGCGTATTGGGCGATGGCCTTGGCCTTGTCGGGCTTTTCGTCGGAGCGGGCATTGACCAGGATGACCTCCATCGGCGTGTCCTCGAACACGCGGTTGAAGGCCTCGGGGTCGACAAAACGCACCGTCAACAGTGCCGCATGTACCGCAACGGATACAAACAAGGCAATCTGAAGGGTGCTGAAACGCCGCAGGTTCACGGAGCAGGATTATCGTTGGTGGCATCCACCGGTTCGCTCACATCGACGGCAATGGCAATTGGTCCCGCCACTTCCTCGTCCTCGATGTCCTCTTGCTCCGCATCGGACCCCATTGGGTCGGCAACTGCCGTGTCCAGCCGTTCGACCACGGTGCCGGTGATGTCCAGCGTGATCAGGTCCATGTCCCCCAGCTTGATGCGCACCCGCGCACCGCGCGGCAGGTTTTGTCCGCCCATGACCGGCAGTACCAATGGCAACGTGTCGGCGCGCACCATGTTGTCCTTGAACACGGTGGCCTCCAGCTCGGAGATGGCGTTTTGCTGCAGGTAGCGCAGCGTCCAGAATCGCTCCATGGCGCCCTGGTAGCCGTTGTAGGCGCTGTAGGCCTCATCGAAGCTGGAGATGATGGCAAACAGGCTGGCGTCCTTGGGCTTGAACGGTGCCACCAGCGCGGCCGTCTTGCCATGGCGCACGCAGGCAATGATCTGCCACTGGTTGACAAGGTCCACATAGCGGCGCAGCGGCGAGCTGCTCCAGGCGTAGCTCTTCACACCAATGCCGGCGTGCGGCAGCGCCTTCGTGCCCATGCGCACCTTGATGCCAGGCGCCAGGGATGCTTGGCTGCGGTAGATGCCTGGGACGCCCAGTTCGGCCATCCACATCCCCCAGGTGCTGTTGGCCAGGATCATGGCCTCCGCCACGATCAGGTCCAGCGGCGCGCCGCGCTGGCGGGTGCTGATCTGCACCGTCTCACTACCTTGCGGTTCATTGCCATCATTGCCGACCAAGCGGAAGTTGTAGTCCGGGCGGTTGAACGTCTCTGGCTTGCCGCGCACAAGCTCGCGCTTGGCCTTCAGGTCTTTTGCCAGGCGGTATAAAAATGATAGCGGCTCACGCAGTGCTGACGAGGGCTGGTGGTCATTTTCATGCTTGAAGCCCGGGTCCAGCAGCCAGGGTTCGGTGACCACGGAATCGAGCTGGTCGTGGCGCAGGTTGTGCGCGATCGGCACGCGCTCGATCCTGGATTCGCTGCCCCGGATCTCCAGCGTGGACTCATCCAGTGTGACGTACAGCGACAGTGCCGGGCAGTCGCGCCCAGCCTGCAGCGTGTAGGTCTGCACCAGCGCGTCGGGCAGCATGGTGACCTTGTAGCCCGGCATGTAGACGGTGGAGAGGCGGTTGCGCCCGATCTGGTCCACCGCGTCGCCCGGCTGGATGGCCAGGCCCGGCGCGGCGATGTGGATGCCCACCGTGACGGTGCCGCTGCCCAGACCCTGCACGGACAGGGCGTCGTCAATCTCGGTGGTTTGCGAGTCATCGATCGAGAACGCCTGCACGCTGGCCAAGGGCAGGGCGCTGTCGTCGATGGCGGGCGCCGCCAGGGCGGCGGGGAAACCCGTGCCCTTGGGAAAGTTCTCCAGCAGGAACCGCTTCCAGTGGAACAGGTAGGGTGAGGCAATGGCACCTGATTTTTGCAGCAGCGCCAGCGGCGCGGTCTGGGTGGCGCGCGCGGCCTCGACCACGGCCTTGTACTCGGGGGCGTTCTTGTCGGGCTTGAACAGGATCTTGTACAACTGCTCGCGAATCGGTTCCGGGCACTGGCCCGCACCGAGTTCGCCAGCCCATTGTGTGATCTGCTGGGCGATGAGCTTCTTCTTCTCGATGGCGGCCAGCGCCTGGGCGATCACATCGGCGGATGCCTTGCGAAAGCGCCCCTTGCCAGCACGGCGGAAGTAGTGCGGCGACTCGAACAGGCGAAACAGCATGGCAGCCTGCTCCGACAGCGGCGCCTGGGCTGAAAAGTAATCGCGCGCCAGGTCGGCAAAGCCAAATTCCTCGTCGGGCGCGAACTCCCAGGCCATGTCCAGCTCGATCTGCTGGCTGGCCGCCTGGGCCGACGCCAGAAACTCGGCGGGTGCCGGCTTTTCGAACTTGAGCAGCATGTTGGCGGCCTTGACCTTGACGCGCTTGCCGCTGTCGAGCTCCACCTGTGCCGAGCTTTCGGCCTCAGACAATATCCTGCCGGCCATGAATTTTCCGGCTTCGTCAAACAATACAAACATAGGCCGGCATTGTCCCATGCCGATTGCCATTGGCTTTGGCCGCATGTCTCACCCGTTTATGGGAGGTTCTGCATGCCCGGATGCCGATATGCTCGGGGGGTGGCTCGGTCAGTGTCGGCGCGGCGCTGGGGCTGGGGCTGTGAAGGAGTACCAAGCGTGTGGCGCGTACTGATTGTTGAGGATGACCCGCAGATGCGGGACTTTTTTGCCGCCAGTGTGCTGCGTTCGCCAGAGCTCGCGCTGGCAAGCAGTGTCGCCACAGTGGCAGAGGCCAAGGCCTGTCTGGATGGCGCCGCGCGGGACGTGGATGTGCTGCTGACCGATCTGGGCCTGCCCGATGGAAGCGGCCTGGACGTGATCCGCTATGCCCGAGCGTGCTACCCCGCCTGCGAGGCGCTGGTCATTTCCATGTTCGGTGACGAGGACAACGTGCTGGCCAGCATTGAGGCGGGTGCACTGGGCTACATCCACAAGGATGCCGCACCGGATGACATTGCCAACACCATTCTGGAGATGAAGGCAGGTGCATCGCCCATTTCTCCGATGATCGCGCGGCGCGTCCTGTCGAAGTACCGGGCCATGCAGACCGACAGTGCGCCGGCCCCGTTCCAGGCGGTGCCGACGGCTGCCAGGTGCGACGCGGCTGATGGCGAGAAGAGCCTGCTTTCGCGCCGCGAGCAGGAGGTGCTGGAACTGATTGCGCGTGGCTTTTCTTATTCCGAGATTGCCGAGTTGAAGGGCCTGAGCGTCCACACCGTCCAGACCCACATCAAGAGCCTGTATGGCAAGCTGGAGGTGCATTCCAAGATGGAGGCCGTCGTGGAGGCCACCCGCATGGGCCTGTTGCCGCAACGTGCGCCGGCCACCGCGCCCAGATGAGTCTGCGGCTGGGCCGCTGCGTGCGGTGGTTGTTCTTGCTGTTGTGCCTGCTGGGCGGCGCCACCGCCGGGGCGGCGGACGGGGCCATGACCCTGGAGCGGGCGCACGGCACGATCACGGTGGGCGACGAGATCCTGCATCAGGATGTGACCCTGCCCTACCACTGGGACAGTGCCAACCCGGGGCGTCAGGGGGAGGCCGTTTTTGATTTCCAGTTTGCACTGCCCGAGGTGCCAGACGATGTCTGGGGCATTTACCTGCCCAGTGTTGGCAATGCCTATGAAGTCTGGCTCAACGGCACGCTGTTGCAGCGGTATGGCTCCATGGTGCGCGACCGCGGCAGTTTCCAGGCCTACAACGGCGCAGATTCGGCGCGGGTGCCGCGCTATATCTCGGTGGACAGCGGCCATTTCAAGTTGTTCAACCACATCCGCATCCACATTCGCGCGGATATCGGACGCCGCGGCGGTTTGGCGCCGCTGTTGGTTGGCCCGCAGGACGTGGTCTACGAGGAGTTTGCGCGCAGCTATCGTTGGCGCGCCACGGGATCGGTTGGATTGGTGGCCTTCAGCCTGGTGGTGGGCTTGACGGCGCTGGCTTTGTGGAGCTCCGAGTCGGGGCAGCGCAAGATCGGCCGTCTGGGGCGCGACCCGCTGTACCTGTTTGTCGCCGTGGCGCAGTTGCTCTGGGCGATTTATGTTGGAGACGTGTTGGTGGAGGAACCCCCGTTTCCCTGGCCGTGGTGGGGCATGCTGCAGACACTTGCGTTGGGTGTCTGGGGCAGCGCCATGGCCCTGGCCTGCATGGAACTGGCGGACTGGCGCGCACAACGGTGGGCGCCACGATTTCGAGAGTGGCTTCTTTTGTTGCTGGTGGTGTGTCCGGGGTTTGCCTGGCTTTCCCTGGGACGGGGCGTGCAGCAGGCATTGACGCTCTGGTACGGCGTGTTTGGATTGAGTCTGCTGGGTTTTGTGCTGGTATTTCTCTGGAGCGCCCAGCGCCAGGCACGTTCTGAACAGCGCATCGTGGCCATCGCCGCCCTTGTCAACATTGTCGTGGCGTTGCGGGATTTCTATGTATTCCGCATTGACCCGGTTTACGCCGCCAACACCTGGGTTCGTTATTCGTCGGTCCTCTTCGCGCTGGCCATGGGCCATGTGATCCTGTTGCGGTTCAGGGCGACCAGCGTGCAATTGAGTGATCTGTTGTCCAACTTGGAGAACCGGGTAGCGAACAAGGAGCAGGCCCTGCGCGACAGCTACGACCGGCTGGAGACGTTGGCGCGCCAGCATGAGCGCACGGCCGAGCGCAGCCGCATCTTGCGCAATATGCATGACGGCGTGGGGGCGCACATCAGCTCGGCGATGCGCCAGTTGCAGGCCGACAGCAACCACGGCGTGCCCATGCCGGGGCGAGAGGAGGTGTTGCGCACCCTGCGTGATGCCATGGACCAACTCAAGCTGTCCATCGACGCCATCCATCTGGTGCCGGGGGACGTCACCGCGCTGCTGGCCAACCTGCGCTACCGGCTGGGGCCACGTTTCACGGCCATGGGGATCGAACTGCAGTGGGATGTGGACCTGCTGCCGCTGTGCCCCCGTCTGGATGCTGCCGCCATGAATGAGCTGCAATTCATGCTGTTTGAAGCCCTGTCCAACGTGCTGCAGCACGCCGAAACCCGTGTGCTGCGGATCGAGGGGCATGCGCGGGAGGAGGCGTGCATATTCGTCCGGGTCATTGACGATGGCCGGGGATTTGACACCCAAGTGGCCGAAAAGAAGGGGCTGTCCAGTCTGCGCGAGCGTGCCAAGTCCATTGGCGCACAACTGCAGATCAACAGCCAACCTGGCAAGACTGTGGTCGAAATCCAGTTGACGGTTTAGCCCGCTCGCAGCATCGGGAGGGCGGCGCTGGGATAATGGAGCCCCTGTATGGCATCCGTTTTCGATCAACCCCCTGTTTGGCGGCGTATAGCGCCATGGCTCCGAGGCTTTGATGGCCCGTTGGCGTTTGCCGTTTTCCTGCTGGCCTGTGCGGGTCTGTTGACCATGTACTCATCGGGCTACGACCACGGCACCCGGTTTGAGGACCATGCGCGCAACATGCTCATCGCTGCCAGCATCATGTTCGTCGTGGCGCAGGTGCCGCCCCAACGCTTGATGGCCCTGGCTGTTCCCTTGTACGTGGCGGGTGTGGCCCTGCTGGTTGCGGTGGCGGTGTTTGGCATTACCAAGAAGGGGGCACGGCGCTGGATCAATATCGGCATCACCATTCAGCCCAGTGAAATCCTCAAGATCGCCATGCCGCTGATGCTGGCCTGGTGGTTCCAGAAGCGCGAGGGCCAGCTACGCCCGCTGGACTTTGGCGTGGCCGCCCTGTTGCTGGGCGCACCGGTGGCGCTGATCATGAAGCAGCCGGACCTGGGCACCGCGCTTCTGATCCTGGCGGCCGGCATGTCGGTGATCTTCTACGCTGGCATGAGCTGGAAGCTGGTGATCCCGCCGCTGGTGCTGGGGGTGATCGGTGTCGTCCTGATTGTGGCGTTCGAGCCGGCGTTGTGCGCCGATGGTGTGCGCTGGCCCGTGCTGCACGACTACCAGCAGCAGCGCATCTGCACCCTGCTGGACCCCACGCGCGACCCGCTGGGCAAGGGCTTTCACATCATCCAGGGCATGATTGCCATCGGCTCCGGAGGCGTCACCGGTGTCGGCTTCATGAAGGGCACGCAGACCCACCTGGAGTTCATCCCCGAGCGCACCACCGACTTCATCTTTGCCGCCTATTCGGAGGAATTCGGTCTCCTGGGCAACCTGTTCCTGATTGCTTCCTTCATCTTCCTGATCCTGCGCGGACTGGCCATTGCGCTGGAGGCACCCACACTGTTTTCACGCCTGCTGGCCGGTAGCGTGACCATGATCTTCTTCACCTATGCCTTCGTCAACATGGGTATGGTCAGCGGCATCCTGCCCGTGGTGGGGGTGCCGCTGCCCTTCATCAGCTACGGCGGCACGGCCATGGTGACCCTGGGGCTGGCGGTGGGAATCCTGATGGCGATTGCCAATTCCAAGCGCCTCGTGCAGTCCTGATGGCCACGCCACGGGCGTGATTCGGTGCTGGCGCCTAGAATCGGCCCATGATTGCACGCGAACCCACCATTGAACGTCTGGCCATTGCCCAGCGCCTGTTGTTGACCCCCTTTGGCCTGGACGAATCCCATCTGTCCCGGGCCCTGAACGAGATCAAGGCGCACCAGGTCGATGAGGCCGATCTGTATTTCCAGTACACCCGATCCGAGGGCTGGAGCCTGGAGGAAGGCATCGTCAAGACCGGCTCGTTCTCCATCGACCAGGGTGTAGGGGTGCGAGCCGTCAGCGGCGAGAAGACGGCGTTTGCCTACTCTGACGACATCTCCGAGGCCAGCCTGCTTGACGCCGCCCGTACCGTGCGCACCATTTCGGCTGCAGCCCTCGCCAAACGTGCGAAGGTTGCTTCTAAAAAGATAGCAAAGTCACGCAGCCTGTACACCGGTCTGGACCCTATTGCCACGCTGGACAGCACCGCCAAGGTCGAATTGCTGGGCAAGGTCGAGCAACTGGCCCGGGCCAAGGACCCCCGCGTGGTCCAGGTCATGGCCGGGCTTGCCAGCGAGTACGACGTGGTGCTGGTGGCACGTGCCGACGGCACCCTGGCCGCCGACGTGCGCCCGCTGGTGCGCCTGTCGGTGACCGTGATTGCCGAGCAGAAGGGCCGCCGCGAGGTGGGCTCCGCCGGCGGCGGCGGGCGCTTTGGGTTGGCCTATTTCAGCGACGCACAAATCGAGAAATACGTGGATGAGGCGGTGCACGCCGCACTCACCAATCTGGACGCGCGCCCGGCGCCGGCTGGTGAGATGACCGTGGTCCTGGGGCCGGGCTGGCCTGGCATCCTGCTGCACGAGGCCATCGGTCACGGCCTGGAAGGCGACTTCAACCGCAAGGGCAGCAGCGCCTTCAGTGGCCGCGTCGGCGAGCGTGTGGCCGCCAAGGGCGTCACCGTGCTCGACGACGGTACCATCGCCGACCGGCGGGGTTCGTTGAATGTGGACGACGAAGGCAACACCAGCCAGCGCACCGTGCTGATCGAGGACGGCATCCTCAAGGGCTACATCCAGGACGCCATGAATGCCCGCCTGATGGGCGTGGCACCCACTGGCAACGGCCGTCGTGAAAGCTATGCCCACGTGCCCATGCCACGCATGACAAACACCTACATGTTGGGTGGCGACAAGGATCCACAGGAGATCGTCGCCAGCATCAAGCGCGGCCTGTACGCCACCAACTTCGGCGGGGGCCAGGTGGACATCACCTCGGGCAAGTTCGTGTTCTCGGCCAGCGAAGCCTATTGGGTGGAAAACGGCAAGGTGCTGTACCCGGTGAAGGGGGCTACCCTGGTGGGCAGTGGCCCGGAGTGCCTCAAGCGCGTCAGCATGATCGGCAACGACATGCGCCTGGACAGTGGCGTGGGCACCTGCGGCAAGGATGGCCAGAGTGTGCCGGTGGGCGTGGGCCAGCCCACGCTGCGCCTTGATGGGCTTACCGTTGGTGGAACCGCCTGACAGCGCCGATGGCGTACAACCTCCGGCGGTGACGTCCAGCGGACAGTCACCGGCCCAATCCTTTGGCCAGTACAGCCAGTTCCTGCGCTCGGCGGTCGCCGACGAGGAATCCCTGCAGGTGGGGGAGAGTCTGCAGGCCCTGGCCGTCCAGATCGAATCCCTGGCCAGCATGCTCCAGCTACCATGCGCCGGTGAGCCCCAGCGCCTTGCCACGGCGCTTATCGATCTGGTGGGCGACCTGCGCACCCACCGCGCCCTGCTGTTGGGGCTGGGTGCGGACTGGCACCGCTTCTTTGAGTTCGATGCGCATTTTTCCGCGCTCAACCATTTCCGCATCCTGGTGACGCAATGGGCCATGGAGGCAGCGCCGCCGAATCGCAGCCTGCCGGTTCCGGCCGACTTTGACCTCGCGGCCTGGCGTGTTCTGGGGGCTGGCTCGCTGCTGCTGGATGTGTATGAGCAGTCCAAGCTGAATGCGGATGCCATGTCGGAGGTGCGCCAGGCGCCTTCATTCTGGGCCCGTTGGAATGCGTGGTGGAAGCGCCGAAGGATCAAGCGTACGGTGGTGCGCAAGGAAGGCAGTCGTGGCCGGCGGCGGACTGACTGATGTGGCCCTCCATTGCCCCGCCGCTGCGCGGGGTGCGCCGACGACTGTGCTACAGTGTTCCCATGCAAGTCGGACGTTTTTACTTTAGCTACTTTTGGTTCTCAAGCGCCTATGGCGGTAGAGAGATCTGAACGTACCTGAACCCCAGACGTTCCAAATCCTCCCCAAACCGCCGGCACCACCGGCGGTTTTTTTTTGCCAATTTCCTGTTTCTTTCCATTCGCCAACTAGGAGTGACCCCATGACTGCAAAAGCCCCATCCACATCGGACGCCTGGTATCCGCATGCGCCTCAGCAAACAGACCGTACCAGCCAGACCGACGACGAACGCATCAAGGACATTACCGTGTTGCCGCCACCCGAACACCTGATCCGCTTCTTTCCCATCCAGGGCACTGCGGTGGAAAAGCTCGTCAGCACTACGCGTCACGCGATCCACGACATCATGGCCGGCAAGGACGACCGGCTGTTGGTCGTGATCGGGCCCTGCTCCATCCATGACCCTGCGGCGGCTCTCGACTACGCGCGCCGCCTCAAGGAACAGCGCGAGAAGTACAAGGACACGCTGGAAATCGTGATGCGCGTGTACTTCGAAAAGCCGCGCACCACCGTGGGATGGAAAGGCCTGATCAACGATCCCTACCTGGACGAGAGCTTCCGCATCGACGAAGGCCTGCGCATGGCGCGCCAGTTGCTCATCGAGATCAACCGGGTCGGTCTACCCGCTGGCAGCGAGTTTCTGGACGTGATCTCTCCGCAGTACCTGGGCGACCTGATCGCCTGGGGTGCGATTGGCGCGCGCACCACCGAGAGCCAGGTGCACCGCGAGCTGGCATCGGGCCTTTCGGCGCCCATCGGCTTCAAGAATGGTACGGACGGCAACATCAAGATCGCCACCGATGCCATTCAGGCCGCGGCCGGCGGCCACCATTTTTTGTCGGTGCACAAGAACGGCCAGGTCGCCATTGTGCAGACCAAGGGCAACAGGGACTGTCATGTCATCCTGCGCGGCGGCAAGGCGCCCAATTTCGACGCAGCCAGCGTGGCTGCAGCGTGTGAGGACCTGAAAAAGGCAAAGCTTCCGGCCACGCTGATGGTGGATTGCAGCCACGCCAACAGCAGCAAGCAGCACGAGAAGCAGGTGGATGTAGCGCGTGACATTGCGTCGCAGATCGCCGCCGGCTCGCGCAGCGTGTTCGGTGTCATGGTGGAAAGCCACCTGAATGCCGGAGCCCAGAAGTTCACCCCTGGAAAGGATGACGCGCGAGCCTTGGAGTACGGCAAGAGCATCACCGACGCCTGCCTGGGCTGGGACGATTCCGTCAGGTCGTTGGAACTGCTGTCGGCAGCCGTGAAGACGCGGCGCGCCCTCTAGGGTGGTGCAATCAGGTCAGGCGCCCGCGTGGCGACTGGCCTCTATCATGCCGCGCGCCCACTCCCGAGCCTCTTCCATGGTGGTACAGATGCGAAAGGGCCGCTGAATCGAACGGAAGACGCGTTCAAAGTGAGGCGCCATGATCTTGCCCCCCTCAATCTCTGGGCCCACCACAAAGGCAGTGGCGACCGGCTCGAGATGGCGCGGCTTGGGGCTTTGCATCAACTCCGTGTAACGCTGGATGCCGTCCGGCGTTGTCATGGCGCTGGTGCGCAGCGTGCAGATGCTCGCCCACGGCCCTTCGATGGACAGTGACAGCAGGAAGTCTCGCTGCGTCACCGCCAGGCAGTCGAACACCTCGGCATTGAACGGCCCGGTGGACACGTATTGCAGTATGTCGTCTTCCAGCCACATGTCGACACGCCCGTGCGGACGGAACCTGGTTCCGGGCGCCTGGGAGGTGCTGCCCACTGGGGGCTGGTCGCGTGTCATGGCCGGGGCAACTTACTGCGAGTTGATGGTGATGCCGCCCTGGCCCACAGCCACGTATTGCGAGAAACCGCTGAGTACGGAATTCAGGCTGGCGCTGGTGCCGCTGGTGCGGCTGGTCCAGGTGATGCCATCCGGACTGGTCACGACGGCACCGCCCGTGCCAGTCACCAGGAACTGGCTGGACGTCGGGCTCACGGCCAACAGGTTGGCGGTGGTGGGAGACGCCTGTACTGCCCAGGTGACTCCGTTGTCGGCGCTGCGGATGATGGTTCCGTTGGCGCCGGTTGCTACATAGGTGTAGGTCGTGTAGACCTGCACCGTGACAGCGTACAGGTCCGCTGCGGTGCCCGAGGCGATTGCGGTCCAGGTGGCGCCGTCTGTGCTGGTCAGCAGGGTGCCGCCGGCACCGACTGCAATCCAGACCCCGGCACTGGAATACACGACGCCATACATGTTTTGGGTTGTGGGCAGCACGACGGGAATCCACGTCACGCCATCGGTGGAGCTCATTGCCGTACCGCTGTTGCCCACGACGACTGCCAGCGAACCATTGCTGGCAATGGCGTTGAGGGTTGCGGCGCTGCCCGACGGGGTGGTGACCCAGGTGGCGAGGTCCGGGCTGTAAACGATGGTGCCGCCGGTACCCACGCCAATGAACTTGCCCAAGGTGTAGGTGGCCGCATTCAGGTTGGCGCTGGTGCTGGGCGCAAGGGCGCTGAAGCTCAGGCCATCCGTGCTCTTGAAGGCTGCTCCGGAGTCGCCCACGGCCAGGTAGTAGCCCAATAGGTCAGCAGAACTGGTCCCATAGGTAATGCTGCGCAGTGTGTTGCTGCCCAGCGTGGCTGGCGCAGACCAGGTTCCGCCAGCCGGTCGTGGAACGACGGAGACCGAAGGCGTTCCGGGCCCACCAGGCCCATCGCCGGTCCGGCCGTTCACGGTGAAGGAGTAGGTGTAGCCGTTGGCCAATCCGTTGATCACGTACGGCGAGGTCACGTTCATGACTGCCTGTCCACCGAGAATATTTGTCCAGTTGGTGGTCGAGATGCTGGTTGAGGGGGCGTAAAAGACCCAGTACTTTACGTTCGGGTCCATGGCCCATGTCACGGTCACCCGACCATCACCCGGCGTTACCGTGATGCCGGCTGCGGGCGGTGGTGCCGAGCTGCCACTGCCTCCGCAGGCAGAGACCAGCACGGCAACAAATAGAGCGGCAAGTGCCTGGCGCACAGATGAGAGGAACATGTAAAACCACCTAGAAGAAGTAGATGGAGGATTTTACAAGTCCCAGGCGTCCGCCGGGCCGAGACTGCATTTCTTTACCTGTGGGCAGTCCCGCCGCTGTCAGACCCAGGCGCACTCGCAGGTGAAGTGGCGCAGGAACTTGGGCTGCTTGGTGATTTTCACGCCGCGGATGCTGGCGGCCTTTTCCTTCACCTCGGCAATCACCTCGGCCGCGTAGTCGAAGTGGCTTTGTGTGTACATGCGCCGCGGGAAGGCTAGGCGCACCAGTTCCATGCTGTGGAAAGTCTCCACTCCGCTGTCCAGGCGCTTGCCGAACATGACAGAGCCGATCTCTACACCGCGGATACCGCCTTCCAGATACAGCGCGTTGCACAGTGCCCAGGCCGGGTAGTGCTCGATGGGCATGTTGGGCAGCACGGTCTTGGCGTCGATGTAGACGGCGTGGCCACCGGTGGGCTTGACGAAGCCCACGCCGGCTGCGTCCAGGCGTTCGCCCAGGTACTCGGCGGTGCGCAGTCGGTAGCGAAGGTAGTCTTCGTCCATGCCCTCCTCCAGGCCCACGGCCAGGGCTTCCAGGTCACGCCCGGCCATGCCGCCGTAGGTGGGGAAGCCTTCCATCATGATCAGGCCGTTGCGCACGGCATCCAGCCATTCCTCGCTGCGCAGCACGATAAAGCCGCCGATGTTGACCATGCCGTCCTTCTTGGCGCTCATGGTGGCGCCGTCGGCGTAGGAGAACATCTCCTTGACGATGTCGCGGATGGAGGTGTTCTCGTAGCCCGGCTCGCGCATCTTGATGAACATGGCGTTCTCGGAAAAACGGCATACGTCCATGACGAAGGGCTTGCCGTACTTCTTGAGCAGGGCGGCATAGGCGCGGATGTTGGCCATGGAGACGGGCTGGCCGCCACCGGTGTTGTTGGTCACGGTGATCATGCCGAACGGGATGCGGTGGCCCTGTTCCTTGAGCACGGCCTCGGCGCGCGCCAGGTCGATGTTGCCCTTGAAGGGGTAGACCAGCGAAGGCTGCAGGCCTTCGGCAATCACCAGGTCCACGGCCTCGACGCCCATGTACTCCAGGTTGCCGCGTGTGGTGTCAAAGTGGCAGTTGTTGGGCACCAGGTCGCCGGCCTTGCAGACGGCTGAGAACAGCACCTTCTCGGCGGCGCGGCCCTGGTGGGTGGGCACGAAGTACTGCATGCCGGTGATGTCCTGGATCACCTTTTCCAGGCGATAGAAGCTGCGCGCACCGGCATAGCTCTCGTCGCCTTCCATGATGGCGCCCCATTGCTTGGAGGACATGGCGCCGGTGCCGGAGTCGGTCAGCCAGTCGATCAGCACGTCCTCGGCGCGCAGCTTGAAGACGTTGAGCTTGGCCTCCTCCAGCAGGCGTTCGCGCTCGGCGCGTGTGGTCATGCGGATGGGCTCGATGCTCTTGATGCGGAAGGGTTCGATGAGGGTTTTGGGCATGGTCGTTCCAGTGAAGGTTTTCGTTAAGGGCGCAAAGTTATCACCGGGGAAATGACCGTGGTGTCGGGTATTCGCAACAGGTTCCAAAAAAGAATGGCGCAGCTTCGGGGCGGATGAATGCCCCGTTCGTTTCAATGAAATGCTTGTAAGCCCTCGTCAGTATTGCGTATCAAGCTATATATTTGATAGCTAATTGCATTCATCGATGATTGTCAGGGAACCAGGGTGGCCGGCGTGACACAATTCTCCGGATGCGGCATTGGTGTGCCGCGCCATTTTTTTCGTGTACCGCCTGCCATGGTCCCCATACAAACCGAATCCGCCTGGAGAGGCACTTCCGATTGCCGTACCTGTGGAATCCGTGACATGGTGCTTTTCGCCAATCTGAACGAAGACGATTTCAAGATGATCCATGCGCCGGTGGACGCGCTGGAGTTTCCGGCAGGATCCGCGCTGTTCCATGAAGGTGATGTGGCGCGCGGAATCTTCACGCTGCGCGAAGGCATGATCAAGCTGGCGCGCATCACTGCGGATGGCCGCCAGCGCATCGTGCGTGTGTTGCGCCCAGGCGATGTGGCGGGGCTGGAGGCGTTGGCGCATGCGCGCTACGACTCCGATGCTGTTGCATTGACGGGTATATCCCTGTGCCGGGTTCCGCTATCGGTCATCCACACCTTGCAGGCACAGTCACCGCGTCTGCACCAGAAGTTGATGGAAAAATGGTCGCACGCGCTGAAGGAGGCCGACGACTGGCTGGTTGATATGAACTTTGGCTCCGCGCGCAGCCGTGTCAGCAACTTTGTACTGAAGATGCGCGAAATCTCAAGCGATCACACCGTGACGCTGTTTGCGCGGGAAGACATGGGCGCCATGCTGGACCTGAAAATGGAAACGGTCAGCCGCGAGATCAGCGCGCTGGTTCGAGAAGGCATTTTGCAACCGCAGGATCGGCACGGGCGCGCGTACCGCATCCTGGATTTGGACTCCCTGCAGGCGGCCTGAGCGCTGGCCGCCGGAGTCACCTATTTCTTCGCCGCTGCGGCGTCCTCGTTCATCTTGCGCTTGAAGAAGCTCACGAAGAACACGCCCATACCCAACATGAACACAATGCCGCTAATGCTCATCAGGCCGTAGTCGGTGGAAAACAGGTCAGACAGAATTTTCATGGTTCACACTCCTTGGTTTGCGAGTCCGCAGTGTGCGCCCGTTGTCTGGGTTCACCATTGATCTAAGTCATTCGTTGTCCGACCTCAACGCTGTGGATGGCGCATGACGACGGCATCGTCGAAAGCTCCAGCGTTGTGCGTGGCCGGTCACGGGGCTATGGGTTCTGCAGCAACCGGATCAGCTTCTGGTGGATGCCGCCAAATCCACCGTTGCTCATGCACAGCACGTGATCGCCGGGTTGGACCTGCGCCATGACCTGGGCAACCAATGCGTCAATGCTGTCGGCGACCTGGACACGCGCGCCCATAGGGGACAAGGCCTCACGGGCGTCCCAGTCCAGTCCTCCGCTATGGCAAAAGGCCAGGTCGGCCTCTTCCAGGCTCCACGGCAGTTGCGACTTCATCCCGCCCAGCTTCATGGTATTGCTGCGCGGCTCGAACACGGCCAAGATGCGCGCTGTGCCGACCCGGCGGCGCAGACCGTTGATGGTGGTTCGGATCGCCGTGGGGTGATGGGCAAAGTCGTCGTAGATGGTGACAGGGGCCGCTCCACGCCACGGCACACTGGCGCGTACTTCCAGGCGGCGTTTGACATTCTGGAATTTGCCCAGCGCCTGGGCTGCCACCGCAGGTGCGACGCCCACGTGCTCAGCCGCCGCCATGGCGGCCAGTGCGTTGAGTTGATTGTGTATGCCGGCCACGTCCCATTCCACACGCGCCACGACCTGGCCGCGTTGCAGAACATCAAAGGCATGCGGTTCGCCCAGCGCCGTGAAGTCGCTGACGGTGCTGCCAAAGCTGCGCACTTCGCTCCAGCAGCCCTGGTTCAGAACCCGGGTCAGACTCTCTTCCAGACCGTTGACGACGATGCGCCCCGACGCCGGCACGGTGCGCACCAGATGGTGGAACTGCCGTTCAATGGCGGCCAGGTCGTCAAAGATGTCGGCGTGGTCGAACTCCAGGTTGTTCAACACCGCTGTGCGCGGACGGTAGTGGACGAACTTGCTGCGCTTGTCGAAGAAGGCGGTGTCGTATTCGTCGGCTTCGATGACGAACAAAGGACGTTCAGGCTTTGACGGGGCGGGCAGGTGGGATGGGTTTTGCGCAGGTAAAGGAGGAGCCCGCAAAGCGGGCGGGGGACACGGAGCAAAATCCTTCCCGCCTGCCTGACCTAGCCGCGCGGAGACGCCGAAGTTCAACGGGACGCCGCCGACCAGGAAGCCTGGTTGCAGGCCGGCGCATTCCAGAATCCAGCTTAGCATCGCTGTGGTCGTGGTTTTGCCGTGGGTGCCGGCCACTGCCAGCACATGGCGGCCTTGCAGTACGTGCTCGGCCAGCCATTGGGGCCCGCTGGTGTAGGGCGCTCCCGCATCCAGAATGGCTTCCATCAGCGGGAACTTGGGTGTGCCGTCGGCCAGGCGGGCGCGGCTGATCACGTTGCCGATCACATATACATCGGGATTGAGAGCCATCTGGTCGGCGCCAAAACCCTCGATCAGGTCGATGTCCAGGGCCCGTAGCTGGTCGCTCATGGGGGGGTAGACCCCGGCGTCGCAGCCTGTCACCTTGTGCCCCGCTTCGCGGGCCAGTGCCGCAAGACCGCCCATGAAGGTGCCACAAATTCCAAGAATGTGAATGTGCATGGGCCTATTCTACGAGGGTGTTCTGCTTCAAATTGCCTGCCAGCCCCCGAAGACTCGGCGTAGGCAGCTATCAAAAGGGGAGCGTCTGCGGCGCGGTGCCGGGCCTCATGGCGCCGGGGTGCACAATACCAACATGGAAGCGCTGAAAGAAGAGCTGGCCGCCGTGGCTGCCCGACTGGTTGTTGAGGAAGGCCTGGAGTTCGGTGCGGCCAAACGCCGCGCCGCCAGGCAGATGAAACTGCCAGCCCGAACCGCCCTGCCCGACAACGACGCGTTGGAGGTGGCAGTGGAAGACTACATTGCCGTATTCTGCGCGGAGACGCAACCTGCCGAATTGCATGCGCTGCGTGTTGTGGCAGCCGAGTGGATGGAGCGGCTGGAGCGGTTCAGACCCTATATTGCCGGGGCCGTCTGGCATGGCACAGCGACGCGTCACTCCGATATTTACCTGCAATTGTTTTGTGATGACCCCAAATCGGCAGAGATCGGGCTGATCGATCTGGGCATTCCGTACGAGCCGCGCACCGTGACCGGCCTGCACGGGGAGCCGGTTGATGCACTGAGTGTGCATATCTTCTGTGCAGAACTGGGGGAGCATGTGGGTCTGCATTTGCTGATCTACGACCTGGATGACATGCGCGGTGCCATGCGCGCCGACGCTCGGGGGCGCCGTCCACGAGGGGATGTGACCGCCCTGCGCGCTTTGTTGCATGATGTGAGTCCATGAACCCACCCGATTTGAATTCCCGGCCCTCGGACACCTCTCCCTCGAACAGCAAGCGACGCATCCTGTTGGGCGCAACCGCTGTCGCTGCGGGGGTGGTGGGTGCCGGTGTGGCCTGGTGGCAGACCCAAACACCGGGTGATTCTTCGTCGACCCCGCCACCCGACGGGTTTTGGACCAGTGAGTTTGACTCCCCCCGTGGCGGCAAGCTGGTCATGCGCTCACTGCGGGGGCGCCCCCTGCTGGTGAACTTCTGGGCAACCTGGTGCACCCCGTGCATCGAAGAACTTCCGTTAATCAACGATTTCTACCGTCAAAATAAGGCAAGTGGTTGGCAAGTAGTTGGTTTGGCGATCGATAGACCGGCGCCGGTGCAGGCCTTCCTGCAGAAAATGCCGCTGGATTTTCCGATCGGAATGGCAGGTTTGGATGGCGCAGAACTGAGTCGTGGGTTCGGCAATTTGGCAGGCGGACTGCCATTTTCCGTGGTGTTGGGCAGTGGTGGCGGGGTGGCGCAGCGCAAAATGGGGCGCCTGGCCCCGACGGATCTGACCGGCTGGCTTCGACTAAAATGATCCTCCCCGAGGCCGTTCAGATGGCGGCTTGAGCTGTGACGCAGCTTTCTATGGCTGGAATTTGACTAAAAATCCCGAGTTTTGTCAGCAAAATATAAAAATTTATCGACAGAAGCGGGAAATTTGCTGTAAATTCGCGCTCTACTAAATTGCGGCTCGTTGGAGGTGACATGGATTTACGCAAACTCAAAACCCTGATTGACCTGGTATCGGACTCCAATGTGTCCGAACTAGAAATTACCGAGGCCGAAGGCAAGGTACGCATTGTGAAGGGTGGCGGTGCCGTCGTTCACGGTTATGCTCCGGCCCCCGTGTATGCCGCGCCTGCGCCCGCTCCCGTGGGTGCGGCTCCCGCTGCCGCATCGGCAGCCGCCCCGGCCTCGGCGGCCGTGGAGGTCGAGACTGGGCACATTGTGAAGTCGCCCATGGTCGGCACTTTCTACCGTTCATCGTCGCCGGGCGCCAAGCCCTTTGTCGAGGTGGGGTCGGTCGTCAAGGAGGGCGACACCATCTGCATCATCGAGGCCATGAAAATCCTCAACGAGATCGAAGCCGACAAGTCCGGCACCATTTCCCGCATTCTGTGCGACAACGGGCAGGCGGTTGAGTACGGTCAACCGCTGTTCCATATTGAGTAAGCCGTCGCAGGCAGTCCCATGTTCAAAAAAATCCTGATCGCCAACCGAGGCGAGATTGCGCTGCGTATCCAGCGCGCCTGCCGCGAGTTGGGTGTCAAGGCGGTGATGGTCTATTCCGAGGCCGACCGCGATGCCAAGTACATCAAGCTGGCAGACGAGGCGGTGTGCATTGGCCCGGCGCAATCGGCCCAGAGCTATCTGAATGTGCCGGCCATTATTTCGGCTGCCGAAGTGACCGATGCTGAAGCCATCCACCCCGGCTACGGATTCCTGAGCGAAAACGCCGACTTTGCCGAGCGTGTCGAGAAGAGTGGTTTTCAGTTCATTGGCCCAACCCCCGACTCCATCCGCACCATGGGCGACAAGGTGTCAGCCAAGCAGGCGATGATCCGTGCCGGTGTGCCTTGCGTGCCAGGCTCCGAAGGCGAACTGCCCGATGATCCGGCCCTGATCCGGCGCATGGCCAAGGCCATTGGCTACCCCGTCATCATCAAGGCGGCGGGTGGCGGTGGTGGGCGCGGCATGCGTGTGGTCCATACAGAAGCTGCCCTGATTAATGCGGTGGCCATGACCAAGGCCGAAGCAGGCGCTGCCTTTGGCAACCCGGCGGTCTATATGGAGAAATACCTCCAGAATCCGCGGCATATTGAAATCCAGATCCTGGCGGACAAACACAAGAATGCCGTCTACCTGGGCGAGCGTGACTGCTCCATGCAGCGACGCCACCAGAAGATTCTGGAAGAGGCACCTGCGCCGGGTATCAACCGCAAGCTGATCGAGCGAATCGGCGAACGCTGCGTGGCGGCTTGCAAAAAAATTGGCTACCGGGGGGCTGGAACCTTCGAGTTCCTGTACGAAGACGGCGAGTTCTATTTCATCGAAATGAACACCCGGGTCCAGGTGGAGCACCCGGTGACCGAGTTGATCACCGGCATTGACATCGTGCGCACCCAGATCATGGTCGCCGCGGGCGAGAAACTGCCCTTCACCCAGCGCCAGATTCAGGTGCATGGTCACGCCATCGAGTGCCGCGTCAATGCCGAGGACCCGTACAAGTTCATCCCGTCGCCGGGTCGTGTAACCACCTGGCATGCACCGGGTGGTCCGGGTGTGCGTGTGGACTCGCATGTGTACACCAACTACTTCGTGCCACCCAACTACGATTCCATGGTCGGCAAGATCATCGTCCACGGCGACACGCGCGAGCAGGCCATGGCCCGCATGCGCACGGCCCTGGCCGAAACCGTGGTGGAAGGCATCAACACCAACATTCCTCTGCACCGTGAGTTGATGGTCGATGCCAGCTTCATGAACGGTGGCACCAACATCCACTACCTAGAGCAGTGGCTGGATCAGCGTCAGCGGTAACTCCCATGGCAATGTTCGAGCTGAGCTTGATGTGCCCCGAGGATCGGGTCGAGCAACTGAGTGATGCACTGGACGCGCTCGATGCGTTGAGCGTCAGCGTCGAGGACGCAGATGCCCAGACCGATGCCGAACAGGCCCTGTTTGGCGAGCCCGGCATGCCGCCGCCCAAGGATGGCTGGCAGCGCTCCCGTGTGGTGGCGCTGTTTGCCGACGAGACTCTGGCAAGCGATGCCGCCACGCTGCTGCAGGTACAGGACTTCTTTGAGGGTTGCCAGTTGCTGGCCATGGCACCGGTGCAGGAGCAGGACTGGGTGCGTCTGACGCAGTCGCAGTTTGCCCCGGTTGAAATCACACCAGAATTCTGGATCGTCCCCACCTGGCACGAACCGCCGGAGCAGGCCCGTCAGGTCATACGCCTGGACCCGGGGCTGGCCTTTGGCACCGGCACCCATCCAACGACCCGCATGTGCCTGCGCTGGATTGCGACCCACTCCGTGCCCAGCCGCGTGTTGGACTACGGATGTGGATCGGGTATCCTGGCCATTGGCGCCGCCAAATACGGTGCTACCGAAGTGGTGGCGGTGGATATCGATACGGCCGCGGTGCAGTCCACCGAGTTGAATGCCTCTGCCAATGGTGTGCGTGTGCTGGCGGGCTTGCCCGACAAGGCGCTGGGGCAATACGGGGTGGTGCTGGCCAATATTCTGGCCACACCGCTCAAGGTGCTGGCGCCCCTGCTGTGTTCCCATGTGGCCCCGGGTGGTCATCTGGTTCTGGCTGGCATTCTGGAGCGCCAAGCTGATGAGCTGATTGCAGCCTACGCACCCTATTGCCGTCTGGGCGTAGCCGATGGCGAGGACGGCTGGATACTGATGACCGCTACCTTGTAGGCACGGTTCTCGGGTCTCTACAATGGCACGCAGATGAGCCTGATTACCCGATGCCCTGCCTGCGCGACGATGTTCAAGGTCGTCCCCGACCAGCTCCGTGTTTCGGAAGGCTGGGTGCGCTGCGGGCAGTGCAGCGAAGTCTTTGACGCCAACGCCAACCTGCAGGACTCCGACGCAGTCTCAAATCCTGTTTCAACTCCCGCCACGGTCCGCGTCGATATCAATACCGGTGATGCCGTGCCGCAGGAAGAGCCCGCAGCCGAAGCGGAACCGGAGCCGGAGCCGGAGCCTGACGTGGATGGAGAAGCCGTGGCACCAGAGGCTGATCCCTTTCTGGCGGTCAATCCACATGCCCTGTATATCGACCCACAGGAAGACAGCGCTGGCGTAACTGAACCGGAACTGTTGCCGGAGCCGATCGTGGCAGCCGAGGAAGACTCGGAACCACATTCCATTGAAGAGACTGATGGCATCGCTGGAAAAGAACTGCACCATGCCTTTCTGCAGCCACGGACTGCACAGACGCCAACATCACGACTCCCTGCAGTCCGTGCAGCCCTGGCTCTGCTCTCCGTGGTCTTGGGTGCGGGCTTGCTGATGCAGGTTGTCATGCATGAACGGGACCGGATTGTGGCGTTGGAGCCGGCAACCAAAGCCGTTCTGGGGCCGCTGTGTGATCTGTTGGGGTGTCGCATTGCGCCGTTGCGGCAGATCGAATCGGTGGTGATCGACAGCTCTTCGTTCACCAAGGTGCGGGGAGATGTTTACCGCCTGGCCTTCACCCTGAAGAACACTGCTCAGATACCGTTGGCCACACCGGCGCTGGAACTCACGCTCACCGATCTGCAAGACCAGGCTGTGGTGCGCAAGGTCTTTGCGGTGACGGATTTCGTTGAGAAGCAAACGGTTCTGGAGCCCGGCGCCGAGCTTCCCGCGAGCCTGCCGGTATCGGTCAGGCAGGGTAGCAACGGCGAGAAGATTTCCGGCTATCGGCTGCTGTCGTTCTACCCATGAAAAAAGCCCGGGACCTTGCGGTACCGGGCCTTGGACTTCAACAACAAACCGATCAGGGTTTGTTGGAAGTGGGGAAGGGCCAAGCGGCCTGCGGGTTCAGTGTTGTCTGAGCAGCAGGGGCAGCCGGGGCGGGCTTTGCAGCGGGTGCTTTCGCGGCTTTCTTCGCAGCCGGCTTTTTGGCTGCCTTTTTAGCGACTGGCTTCTTGGCTACGGCGGCCTTTTTGGCAGGCGCTTTTTTGGCAGCGGCTTTCTTGGCCGGAGCTGCTTTCTTGGCGGCTACTTTCTTTGCCGGCGCGGCTTTCTTGGCCGGAGCTGCTTTCTTCGCCGCGACTTTCTTCGCGGGGGCGGCCTTCTTGGCTGCTACTTTCTTAGCTGGTGCCGCTTTTTTCGCCGGTGCAGCCTTCTTCACAGCGACTTTCTTCGCGGGTGCGGCCTTCTTGGCGGGGGCTGCTTTCTTAGCAGCTACTTTTTTTGCTGGTGCAGCTTTCTTTGCGGGAGCGGCCTTCTTTGCGGCCGGTTTTTTTGCAGTTGCCATGATTTCTCCTTGATCAATTAACAAAGAGCACTTCGTGTCTGTTGGTCAGCAGGAAGCGATCCATGGGGTTGGGCAGGTTCCCAGCCGCATGAACGTGGTGACACCCGCCCATACCACCCCACACGGGGCGTTGATGGACAGGTGAAATGGGGTAACACATGGTGTGTTTCAGTCCCAGGAGAGGGCTCCTCCGGACTGGTATTCGATGACGCGGGTTTCGAAGAAATTGCGCTCTTTCTTCAGGTCGATCATTTCGCTCATCCACGGGAAAGGGTTTTCCTCGTTGGGGAAAAGGGCTTCCAGCCCGATCTGGGTGGCGCGCCGGTTGGCGATATAGCGCAGATACCCCTTGAACATGGATGCATTCATGCCCAGCACGCCGCGCGGCATGGTGTCTTCGGCGTAGCGGTACTCCAGCTCCACCGCCGTTTCAAACAGAGCCTTGATCTCCGTTTTGAACTCCGCAGTCCACAACTGCGGATTCTCCAGCTTCAACTGGTTGATCAGGTCGATGCCAAAGTTGCAGTGCATGGACTCGTCGCGCAGGATGTACTGGTACTGCTCGGCGGCGCCCGTCATCTTGTTCTGCCGGCCCAGTGCCAAAATCTGAGCGAAGCCCACGTAAAAGAACAGGCCTTCCATCAGGCAGGCGAAGACGATCAGGGACTTGAGCAGCGTCTGATCCGCTTCGGGTGTGCCGGTCTTGAAAGCCGGGTCCATGATCGCGTCGATGAATGGGATCAGGAACTCGTCCTTGTCGCGGATGGATTGCACCTCGTGGTAGGCGTTGAAAATTTCGCTTTCGTCCAAGCCAAGCGACTCAACGATGTACTGGTAGGCGTGGGTGTGAATGGCTTCCTCAAACGCCTGGCGCAACAGAAACTGGCGGCACTCCGGTGCAGTGATATGGCGGTAGGTGCCCAGCACGATGTTGTTGGCGGCCAGTGAGTCGGCTGTGACGAAGAAGCCCAGGTTGCGCTTGATGATGCGACGCTCGTCTTCGGTGAGTCCCTTGGGGTCTTTCCACAGTGCGATGTCGCGGGTCATGTTGACCTCTTGCGGCATCCAGTGGTTGGCGCAACTGGCCAGGTATTTTTCCCAAGCCCACTTGTATTTGAACGGGACGAGCTGGTTGACGTCGGTCTTGCCGTTGATGATGCGCTTGTCCGCGGCCTTCATGCGGCCGACGGGAGTGGGGGTGTTTTGGGGGGTGTTCGGCGCCCGCTCGACCGTCAGATTGTCTGGCGGCGTGAACGCAAAATTGTGTAGCGATGTGGGCTTGACTTCTTCGTCCCAGGTCAACATAAATAATTCCAATCAGCGGATTATGGGAGCAGTGAATTGAAATGAAAAGTAATCGTGCAATTCACTGCGAATATGTGTTGTTCAATAGCATCGCATCGGCAGCGATGCACGTGCTTGCATCACTGGCATGACTCGCATGTCGGATCATCCACTCCGCAAAAACGGATGTCGGTTGCTGCATTGGTGGCCATTTCCATCTGCATCTGCGCAGCAGCCGCTGCGGCCTCCAGCGCGCTGGAACTACGCAAGGAATTCTTGGCATCGTTGCCGGAGGAGACGGCGTTCATCTTGCCGGCGGTGACGGTGGATTTCTCCGCGTGTGTGGCCGACATGGTGCGCAGGTAATAGGTGGTCTTCAGACCGCGCAACCAAGCGAGCTTGTAGGTCTCATCCAACTTCTTGCCCGAGGCGCCAGCCATGTAAATGTTCAGTGACTGCGCCTGGTCAATCCACTTCTGTCGGCGGGCAGCGGCTTCGACCAGCCACTGCGTCTCCACTTCGAACGCGGTTGCGTAAAGTTGCTTGATGTCCTGTGGCACGCGGTCAATGGGACCCAGCGATCCGTCGAAATGCTTGAGGTCCATCACCATAACGTCGTCCCACAGTCCCAGACGCTTCAGGTCCTTCACCAGGTAGCCGTTGATGACGGTGAATTCACCTGACAGGTTGGACTTGACGGACAGGTTGCCAAAGCTCGGTTCAATCGATGCGTCCACACCGATGATGTTGGAGATGGTGGCAGTCGGGGCAATGGCCACGCAGTTGGAATTGCGCATGCCGTCGGCGGCGATCTTCTTGCGCAGAGACTCCCAGTCCAGCGTGGCGGAGCGATCCACCTCTACATAGCCGCCACGTGCATTGGCCAGCAGGTCCAGTGTGTCAAGTGGCAAAACGCCCTGGTCCCAAAGCGAACCCCGGTAGCTGGAGTATTTGCCACGTTCCTTGGCCAGCTCAGTCGAGGCCCAATAGGCGTAGTAGCAGATGGCCTCCATGGATTGGTCGGCGAATTGCACGGCCGTATCGCTGGCATAGGGAATGCGCAGTTCATACAGACTGTCCTGGAACGCCATCACACCCAGGCCGACCGGGCGGTGGCGCAGGTTCGAGTCACGTGCCTTCTTGACCGCGTAGTAGTTGATGTCAATGACGTTGTCCAGCATGCGCATGGCCGTGGCGATGGTGCGCTTGAGCTTGTCATGGTCCAGTGTGCCGTCTTTCAGGTGCTGGCGCAGGTTGACGGAGCCCAGGTTGCAGACGGCGGTCTCGGTGTCCGAGGTGTTGAGCGTGATCTCGGTGCACAGGTTGCTGGAGTGCACCACGCCGGCATGCTGCTGGGGGGAGCGCACATTGCAGGCATCCTTGAATGTGATCCAGGGGTGGCCGGTCTCGAACAGCATCGTCAGCATCTTGCGCCACAGGTCGGTGGCCTGGAGGGTACGCGTGGGTGTGATCTCGCCACGTGCCGCCTTTTCCTCATAGGTCACATAGGCCTTCTCGAAGTCGGCGCCGAACAGGTCGTGCAGGTCGGGCACGTTGGAGGGGGAGAACAGCGTCCAGGTACCCTTCTCCATGACGCGGCGCATGAACAGGTCAGGAATCCAGTTGGCCGTGTTCATGTCGTGGGTGCGGCGGCGGTCATCGCCGGTGTTCTTGCGCAGCTCCAGGAACTCTTCGATATCGAGGTGCCAGGTCTCCAGGTAGGTGCAGACCGCACCCTTGCGCTTGCCGCCTTGATTCACGGCCACGGCCGTATCGTTGACGACTTTGAGGAAGGGCACCACACCCTGGGATTCGCCATTCGTGCCCTTGATGTGACTTCCCAAAGCGCGTACGCGCGTCCAGTCGTTGCCCAGACCGCCGGCAAACTTGGACAGTAGGGCGTTTTCTTTGATGGACTCGTAAATGCCGTCCAGATCGTCCGGCACGGTGGTCAGGTAGCAGGACGAGAGTTGCGAGCGGCGCGTGCCGCTGTTGAACAGTGTGGGCGTGCTGGACATGAAGTCGAAGCTGGACAGCACCTCGTAAAACTCGATGGCGCGGGCCTCACGGTCGATCTCGTTCAGGGCCAGGCCCATGGCCACGCGCATGAAGAAGGCCTGGGGCAACTCGATGCGCGCCTTGCCGACATGCAGGAAGTAGCGGTCATACAGCGTCTGCAGGCCCAGGTAGTCAAATTGCTGGTCGCGCCCGGCCTTGAGCGCCGCGCCCAGGCGCTGCAGATCGAACTGCGCCAGGCGCTCATCCAGTAGTTCGGCGTCAATCCCCTTCTTGATGAAGCCGGGAAAGTAATCGGCATAGGCGCCGGCCATGTCATTCGGGGCCACGTCGTGGCCCAGCACCTCGCGCGAAATCGTGTGGAACAGCAGGCGGGCGGTGGCGTAGGTGTAGTCTGGGTCCTTCTCGATCAGCGTGCGGGCCGCCAGGATGGAGGCCTTGTAGACCTCGTCCATGGGGACGCCGTCGTACAGGTTGCGCATGGTCTCGGCCAGAATGGGCTCGGCCTTGACGTCGGCGCCAAGGCCGGCGCAGGCTGTCTCGATCAGGGTCTTCAGTCGATCCAGGTCCAGCACGACGCGCTGACCACCTTCAGTGGCGTGCAGAAGTGGTGCAGCGGGCGCGACCTCGGCCACCTGCTTGGCCCTCTCCTGTGTGCGGCGTTCGCGGTATAGCACATAGGCACGCGCGATCTCGTGGTGGCCGCCACGCATCAGACCCAGCTCCACGTGGTCTTGCACGTCTTCAATGTGGAAGGTGCCGCCGCCGGGGCGCGAACGAACCAGCGCGCGAATGACCTGCTGTGTCAGTACGTCCACCACTTCGCGCACGCTTGCCGATGCGGCGCCCTGGGTGCCATGTACGGCCAGGAAGGCCTTCATCATGGCCACGGCGATCTTGTTTGGCTCGAAGGGGACCACCGCACCATTGCGACGGATGATCTGGTAGTGCGCCAGCAGATTGACGGGGCTGGTGCCGGTCGCTGCCTCGCCAAGCGGCGACAGCAGGTTGGTGGAAGGGGATTCGGTGGTGGTTGAGACAGATTGCATGGATTCCTCGTCTAGTTCAGCATTTCTATGGGGCTTGCCAGGGCTCGGCGACCGTCTTGCGAGAAGCAGGATTCGAGAAGACGGTAGAGACGGAACACACTATATATGGGGTCCGGCGTGCTTGCAAGCCACTACCGGTAGTGTATCGGGGCAAAACCCATTCGGACGACAGGTGCTTCAAAAATGTGCTGACCGGTGTGCAAGCGGCGCGAGCATGGCAAGAAGTTGGGACTGCATCAGTTGGCCGGACATTGCCGCATGGGGCTGTGCCACAGCAGCCCCAATACTGATGCGGATTGCCGCCGCATTTGATCGCGAAACCCGCATGAAATCGAACACGGCGGGGGTACGCCAAACGAACAGATTACTTGTGCGCTTGCGCGCGGTGGAGCGCGTGTGGCGCTCAGGCCGCAGTCTTCTTCAGCGTACCCTCGGGAAAACACTGATCTGGCAGCGCCAGGGATTTCTGCAATCGGTCCCAGTCCAGCCCGGGTCCAGGGTCGGCCTTGCGACCAGGCGCAACATGCTCATGTCCTGCGATGTGGGCGACGGGATAGCGCTGTTGCAGGGCTGGCAGTAGAGCCGCCAGCGCCTCATACTGTGCCGGCTCAAAGGACTCGCCCTCCAGACCCTCCAATTCAATGCCGATGGAGTCGTCGTTGCAATTACCGCGACCCCGGTAGTGGGAGGCGCCCGCGTGCCAGGCCCGGTCATCGCAACTGACAAATTGCAAGACCTCCCCGTCGCGACGAATGTAGAAGTGGGCCGATACCTGCAGACCTTCTATTTGCTTGAAATAGGGGTGCTGGTCCCAGTCCAGCCGGTTGGTGAACAGCGCCTGCACGTGATCGGTGCCGTACACACCCGGCGGCAAGCTGATGGAGTGCAGAACGACCAGATCAATGCAGGCGCTGTCGGGTCGCGGACCAAAATTGGGTGAAGCGAGGTGGTGGGCGAACCGGTACCAGCCGTCCTGCCAGATGGCGTTGCCGGCAGGCATCGATTCACTCATCGGGACCCTCGTCGCGGGGGGCATCAATCTTCAGCCGCGCAATGCGGTAGCGGATCTGGCGCAGGCTCAGGCCCAGGCGATTGGCCGCCAGCGTGCGGTTGAAACCGGTTTCCTTCAGGGTCTTGACCAGGATGTCCCGTTCCTGCTGGTCCAGATGCGCTTGAAGGTCGGTTGGCAGTGGAGTGTCGCCTGCTGCCACGATTGGCGCAGGTGGGCGCGCGTCCAGAGGTGCCATGCCGCTGATCGTGCCCTGGATGTCGTCCAGCCGCAGGGTCTCCCCCTCGCAGAGCGCCACCGCACGGTGCAGCAGGTTTTCCAGTTCCCGCACATTGCCGCGCAGTGGCAGCATTGAGAGATGCTCCAGCGTTCCGGGCGCGAGCTGTGGTGGGGCGATATGGGACTCATCGGCAATACGCGCCAACAGAGCCTGGCACAACGCAGACAGGTCCTCACAGCGGTCACGCAAGGGCGGTATCACGATGTCAATGACATTGAGCCGGTAAAACAGATCCTGGCGGAACCGGCCGGCATGAACCTCGTCGGGCAGGTTCTTGTGGGTTGCACTGACGATGCGCACATCCACCGGCTCTTCGCAGGTTGAGCCGACGGGGCGCACACAGCGCTCCTGAATGGCGCGCAAGAGCTTGGATTGCATGGGCAAGGGCAGATCACCAATTTCATCCAGAAACAGAGTCCCACCCTTGGCGGCTTGAAAGAATCCGTCACGGTCCTGGACCGAGCCGGTGTAGGCCCCTTTCTTGGCACCAAAGAACTCGGTCTCCAGCAGATTTTCGGGGATGGCACTGCAATTCACCGCAACCCAGGGGCCGTTCGAGCGATGGCTGTTGGCGTGCAGAGCGCAGGCCACCAACTCCTTGCCGGTGCCCGATTCGCCCTGTATCAGGACGGGTGCCATGCTGCGGGCCACTTTGATAATGCGCTCCTTGACGTAGCGCATGCTGGCCGAGTCGCCAGCCAAACGGGAGAGTGCCGCCTGCCCGTTGCTTGATGGCGCAGCTTCGGCCGGGCGTGCGTCGGTGGCCCGGCGGGCCGGTCCACTGGGGGGGCGCGTGCCCTGTACCGCGGACGCGATGGCCGTGCGGAACTGTTTCAGGTCCACGGGCTTGGTGAGGTAGTCGAAAGCGCCGGCCTTGAGCGACTCCACTGCGTTTTCCGCAGATCCGTGTGCGGTGATCACGATGCAGCGCTCGGTGCGCTGTCCGGCTTTCATGTGGTTCAGAATCTCGGTTCCCACGCCGTCGGGCAGCCGCATGTCGGTGATGACGACATCAAAGCGCCGTGTGTCGATGGCGTGCAGCGCCTCCTGCACGCTGCCGGCCGTATCCACGCGGTACCCCTCGCGCAACAGCGTCAGTTCATAGAGGGTGCGCAGATCCGGTTCATCGTCAATGACCAGGATCTGGGCGTTGTTCAATACAGATTGGGTTGCCATGGTGTGGAGGTGGATTCTGCCAAAGCGCCGGCACCTGAGGTGTCGGCATGCTGGAACTCGATAACAAACTCGTTTCCCTCAATCGTCTTTCCTCGTGCAGGCCGCACATTCCGCTGGTAGGTCAGGGAGGCGTCATGGCGCTCGCATAGCTCGCGACAGATATACAGGCCAAGCCCACTGGAGCGGCTGCTGGACGAAAAAAAAGGCTCAAACAGATGGCGTTCCACTGACAGATCCAGGGGGGGGGAGTCACTCCACACCGACAGGCTGGCATGCCGCCCGTCACTGATCCCGGCAATCACCTGGATCGCGTCGGGTTGGTCGGCTGTGTGGCGGCTTGCGTTGTCCAGCAAATTGACCAGCACGCGGCGCAGGTGGTCGGAATCAAAGCGCACACCGGTGTTCTGGTCGCCAAGATCGACATGGAGGCGTTGCTGGCAGCCGTTCTGCGCGGCCCAGTCGCTGCAAATCCTGTGCGCACTGGCCGCCAGCGGCACACTGGGTACCAAGAGCGCCTGGTCGTGGGGCTGCACCCGGGAGACATTGAGGATGTCGTTCACAATCCTCTCCAGCCTCTTGGCGTTCTGGCTCACCATGGCCGTCATCTTCTTGAGTTTGGGGTCGGTGATGTCTTCATCCAGCAGCGCATTGGCCTGGGTGATCGCCGACAGCGGGTTGCGGATTTCGTGCGCGACCGCGGTTGACAGGCGGCCCATGCCGGCCAGTTTCTCGGTGCGCATGCGGGCCTCCAGTTCGCGCTGGTCCTGCAGAAAGAGGACGCACAGACTCTCACCTGCCAGGCCCGGCGACGCCGCCAGCCGGGTGCGCACGTGGAGCCGTCTGGGGCCATGGTTGCCGTGTCGAATGGTGATATCGTCTTCGTGGCTTCTGCCCGTGCCGACACTCAGACGCATGAGGTTCAACAAGGGGAACCAGCCCGCCTCGTTCTTGAGGTCAAATACCGCGTCGCGCAGCGCTGGCAGTGAGCCCAGCAGTTGCCGGGCCGCCGGATTGGCGGCGCGAACGACCCCCCGTTCATCGACGATCAGCACGCCATCCGGCAGCGACTCAATGACCAGTTCATTCACCTGGCGTTGGATGGTGGCTGCCAGTTGGCTCTGGCGTGCGCGCTGCCCCTCGCTGGTCAACCGCGTGGACAGGTGGTTGGCCAGCCAGGCGATTGCGAAGTAGCCAATGCCGGCCAAAGCTGATTGCACAAAATACGGCGTTCCCGCATTCGGGCTGCCCAGATAGGACCACAGCGAGCCGCCCAGCATCAGCACGGTGATGCCAGCGGCCGTGCCCAGTGCCAGACGCAGCGAGCCCAGCACCGACGCCACCAACAGCGGCAGCGCGAACAACGGCGCGTAATTCACCGTGCTGCTGGCATCCTGCACCATTTGCAGTGCGGAGAAGGTCAACAGATCAATGCCGACCAGCGCGCCCCAGCTCTTGTTGAACGACTGGCCGAGCGGGCGGGGGCGGATGAGCAGCTTGCTGACCAGCGTGGCGCCCAGGTAGGCCACGCTGATGACGACCAGGGACTGGCTGTGCGATGTACCCGTGACGTACAGGACCAACTCAAGCGCAGCCAGCGCAATTCCCAGCACCAGGCGCGCAGTCATGAAGCCTTGCCACTGGCGGCTCACCTCCCGCGATGTGTCAACGCCGACAGGCTCGGCATCGGCTGTGCTGGGGTCAAACCACGAATGCACTGTGGTCCGCGGAACCATTCACGGCTCCACTGCCAATCGGTGGGCGGTGCTGCAGTAACTCCCCTTGATGCCGATCACCGCGTCATTCACGGGAACATGCACGCCACAATAGCTGCAGAGCACCATCTCGGTCATGGTGGGCGCCTTTCGCGCGGCGGCGGCCTTGTCCCGCTGCAGTGACTCGCGCCAGGTGCGCCAGCGCCATGCCGCCACCAGCACGACCAGGAAGATCAGCAGGAATCTCACGGGGTGCGCCCCAGGATGATTTCCATCACAAAGCGCGAACCCACATAGGCAAGCAGCAGCAGGGCCGAGCCAGCGTACAGCACATTCACGGCGCGTTTGCCGCGCCAGCCGAAGGCCGAGCGTCCGATGAGCAGCACTGCAAAGGTCAGCCAGGCCAGCACAGAGAAGACCGTCTTGTGGTCCCAGTGCCAGGCATGTCCATGGCCGTACAGGGCCTCACCGAACAACAGGCCGGCCATCAGTGTGGCGCTCAGCAGCACAAAGCCGGCCGCCACAAACCGGTAGGTCAGGCGTTCCAGCGTCAACAGGGGCAGGCCGCTGTGCGGGTCTTCGGCGTGGCGGATGCGCGCCTCGGCCCGCGTCATGAACCAGGCGTGGACGACGGCGATGCCAAAGAGGCCATAGCAGGCCACGCCAAATGCCAGGTGCAGTGCCAGCCAGGCCGATGCAGTGGCCGGCATGGGGCTGCCGGGGAAGAAGAAGGCTGCCATGACCGTCGCGGCCCCCACCACGCACAGCGTCCAGCGCGTTGGCAACTGCGGAAATATCTGGCTCTCCACGGCATAGACCGCCGCCACCAGCCAGGCCGTGACGGACATGGCCGGGGCAAAGCCGAAATGGGGTTGCTCACCCAGCAGGGTGATGGACAGCACGGCACCGTGCAGCAGCCAGGCCAGCGCCACCCAGATGCGGGCCGCGCGCTCACCCACTCGGGGGGCGCGCACGGCGGGCCACGCGTAGGCCGCAGCGGCGAATACCGACAGGATCAGGCTGGAGGGGGACGCACTGGCTAAAATCATGGGTACAGTTTAGCGTTTTGCTTTCTGCACCGGTAACCATCCACATGGCCTCAGCCCTCTCCGACAAACTCTCCCGCCTCGTCAAGGAAATGCGAGGCCAGGCCCGCATCACCGAAACCAACGTCTCCGACATGCTGCGCGAGGTGCGCATGGCGCTGCTCGAAGCCGACGTGGCCCTGCCCGTGGTGCGCGACTTCATCGCCCGCGTCAAGGACAAGGCCATGGGCCAGGAGGTGATGGGTTCGCTGCAGCCGGGCCAGGTGCTGGTCAGCATCGTCAGCAAGGAACTGGCCGCCACGATGGGCGAGGGTGTCAGCGACATCAACCTGGCCGCCCAGCCGCCCGCCGTGATTCTGATGGCCGGCCTGCAGGGCGCCGGCAAGACCACGACTACGGCCAAGCTGGCCAAGCACCTGATCGAGAAGCGCAAGAAAAAAGTGCTGACGGTGTCGGGAGACGTCTATCGCCCGGCGGCGATCGAGCAGTTGAAGACCGTCACCGCCCAGGCCGGTGCCGAGTGGTTCCCCTCTACGGCGGACCAGAAGCCGGTGGACATCGGCCGGGCCGCGCTGGACTACGCCAGGAAGCATTTCTTTGACGTGCTGCTGGTCGACACGGCCGGTCGTCTGGCGATTGACGAAGTGCTGATGGCCGAGATCAAGGACCTGCACGCCGCGCTGAACCCGGTGGAGACCCTATTCGTGGTCGATGCCATGCAGGGACAGGACGCGGTCAACACGGCCAAGGCCTTCAAGGAGGCGCTGCCGCTCACCGGCATCATCCTGACCAAACTGGATGGCGATTCACGCGGCGGTGCTGCCCTGTCGGTGCGACAGATCACTGGCGCGCCCATCAAGTTCGCCGGTACCAGCGAAAAGCTCGATGGCCTGGAAGTGTTTGACGCCGAGCGCCACGCCGGGCGCGTGCTGGGCATGGGCGACATCGTGGCCCTGGTCGAGCAGGTGGCCGCTGGCGTGGACGTGGCCGCAGCGCAGAAGCTGGCGGCCAAGGTCAAGAGCGGCGGCGGCTTCGATCTGAACGATTTCCTGGCGCAGATCCAGCAGATGAAGCAGATGGGCGGCCTGTCCAGCCTGATGGACAAGCTGCCGGCAGCCATGTCCGCGCAGGCCGGCAATGTGGACATGGAGCGTGCCGAGAAGGACATCAAACGCAAGGAAGGCATCATCCACAGCATGACGCCGCTGGAGCGCCGCAAGCCCGAACTCATCAAGGCGACCCGCAAGCGCCGCATCGCTGCGGGTGCCGGTGTGCAGGTCCAGGAAGTCAACCGCATGCTCAAGGAATTCGAGCAGATGCAGGAGATGATGAAGAAGTTCAAGGGTGGCGGCATGATGAAGATGATGAAGCGCCTGGGTGGCATGAAGGGCATGCCCAAGATGCCGTTCTAAGCTTTTTTGGGCTCTAGCCCTCGTCGATACTGCGTAGCCAGCTACTGAATTGATAGCGCCCGGTTTCGACTCCGGGAACAAGAAAAAGGCCAGACAGGGTACCCTGTCTGGCCTTTTTCGCTGGGGGCGCGTATCAGTACACGTCGTGCTGGGTGTTGTGCACGTTGAACTTGCCGGTTGGGGTAATCAGGGCCTTGTCCTTGATCACGGCCTTGAGCTTCAGGGTCTTGTCATCCACCACCACGATGGCGGATTCCTCGTTGGCGGCGCTCCACACCGAGAACCAGACCTCGTCACCGGCCTTGTTGTACTCGGGTTGCAGCACGCGCTTGGCGCCTTTGCCCAGTTGGGCCCACTCGGCGATCGGCAGCAGCTTGAAGCCGTTGGCCAGGTTCTTGATGTCGAACACGGCGACTGACTGGCTGACCTTCTCGTCCGGGTTCAGCGGCGCATCGACCCACAGGTTGCTGGACTTGGGATGGCTCTTGAGGAACAGTGAACCGCCACCGGCACCCTTGAGCGTCTCGACCACCTTCCAGGCGTTTTCCTTGTGCTTGACCGGGTCGGTGCCGATCAGGCTGATGGTCTCGTCGCCCAGGTGGCCGGTCGCCCAGACGGGGCCGAACTTGGGGTGCACGAAGTTGGCGCCACGGCCCGGGTGGGGCGTCTTGCCCACTTCCACCACGGCGGCCAGCTTGTCGTCCTTGGTGTCGATGACCGCGATCTTGTTGGACGCGTTGGCGGCGTCCATGAAGTAGCGGCCGGTCGACTCAAAGCCACCGTCGTGCAGGAAGCGCGGCGTCTTGATCATGGTGACCTTGAGGTTCTCCAGGTCGGCGTAGTTCACCATATGGACCATGCCGGTTTCCTTGGCGTTCACCAGGAATTCGGGGCGGAAGTTGGACGACACGATGGCGGCCACGCGCGGCTCGGGGTGGTACTCCTGGGTGTCGGAGGTCATGCCGCGGGTGCCGACGATGCGCAGGGGCTTGAGCGTGTCGCCATCCATCAGCACATACTGGGGCGGCCAGTAGGCACCGGCGATGGCGTAGCGGTCCTCATAGCCCTTGAACTTGGAGGTCTCCACCGAGCGGGCTTCCAGGCCGACCTTGATCTCGGCCACGGGGCCGGGGGTTGCCATCCACAGGTCGATCAACACGATCTTGGCATCACGCCCGATCACGTACAGGTAGCGGCCCGACTTGGACATGCGCGAAATGTGCACCGCGTAGCCGGTGTCCAGGATCTGCACGATCTTCTTGCTGGCCCCGTCGATCAGGGCGATCTTGCCGGCATCGCGCAGCGTCACTGAGAACAGGTTGGTGATGTCCAGGTTGTTCATCTTCTTGGTGGGCCGTTTGTGCGGGTCCACCAGCAGCTTCCAGGTGGCCTCGACCTCCTTCATGCCCATCTCGGGCGGCTGGGGCGGCTCGTGCTGGATGTACTTCACCATGATGTCCACGTCTTCCTTGGACAGCGTGCCGGACGTGCCCCAGTTGGGCATGCCCTGGGCCGAGCCGTAGTAAATGAAGGTGTTGAGGTAGTCCGAGCCCTTCTCCAGCGTGATGTCGGGTGTCAGCGGCTTGCCGGTGGCGCCCTTGCGCAGCACGCCGTGGCAGCCGGCACAGCGCTCAAAGTAGATCTTGGTGCCGCGTTGGAAATCGGCCTCCGACATCGGGGGCGATTTGGGGTTGATGGTCTGGTGCAGCTTCAGCGCGCCCAGGGGCGACGCGCCGCCGATTTCCTGGGTGGCTTGCAGCGGCTCCGCCTTCTTGGCGGGGTCGGCTGCCTGGCTGCTGGCGGCCATCGGAATGGCAGCCAGCACGGCACTGGCAAGGACAAATTTGACGTCTATCAATCTCACGAGACTCTCCTGAAAACAAATGTTTTTGCTGGGAGCCCTACCGTACCGCTAAAAGACGTATTTGAAAAGCATGAATTTAACCCAAGATAATTTTTGGGGGACTTTTTTGTGTAAAGTTGCTCAGGCGTGCTGCAGGGCCACTTCACCGCGCAGTGTGTAGCTGCGCGTTTCGGTGATCTTCACATCCACCAGTTGCCCGACCAGGCGCGCCGGGGCGGCAAAGTTCACCACGCGGTTGCATTCGGTGCGGCCCATCAGTTCGCCGGCATCGCGCTTGCTGGCGCCTTCCACCAAAATACGCTGCACCGTGCCCAGGCGACTCTCAGAGATGCGGGTGATGTTGGCGTTAATAGCGGCCTGCACCTCCTGCAGGCGGCGCAGCTTGACCTCGTGCGGCGTGTCATCCGCCAGGTTGGCCGCCGGTGTGCCGGGGCGTGGGCTGAAGATGAAGCTAAAAGAGTTGTCGAAGCCAACGTCGTCCATCAGCTTCATCAGCCGGGCGTGGTCGTCCTCGGTCTCGCCGGGGAAGCCGACGATGAAGTCCGAGCTCATGGCCATGTCCGGGCGGATGGCGCGCAGCTTGCGCACCGTGCTTTTGTATTCCATGGCCGTGTAGCCGCGCTTCATGGCCATCAGGATCTTGTCGCTGCCGTGCTGCACCGGCAGATGCAGGTGGCTCACCAGTTTGGGGATCTTGTCGTAGGCGGCAATCAGGCTGGGCGTGAACTCGTTGGGGTGGCTGGTGGTGAAGCGCAGGCGTTCGATGCCGGGGATGTCGGCCACGTATTCCAGCAGCGTCGCAAAGTCCGCCTGTTCCGACGTATCGCCCATGGGGCCGCGCCAGGCGTTGACGTTCTGGCCCAGCAGTGTGATTTCCTTGACACCCTGGTCGGCCAAGCCGGCCACTTCGACCAGCACGTCCTCGAACGGGCGGTTGATCTCGGTGCCGCGGGTGTAGGGCACGACGCAGTAGCTGCAGTACTTGTTGCAGCCTTCCATGATGCTCACAAAGGCGCTGGCGCCCTCCACCTTGGCCGGGGGCAGGTGGTCGAACTTCTCGATCTCGGGGAAGCTGATGTCCACCTGCGAGCGGTCCTGCGCCTTGCGGGCGGCCAGCAGCTCGGGCAGGCGGTGCAGGGTCTGCGGGCCGAACACCACGTCCACATACGGTGCGCGCTTGATGATTTCTGCGCCCTCCTGGCTGGCCACGCAGCCGCCCACGCCAATCTGCACACCCTTTTTCTTCAGATGCTTGATGCGGCCCAGGTCGGAGAACACCTTCTCCTGAGCCTTTTCGCGCACCGAACAGGTGTTGAACAGGATCAGGTCCGCCTCGTCCACATTCTGCGTGGTTTCATAGCCCTGGGCGGCGTGGAGCACGTCTAGCATCTTGTCCGAGTCGTACTCGTTCATCTGGCAGCCAAAGGTTTTGATAAAGACTTTCTTGCTCATGCGGAGCGCTCCAAGGAATGCTATGAAAATAGTAGCTGATCACGCAATGACCACGGGGGCTGGCGGCGCAATCTGCAATCCACGCTGGTGCGTGGTGGGGGCGGGACTACTGCTGTGGCGTGGACGTTGTGGCGACCGCTTTGCCGTCGGCCGCAGTCGGCGCATAGACTTCCGACACGTAGTTGCTTTGCGCGGGTGCGCCGGGCATCTTCTGCTGGGCTTCGGTGGCGTTGAGTATCCAGACTTCGTGGATCAGGCCCAGCGGATCGCGCACGTAGTTCACCACCAGGCTCTGCCCCGCGATGGCCCCCGACATGACCAGCATGTTGTTGTCACCCCGGATGCGTGCCCCCGGGGACAGGCGTGCATATTTCCCGTCCATCAGCAGCTCGGGCGGCTGCGTAATTTGCATCGTGCCACGCAGGGCATTGGCGGGAAAGGGGCGCACGCTTTGCTGGGCGCCGGCAGAGAGCGCCAGGCCCAGCATGGCCGAAAGGAAAGTGGCACGCCGCAGGGCGGGTCGAATGGCAGACAGACGGTTGCAGCGGTTCATGGTGTGTATCCAGAGGCTGAGGGGCGCCCATCGTAGCACGGGCGGACACGGCAACAAAAAAGCCACCGACCGAAGGCAGGTGGCTTTTCGCCAGAAAACTGGTGGTGATAGGTGGATTTGAACCACCGACATCAGCATTATGAATGCTGCGCTCTAACCAACTGAGCTATATCACCGAAGTCCGAAATTATAGCCAAAAATTCGGCAGTGTTGAACAGCGCCGAATTTTGCCGGGCTTACCGGTGCTTGAATTCAGCCGCGCGCTTGTTGACGAAGGCGTCCATGCCTTCCTTCTGGTCGGCGGTGGCAAAGAGCGCGTGGAACATGCGGCGTTCAAACATCAGGCCGTCGGACAGGCTGCTCTCGAAGGCCTTGTTGACCGTCTCCTTGGCGGCCATGGTGGCCATCTGGGAGAAGCCGCAGATCTGCAGGGCGGCACCCAGCACTTCATCCATCAGCTTGTCCAGGGGTACTACGCGGCTCACCAGACCGGCGCGCTCGGCTTCCGTGGCGTCCATCATGCGCCCGGTCAGGGCCAGGTCCATGGCCTTGGACTTGCCCACGGCGCGCGGCAGGCGCTGTGTGCCGCCGGCGCCGGGGATGATGCCCAGCTTGATTTCCGGCTGGCCGAACTTGGCATTGTCGGCGGCGATGATGAAGTCGCACATCATGGCCAGCTCGCAGCCGCCACCCAGCGCAAAGCCGCTCACGGCGGCAATCACCGGCTTGCGGATGGAGCGGATGGTTTCCCAGTTGCGGGTGATGAAGTCGCCCTTGTAGGCGTCGGCGAAGGTGAACTTGGCCATGGCGGTGATGTCGGCGCCAGCGGCAAAGGCCTTCTCGCTGCCGGTGATGACCATGCAGCCAATGGCTTCATCGGCGTCAAAGCCCTTGAGGGCGTGGCCCAGTTCGTCCATCAGCTGGTCGTTCAGCGCGTTGAGCGCCTTGGGACGGTTGAGCGTGATGATGCCGACTTTTTCTCCCTCGACGCGGGTGGTGATGCATTCGTAGTTCATGGTCTCTTTTTGTGGTGTGGGGAAAGGGGGATTATTGCGAAACCGGCTGCGGGGCCAGCCAGGCCTCGGCCTTGCTGGTCTCGCGCACGCTCAGGCGCACGGCGCCCTGGCTGGGTTTGGGCAGCGTCAGTTCCAGGCGCTGCAGGCATTTGTCGCGCGCAATGATGGCGGTGACCTTCCTGGCGTTGCCGGCGTACAGCGTGAATTCGTCCAGCGTGTTCAGGCGCCAGGCGCCGTGGGCGTCCGTGCCCTGGGGCTGCACGGCCAGCCACTCGTCGCCGCTGGCAAAGCCGGCCTTCTCGGCGGGGCCGCCGCGCAGCACCTGGTGGATGAACAGGCCGCCGCTTTCCTTGACGCGCAGGCCCAGTTGCTGGGCCACCTGGTCGGGTTCCTGGTGCACCTGGATGCCATGCTGCTCCAGCAGGGCGGTGGTTGGCAGTTCGCGGGTGCCGTGCACCCATTGCGCCAGTTCCCTGGCGTAGGAGCGGCCGCTCAATTCCTGCAGCACGGCCAGCAGGTCGGCCTCCGCCATGGGGCCGCCCTGGCAGCGCGCCCACAGGCCGCGCATCACGGCGTCCAGCGTGGTTTTGCCCTCGGCGCGCAGCGTCAGGTCCAGGCACAGGCCGACCAGCGAGCCCTTGGTGTAGTAGCTCACCGTGGCGTTGGGGGTGTTCTCGTCCTGGCGGTAGTACTTGACCCAGGCGTCAAAGCTGGCCTGGGCCACGGTCTGCACCTTGCGCCCGGGCGTTTGCGCCACGCCGTTCAGCGTCTTGGTCAGGAGCTTCAAATAGGTCGTGTTGTCGATCAGTCCGGCCCGACGCAGCAGCAGGTCATCGTAATAGCTGGTGAAGCCCTCGAAGAACCACAGCAGCTCGGTGTAGTTCTCGGCGCGGTAGTCGTAGGCGGCCAGTTCGGACGGGCGCAGGCGCTTGACGTTCCAGGTGTGGAAGTACTCATGGCTGATCAGCCCCAGCAGCGTGGTGTAGCCCTCGGGCTGCTTGTGCGTGGCCGGTGCCAGTGTGGTGCGCGGCAGGCGGGGCAGGTCGGCGCGCTTGGCGATCAGCGCGGTGGAGTTTCCATGTTCGAGCCCGCCGTAGCCATCGGCCACGGCATTCAGCATGAAGACATAGTTCTTGAATGGAATGGGCCCGAAGCCCTCGCCAGCATTGCGTGACCTGCTCTGTTTTTGGGAGCGTCCGTGGCCATGCCAGAAGCGAATTTCGGCCTCGCAGATGGCCTGGGTGTCGGCCAGCAGCCTGGTGCCGTCAAAGCTGGGCGGAGCACCGGCCACGACAAAGCGGTGCGGAATGCCGCAGGCGGTGAAGCTGCCGCTCCAGAACGGCCCCATCTCCACCGGGCAGTCGACCAGCGTGTCATAGTTGGCGGCGGCGTAGCTGCCAAAGCCCTGTCTGTTGACCTTGACGGCTTCCAGGCCGGTGGCCACGGACCAGCCCTCCATGCCGGTGCCGGCGAGCAGTTCCAGCGCGTGTGCCTGGTCCTGCTGGCCGTCCACCTGCAGGCACAGGCTGGTACCGTTGAAAAAGCCACGGGTCGCATCCAGCCAGGCGGTGCGTACCGAGTTGTCGAATGCGTAGACCTCGTAGCGCACCTCCAGCGGCTGATCCGGCGTGCAGTCCAGCACCCAGGTGGCCTTGTCCGTCTGTTGCGCCGCCACGGCACGTCGGCCCTGGCGGGCCTGCAGGTGCTGCAGATGCTTGGCAAATTCGCGCACGAGGTAGCTGCCCGGAATCCACGCCGGCAGGCGCAACGTCTGCTGCGCTGCCGGGCGTGGCACGCTCAGGGTGACGGCGAACAGGTGGGCGTGGAGGTTGGCAACTTCAACCCGGTAGTGGATCGCGGGCACGGTGGGGCGGCGCATCTCAGCTCTTGGTGCTGTCGGTCAACAGTTTTTCGACCTGCTTGGAGTCGATGGCGCCTGGAACGCGGTTGCCGTCGATAAACACCAGGGTGGGTGTCCCGGTGATCTTGTGGGCGCGGCCCAGGTCGACATTGCGCGCCATTGCCGTGGTGTCGCAGCTGGCGGGCAGTGCGGGAATGGCCTGGTCACGCACCATCCAGTCCTGCCAGGCCTTGGCCGGGTCCTTGGCGCACCAGATGGCTTTGGACTTTTCGCCGGAATCCGCCCCCAGGATGGGGTAGAGGAACATGTAGATGGTGACGTTGTCCACCTTCTGCAGGTCACGCTCGAAGCGCTTGCAGTAGCCACAGTTGGGGTCCTCGAACACCGCCAGTTTGCGCTTGCCGTTGCCGCGCACGATGGTGAAGGCGTCCTTGAACGGCAGGTCGTCGAACTTGATGGCGGTGAGCTTGGCCACGCGTTCTTCGGTCAGGTTGCGCTTGCCGCGCAGGTCGATGACATTGCCCTCGATCAGGTAGTTGCCCTGGGCGTCGGTGTAATAGATTTCGCTGCCGTTGATGCGCAGCTCATAAATGCCGGGAATGGGCGTCTTGCTGACCTCATCAATGGCCCGGATCTGGGGCAGCCGCTCGGTGATGGCCTTGCGGATCAATGCTTCCTGGGCCAGTGCGCCGGTGCCCAGCAGGACCAGGCTGGCGCTCAGGAGGGTGCGAATAAGCGGTTTCATGGGTGTTTCTTGCCTTGTGTTGCGGGTTTGCCCAGCACGCCCATGGCGCGTCTGGCAACCCATTGTTTAATCGGTCCGCTTTGCTCAAATCGGTTCATGCCCCAGTTGCGCATGGCCTGCAACGCGGGGTGGGGGTTGGTAAACAACTGCTGCAAGGCGTCGTTGGCCTGTCCCATCACCGCAAAGTCGGCCTTGCGCGCGCGCTCGTACTGCCGCAGCAGCTTGGGGTCGCCCACGCTGCGCCAGTACGGTCGCCCGTCCAGCACGCGCACCAGCTCCGCCACGTCGGCCAGGCCGACATTCAGCCCCTGTCCGGCCAGCGGGTGCATGTTGTGGGCGGCGTCCCCCGCCAATACCCATCCACCCTGGTCCCAAGTCCCGCTCCAGCGCCGTGCTACGGCCTGCTGCAGCGGCCAGGCCTTGCGGTCTCCGGTCAAGGTGAGCGAACCCAGCGCGCCGTGACTGGCGGCCTCCAATGCCTGACAGAATTCTTCGGCCCCCACGGTTTGCAGTGTTTGTGCGCGTTCCGGTGAGACAGACCACACAATCGCGCACAAGTTCCCTTGTGCGCCGCCCAGCGGCAGGAAAGCCAGGATTTCTCCCTGGTGGAACCACTGGCGGGCCACCTGGCCGTGGGCCTGTGCGCACTGCACGCGCGTGGCCAGCGCCCATTGGCCGTAGGGTTTGACGTCCCAGTCCACGCCCCATTCCTGGCGCGTACTGCTGGCGCGGCCTTCGCAGACGACCGTGAGCGCGGCCGGCTGTGGCGCGTCGAACACTTCGATCAGCGGCTGGTAGCGCACGGCCTCCTGCAGGCGGGCCTCCAGTGCGGGCACGTCGACGATCCAGTTCAGGGCTTCCGATTCCGTCTCGGTCGCGTTGAAGGCCACTTCGCCGCCGTCGTCTCCGTGGACCTGCATGGACAGCACCGGGGTGGCGTCCTGCTCGTGGGGCCAGCAGCGCACCGCCTCCAGCAACTGGCGCGACAGCAGGTTGAGCGCGTAGGCGCGCACGTCGGGCGGCATGCCGCCTGGCGCCGCGGCTGGCGTGGCCGCAGCAGGGGGGCCCACCAGAGCCACGCGCAACTGCTTGCCGGCCAGGTGCAGGGCCAGCGTGCGTCCGACGATGCCGGCGCCCCGGATACAGATATCAAACGGTCTTGTCATTCGGGGATTGTAAAAGCCGGGGTGTCTGCACACCGGCGCCGCATCCGAAGACGCTCAAGCCGTTGTGGTCTGCACATGCAGGGCCGAAGCTTCCGTGGGCAGTGCTTCCAGAAAGCGGATCGGGCGGCGGGTGTGGCTGGACATGCCTTCGAGCAGGCCGCGCAGGTCGTCCAGCACCCGCTCGGCCGGCACGGGGTTCTCGTGCAGCAACACACAGGCGGCCTGGAAATGCAACGTGACCTCCGGCACCAGGCCCGGCAGCGGAATCAGGCCCGATGCAATCAGCTTGACCATGCGCTCGGTCAGCGCCTGGCGTGTGGCCACCCCTTCCATCAACAGCGCAAATTGCGCGGTGCCGACCCGCCCGGCCGGGTCCACATCCCGCAGGATGCGCTGGACCTTGACCACGGCACGCAGCAGGCATTGCTCGCCGGTGGTGTCGCTGAATGCATCGCGAATCTGGTCGTAGTTGACCACCCGAACCACCACCAGGGCCAGTGGCTCGCGGTCTTCGATGGCGCGCTGCACCGCCTGCTCCAGATGGTTCTGGAACACCTCGGCGGTCAGCAGGCCGGTCAGCGCGTCCTGCGTGGGCAGATGGTTGGCGCGCACCACCAGTTCCTTGCGGTCATGGGTGATCTGGCTGAGCGCAAACAGCATGACGGGCACCGTCACGGCAACCCCCAGCGAGGAGAGGTAGCGCATCTCCCACAGGGCTGGCACCAGTCCAACGCCTTCACCCATCATGTAGATCAGGCCCAGGAACTGGGGTGCCAGCGCCAGCATCAGCCAGCGCGCCACCGGGGAGCCGCCGCGCCAGCTCAGGAGGATGGCAATCAGGCCGACGACCGTGGCAAACAGCATGAGCATGCCGGACACCCGGTCGGCCACAAAGCGGTCCAGCACCGCGAACGTCAGCACGGACACGATCGTGCCCCAGCCCACGCTGGACAGGAATCGGTCAAAGTGGCGGAAATGCACAAACAGGGTGAAGACGTTGCGGATGAGCAGCAGGGAACTGCCGACCGCCACCACTGGCATGACACTGGAGGCCAGATTGCCCAGCTCCGGGACGGCCCTCCACAGGAAGGTGTTGAGCACACCGGTGATCTGTGCGATGGTCAAAGCAATCAACACCCCAAACAGCGATGCCCAGCCGTCTATCGCCTTGCCGTGCTCCAGGTAGCGCAGAGCCGACAGGGCCGCCAGACTCAGCAGCGCTCCCAGCATCAGGCCCAGGCCCAGCAGTTCCAGCTGGCGCTGGTTTTCCCGCTGTTGGCCCGTGGCCAGACGTATCGGCAGGCCCACGTGCTTGAAATTGCGCACCTGCAGGTAGACGTCGTGCGGCGCGCTGCCCCTCAGGCTGAGGTCGAAATCCGGATACAGGCCCTGCTGGTACCACTCGGCGTGGGCCAGGGTGTCGCCAGCCCTTTGCACGGTCCAGTTGCCGGCCGCATCCTGCTGGTAAAGCGATACGGCGTCCAGGAAGGGCAGGGGCAGGTTCAGCGTCCAGGATGACTGGGATCTGACGGCTCGCGCCACGCGCAGCTTGATCCACAGCGTGTCATACCGGTTCAGGGGGAAAGGCTCCAGCGCCGCTGCCGGCGTGAACTTCACGGTGCCGCCGGCCACCAGTCCTATGGTTGCGTGCGAGCCCTCGTCAATCCAGGTCTGGATCGGTGTGCTGATCTGCAGGCTGGGCGTCTGCTCGTCCAGCACCAGGACGTCGTCCGCAAACCCGTTCGTGGCCCATGCGGTGCCGCAACACAGGCACCAAACCACCAGCATCAGGCGCACAAGCAGGGATGGCATACACTTGTCTCCCCCGTTTTTAGAGGTTTTTATGAGTTTGAAGTGTGGCATTGTAGGCCTGCCCAACGTTGGTAAATCCACCCTGTTCAATGCCCTGACCAAGGCCGGCATCGCGGCGGAGAACTACCCCTTCTGCACCATTGAGCCCAATGTGGGCATCGTGGAAGTGCCCGATCCGCGTATGGCGCAACTGGCCGAAATCGTCAAACCCGAACGCATGGTCCCCGCCGTGGTGGAGTTTGTGGACATCGCCGGCCTGGTGGCGGGCGCCAGCACCGGTGAAGGCCTGGGCAACAAGTTCCTGGCCCACATCCGCGAGACCGATGCCACCATCAATGTGGTGCGCTGTTTTGAAGACGACAACGTCATCCACGTGGCCGGCAAGGTGGACCCGATTGCCGACATCGAAGTCATTCAAACCGAACTGTGCCTGGCCGACCTGTCGGCGGTGGAGAAGGCCCTGCACCGCGTGACCAAGACGGCGCGTTCGGGCGACAAGGAATCCATCAAGCTCGTCGCCATACTGGAGAAATGCCAGGCCGCTCTGAACGAAGCCAAGCCGGTGCGCACCATCGAATTCAGCAAGGAAGAACAGCCCTTGCTGCAACAGTTCTTCCTGATCACCGCCAAGCCCGCCATGTTCGTGGCCAACGTGTCGGAAGACGGCTTTGAGAACAACCCGCTGCTGGACCGCCTGAAGGCCTTTGCCGATGCGCAGAAGGCGCCCGTGGTGGCCATCTGCGCCAAGCTCGAAGCCGAGATGAGCGAGATGAGCGACGAGGACCGCCAGATGTTCCTGGAGGAACTGGGCCAAAGCGAGCCCGGCCTGAACCGCCTGATCCGCTCGGCCTACACGCTCTTGGGTCTGCAGACCTACTTCACCGCCGGTGTGAAGGAAGTGCGCGCCTGGACCATCCACGTGGGCGACACCGGCCCGCAGGCTGCCGGCGTGATCCACACCGATTTCGAAAAGGGCTACATCCGCGCCCAGACCATCGCCTTCGAGGACTTCATCACCTACAAGGGCGAGCAGGGCGCCAAGGACGCCGGCAAGATGCGCGCTGAAGGCAAGGACTACGTCGTCAAGGATGGCGACGTAATGAACTTCCTGTTCAGCTCCTGAGACTGAGGTTTAAGTATTTTCGGCCGCTAGACCTCGCGGATACTGCGTAGGCAGCTATCAAATTGCTAGCGGTTGTTTGTTGAAAGTCTGTTGGGGCATGCGACGCATCTGTGGGCATGGCGCTGGCGGGCTGGCACTGTCAACGGAATCAGGTCTGCGCCCGGAGTCGGTCAGTTGCTGACTTTCAGCTTCACCCGATGAAAGCACGCGTCAGACGCGGATGCGGCTCTCGACTACTGAGATCGCCTGCTTTTGCCCCACAATTGGTGTTGGCTATTCGATCTCCGAAGCGTGCGGGACAATTCGTCCGTCGGGATTCCCAACCATTTCCGGTGGGCAGGACGAATCATCGCCCCAACGTGGCCTTTCCGCCACCGTGCCCGTTGTACAACGGGGCGTCCGACTTCGACTATCGATAAGGTGCCGTAGATTGACTCACCGGAACGTCGTTATAGCCGTGACTATCGAGAAACTGTCGAATGCTTAGAGCTGTCAGTTCGGCTCGCGGATGAGGGCCAACGATGACCTCGGTTAATGGAAATCGCTCTCTCTCGACTGTTCGCGTGGGATCAGTCTCCCGAATATCATCAATGGTTGTGTACGGCGCCAGAAAGCCATTTACCCGGCGGAATCGCTTTTTTGCGCGCTTCAAATTGAAGCTTTCAATGATGTCATTGTGTTCGGTATAGACAAGCCGAATTTCGTGTTCATCAGAAAACGCGGAATGCTTGCAGGATGTGACAAGCTCGAAGAATAGCCCGCTTAGTGAGTTGCTATACCCATCGATTGGATAGAACTCTTTGTTGCTCCCGTCACGTTGAGGCACGGAAATTTGCCTGATTGCGTCACGGCTGTAGGCCTCACCGAAAAACCGGGCGAAGCAGTCAAGAAGGGCGCGCTTTTGCGCATCTGAATAGAGAACCGGTACGAGGGTGCATTCCTGAGGGTACCCAAGCGCCGGCATAAGTTTTTCCGTGGCAAAGCCTAGCGCGATGCCAACCGTGTTCTGGGAATAGGCGCGCCACTGGCTAAGGTGATCTCGCTCTGATGAAAAACACGCGATGTTGACTCTGGGACGCGCGGCGACAGGGATGTTCGTCAGCCCTAACAAAATGTCGGCAATAGGCGATCCATCTGTTGCTATCGATTTGAAGACTTCTCGCGACAGATCTATTCCGTGCTCAATTTCGCTCGCGTCATTTAGGAAAGCCGAGTCTGTGAGCCATAGATCCGATGACTCGATGATGCCCTGAAATCCTTCGAGTGACGTGTAGTGATACATCGCCTTGATATCTGGCTGAGCCAGTCGCAATAATTCGCTCCTAACAATTGGCCGAACCGCCCATCCGTAGGCATCATTTTCTGCAATCCAGAAATACCTCGGCGCTCCATCTGCGGCTATGAATGACTCACGCCGATACTCTTTCGACAAACTTGAATATCGACGATCAAGGAAAACATCGGCATCATGACCGTGAGTACATTCTGGCCAAGGACAGGGCAAAGTCATGGGGCCTCCAGCAAAATGAAGGCGGCAGAATTCTGTGCTTGGCATGCGTTACTCCTTTGACTGTTGGTCTTGATCAGATTCCCAGCTTCTCGGCGTCATTGAGCCCATGATCGCTTGACCGGCCCTAATTCACGGAGAACAAACCGATCGGCAGACTCGCGCGAAGAGATATTGGTATCAACACATCCAGGGTCATACTGTCAATTCTGTGGGCTTGATGATTACATCAACGCACATGACTGTAGCGTGGCAGGAGGTTTGGGACATCCCGTTAGCTACTCTTGGTAAGGGTCCCCGACCGGGAGTAGGTAACGGATATCCATAGGGCTGCTATGGGGCGGCTTGGTTATTTGAACGCAAGCCAACACGCGACCGGTATCCGCCTCAGACAGCCGTAGTAAACCGGCGGTCAGTCCCAAGACTTCACCAGAGTCTGACCACCCCCAGCAACACCGACGTCATCGTCACATAGCGCGCAAATTTGCCAATGGCCATGTACGCCAGGCAGGGCCAGAACGGCAGCTTGAGCCAGCCGGCCACGGCGCACAGCGGGTCACCCACCACTGGCAGCCAGGCCAGCAGGCAGGCCTTGGGGCCGAGCCGCTCCAGCCAGGCCAGCGCCTTGGTGTGGCTGGACGAGTGGCGGTACTTGTCCACCACCCGGTGGGCGCCCAGACCCATCCACCAGTCCACCGCGCCCCCTAGCGTGTTGCCGGCGGTGGCCACCAGCACCACGGGCCAGAACATGTCCGGGTTGAGTTGCACCAGGCCGAACACCACGGGCTCCGATCCCAGCGGCAACAGCGTGGCCGAGATGAAGGACACGACGAACACCGTGCCCAGGCTGTATTGGGGCAGGGCGAGTAGGGCAAGCAGTTGGTCGATCCAGGCGGGCATGGGTGCAGTGTAGGTTTTTTTGATGTATTTCAATTGCTGAAATTTTGGGCAGTTAGAATGGGGCCCGGCTCTCGCCACGGCGACCAACCCCCACCCCCACATCCAAGAATCGACTCGTATGCAGATCGGCCATTTCGCATTGGCGAATCCCCTGTTCGTCGCCCCCATGGCGGGTGTGACGGACCGGCCGTTCCGCCAGCTGTGCAAGCGGCTGGGGGCGGGCTATGCGGTCAGCGAAATGGTGACCTCGCGGCGCGATCTGTGGAACAGCCTGAAGACCTCGCGCCGCGCCAACCACGCTGGCGAGCCCGGCCCGATTGCCGTGCAGATTGCCGGCACCGATGCGCAGATGATGGCCGACGCCGCCATCTACAACATCGAGCGCGGCGCGCAGATCATCGACATCAACATGGGCTGCCCGGCCAAGAAGGTGTGCAACAAGTGGGCTGGCTCCGCGCTGATGCAGGACGAGGCGCTGGCGCTGTCCATCGCGCAGGCCGTCGTCGACGCCTGTGCCCCGCGCAACGTGCCCGTCACGCTGAAGATGCGCACCGGCTGGTGCCAGGCGCACAAGAACGCCGTCACGCTGGCGCGCGCCTTCGAAGGCGTGGGCGTGCAGATGTTGGCCGTGCACGGTCGCACGCGCGAGCAGGGCTACAAGGGCGAGGCCGAGTACGACACCATTGCTGCCGTCAAGGCCGCAGTGCAAATTCCCGTGGTGGCCAATGGCGACGTCACGTCGCCGGAGAAGGCACGCGACGTGTTGCAGGCCACCGGGGCCGACGCCATCATGATCGGTCGTGCGGCGCAGGGCCGGCCCTGGATCTTCCGCGAGATTGGGCATTTTCTGGCTACCGGAGAACACCTGGCGCCGCCGCTGGTCAGCGAGGTCAAGCGCTTACTGGTGGAGCACTTGCAGGATCACTACAGCCTGTACGACGAATTCATCGGCGTGCGCTCGGCGCGCAAGCACATTGGCTGGTACGTGCGTGCGTTGCCCGGTGGTGAGGCGTTTCGCGCCCGCATGAACGCGCTGGAATCCAGTGGCGAGCAGGTGGCCGCGGTGGAGCAGTATCTGGACCGCCTGAATGAAGAAATGGACCGCATTCCCGCCTGGGAAGCGACGGCCGATGTGAGAGGACACAACAACATGACGACGATGGAATGCGCGCTATGAGCAAGAAGCTCATTGAAGATTGCGTGCGCACGAGCCTGGAAGGCTATTTCCGGGACCTGCGCGGAACCGAACCCGACAGCATGCACGACATGCTGGTACGAGCGGTGGAAAAACCCTTGCTGGAAGTGGTGATGGCCCAAGCCGACCACAACCAGTCCAAGGCCGCCCAATGGCTGGGCCTGAACCGCAACACCCTGCGCAAGAAGCTGCTGGAGCACAAGCTCATTGACTGAGCGTGCGGTGCAGGCCCCGGCGGTCTGCCCAACACGCAACTACCCCCCCTTTGTCATTTTCTTAACTTCGCCCCTTCCCACTATGCAAGCACTGCTATCCGTCTCGGATAAATCCGGCATCGTCGAACTCGCCCAACAACTGCACACCCAGGGCGTCAAGCTCCTGTCCACCGGCGGCACCGCCAAACTGCTGGCGGAAAAGGGCCTGCCGGTCACCGAGGTGGCCGAGATGACGGGCTTCCCCGAAATGCTGGACGGCCGCGTCAAGACCCTGCACCCGCGCGTGCACGGCGGCCTGCTGGCCCGCCGCGACGTGCCCGCGCACATGGCGGCACTGAAGGAACATGCCATCGACACGATCGACTTCCTGGTGGTGAACCTGTACCCGTTCGAGGCCACCGTGGCCAAGGCCGGCTGCACGCTGGAAGACGCCATCGAGAACATCGACATCGGCGGCCCGGCCATGGTGCGCAGCGCCGCCAAGAACTGGAAGGACGTGGCGGTGCTGACCGATGCGTCGCAATACGCCACCGTGATTGCCGAGCTCAAGGCCACCGGCCAGGTCTCGCGCAAGACCAAGTTCGCCCTCGGTGTGGCCGCGTTCAACCGCATCAGTCAGTACGACGGCGCCATCAGCGACTACCTTTCTGCCGTGCAGGTGGGTGAGGACGCCCCGGCGGACGCCGAAGCGCCCAAGCTCGACCTGTTCCCCGGCCAGAGCAATGGCCGCTTCATCAAGGTGCAGGACCTGCGCTACGGCGAAAACAGCCACCAGAGCGCCGCTTTGTACCGCGACCTGCATCCCGCACCCGGCTCGCTGGTCACGGCCAAGCAGCTGCAGGGCAAGGAACTCTCCTACAACAACATCGCCGACGCCGATGCCGCCTGGGAGTGCGTGAAGAGCTTCTCTGCGGCGGCCTGCGTCATCGTCAAGCACGCCAACCCCTGCGGCGTGGCCGTGGGTGCCAACGCGCTGGAGGTCTACAGCAAGGCCTTCCAGACCGACCCCACCAGCGCATTCGGCGGCATCATCGCCCTGAACTGCGAACTGGATGAGGCCGCTGCGCAGCAGATTTCCAAGCAGTTCGTCGAAGTGCTGATGGCCCCCAGCTTCACCGCTGGCGCGCTGGAGGTGTTCAAGAGCAAGGTCAATGTGCGCATCCTGCAGATCGACCTGCCCAAGGGCGGTACATCGGCATGGGACCAAGGCCGCAACGCCATGGACATGAAGCGCATCGGCTCCGGCATCCTGCTGCAGACCGCCGACAACCACGAGTTGACCCTGGCCGACCTGAAGGTCGTCACCACCAAGCAACCCACACAGGACGAGTTGAACGACCTGCTGTTTGCCTGGAACGTGGCCAAGTTCGTCAAGAGCAATGCCATCGTCTTCTGCAAGGGCGGCATGACCATGGGCGTGGGCGCCGGCCAGATGAGCCGCCTGGACTCGGCCCGCATCGCCAGCATCAAGGCGGGTCACGCCAACCTGTCGCTGGCGGGCACGGTGGTGGCGAGTGACGCCTTCTTCCCGTTCCGCGATGGCCTGGACGTGGTGGTGGACCACGGTGCCACCTGCATCATCCAGCCCGGCGGCTCCATGCGCGACCAGGAGGTGATTGACGCCGCCAACGAGCGTGGCGTGTCCATGGTCTTTAGCGGCGTGCGCCATTTCCGCCATTGAGACTTTAAGCACAATGGGGCGCCAGCCCTCGCCAAGTCTGCGTAAGGCGCTACTAAAATTGTAGCGTCTTCGCGGATTCCCATTTTTTGTCCCATGTCCGCCAGCGTATCTTCTGACCGTTTACCGTTCCGCGTGATCGACATCCTCAAGATCGTCGCCGCGCAGTGCATCGTGCTGCACCACTTCTCGGCCTACGGGCCCTTGTCCGAAGCGGTGTCCGGCGTCCTCCCTGACATCATGTCCTGGCTGTATGGGCGCGCGCGCATGGCCGTCCAGGTGTTTCTGGTGGTTGCAGGGTACCTGGCCGCGCGCAGCTTTGCGCTGACGCCCAGGCCCGTGGGCTCTCTGTTTGGGGAGCTGGGCCGGCGCTATCTGCGGCTGGTGCTTCCATTTGTGGCTGCGTTGGCGCTGACGGCCCTGTGTTGCGCCATCGCCCGGCCTTATCTGGATGTGGATGTGGTTCCCAAGGCGCCAACGGTCGCTCAGTTCCTGGCCCATGCCAGCCTGCTGCACAGTGTGCTGGACGTGGAGTCTCTGTCGGCCGGCGTTTGGTACGTGGCCATCGACTTCCAGCTGTACGCCCTGCTGGCCGTGCTGCTGTGGTGCAGCCGCGGCAAGCGCTGGCTGGGCATGGGGCTGGTGATGATGGTGTGTGCTGCGTCGTTGATGTGGTTCAACACCGATGCGCTCTGGGATGTGTGGGCCGTCTATTTCTTTGGCGCTTACGGTCTGGGCGCCTTGGCTTGGTGGTCGGGCCTGCGCGCGCGCCACGGTGCGGTGGCAATGAGCCTGTACCTCACCGCGTTGTGTGTCGGTTTGACCGCGCTGGCAGTGGATTTTCGTGAACGCATTGCGCTGGCCATCAGCGTGTCCGCCGTACTGGCCGGTTTTGGTGCCTGGCGGTTGCGGTTGCCCGACGCAGTGGACCGCTGGGTTTCCCATCTCAGCCAGACCTCGTATGCGCTGTTCCTGGTGCATTTCGGCGTGCTGATGCTGGCCAACGCCGCCTGGTCGGCCATGGGCCTTGAGGGAGGGGTCGAGGCCGCTTTCTTCATGGCAGGCAGTTGGTTGGTGGTCATGGTCGCGAGCTACCTGTTCCACTCCCAGGTGGAGCAGCGACTGGGGCAGTGGCGCATCAGCGTCAAGCCGGTGCTGGCGCTGCAGGGCGCCAAGTAGGGCGGGCCACGGGCGGCGCTTCGCGTCAGCGCTTGTACAGTGCTTCGATCTCGGCGGCAAACCGCGCCGCCAGGTTGTTCCGCTTGAGCTTGAGCGTGGGTGTCATCAGCGTGCTCTCGGGGGTCCAGGGTTCCAGCGACAGGCCCACTGCGCGTGGTTGCGCATAGTGCGGGAAGCCGCGTGTCAGCGCACGGATGCGCTCCAGCGCCGCTGCGCGCGCAGAGGGCGCTTGCAGGCTTTCGGGGGCGTCGGGGGGTAATTGCAGTTCGGCCGCCATGCGTGCCCAGCCGGCGCGGCCCAGCACCACGATGCAGGCGATGAAGGGCCGGTTGTCGCCGAAGGCGTAGGCCTGCTCGAACAGCGGGTCACTGGTGATGGCCTGTTCCAGATCTGCTGGTGCGATCTTCTCGCCGGTGGAGGTGACGATGATTTCCTTGATGCGACCCAGGATACGGATGCGCCCATTGGCCTCGATGGCAGCTTGGTCGCCGGTACGCAGCCAGCCGTCCACAAACGCATTGGCGGTATCGGCGTCGCGCTTCCAGTAGCCGCGCATCACGCTGGGGCCGCGCACCTGCAGCTCGTTGTTCTCGCCGATGCGCACCTCCACGCCGGGCAGGGCGCGGCCGATGGTGGCGGGGTCGTTGTCGTTCACGCCATTGGCGGCGACCACGGGAGAGGTCTCGGTCATGCCGTAGCCCTGCACGATAGGCAGGCCCAGGCCGATGAAGCAGTGGGCAATGGCCGGCGGCAGTGCCGCACCGCCACTGACGGCCACGCGCAGGCGCCCACCGAACTGGGCCAGCAGTGGGCGGGCCACCAGGCGATCCAGCAGGGGCCAGACCAGGGTGTCGCGCCAGGCGGGAGGCGCATCGGCCGGGACGGGCAACTGCTGGGTGCGGCAGAAGCGGCGCCAACCCACGGCCTGGGCCGCGTCGAACAGCCAGGTCTTCAAGGCGGAGCCCGCCAGCATTCCCTTGAGCACGCCGTAGACGCGCTCGTAGATGCGTGGCACCGAGATCAGGATGGTGGGCCGGACGGTCTTGAGGTCTTCCGACAGCAGCGCCACCGAGCGCGCGTGCGCCACGCAGCAGCCGGCCGCTATGGGCAGGTAGTAGCCGGCGGTGCGCTCGAAGGTGTGAGACAGTGGCAGGAAGGACAGGAACACGTCCCACGGTTCAGGGGCTACGCGTTGCAGCGTGGCCTTGACGTTGGCCAGCACATTGTCGTGGCTGAGCATCACGCCCTTGGGCTTGCCGGTGGTGCCTGAGGTGTAGACCAGCGCGGCCAGGTCGCTGGGTTCTGGGCCGCGCCTTGGCACGGAGGCCGCCTGAGGCCTGCCGGTCGCCAGCCAATCGGCCAGTGCAACAAGGGCTGGCGAGTCCGCGTCGGCAGGTCCCGGGGCCGCCTCGCATTCCGCGATGACAACCAGGCGCAGGGCGGGCAATGGCACGCCGGTGGCGGCAATGGCCTGCCACTGCGCCGGCGATTGCGCCACCAGTACGGCGGTGTCGCTATCGGCCAGGATGTAGGCAATGCTGGCCGGGTTGTCCAGCGCGTGCAGGGGCACCGGCACGCAGGCCATTGCCAGTGCGGCCTGGTCGATGCAGACAGCATCCAGTCCATTGGGCATCAGGATGGCGATGCGCGAGCCGCGCGGGAGTTGCCGGCTTTCCAGCGCCTGCGTGGTGCGCTTCACGCGCTCGCCGAAGGCCTGCCACGATAGGGGCTCCCACCGGTTGGCCGCCGTGTCGTATTGCAGGTAGGCGCAAGCGTGCGGCGTTTGTGCGATGCGCCAGCTCAGCAACCCGGACAGGGTGCGCACGTCGTCCAGGCGTGCCGGCTGGGGCAAGTGGGTCGTTGGAGAATTCATGCTTTCGAAGGGGTCTGGAGCGAAATACGCCCCTAGCTCCCGCCAATATTGCGTATACAGCTACTGAATTTATAGCGACTTGAATATGTCGCTGGCTGCGGAGATGGTTGCTGCGATATCCGCTTCGCTGTGCGCGGCGCTCATGAAGCCGGCTTCGTACAGCGCCGGGGCGAAGTACACACCGCGGTCCAGCATGCCATGGAACAGGGTGTTGAAGCGAGCGTTGTCGGTGGTCATGACCTTGACGTAGTTCTGCGGCAGTTCGGGGAACAGGAAGAAGCCGAACATGCCGCCCTCGCTGTCCACACTGAAGGGCACGCCGGCGGCGTCGGCGGCGGCCTTCATGCCGGCCATCAGCTTCTGTGTCTTGGTTGCCAGGGCGTCGTAGAAGCCGGGCTTCTGGATCTCGCGTAATGTGGCCAGGCCGCAGGCCGTGGCGATGGGGTTGCCCGACAGGGTGCCGGCCTGGTAGACCGGGCCCAGCGGGGCCATCATTTCCATGACGGCGCGCTTGGCGCCGAAGGCGGCCAGCGGCATGCCGCCGCCAATGACCTTGCCCATGACGGTGATGTCCGGCGCAAAGCCGGGGATGGCCTTGGCGTACACGCTTTGCGCGCTACCCAGGGCGACGCGGAAACCCGTCATCACTTCGTCCATGATCAGCAGCGCGCCGTGCTGCGTGCACAGTTCGCGGCAGCGCTGCATGAAGGGCACTGAGGCGCGCACAAAGTTCATGTTGCCGGCAATCGGCTCGATGATCAGGCAGGCCAGGTCCTTGCCGTGCAGGGCAAAGGCTTCTTCGAGTTGGGCGACGTTGTTGTACTCCAGCACCAGGGTGTGCTGCACCACTTCGTTGGGCACCCCGGCACTGGTGGGGTTGCCGAAGGTGGCGAGGCCGGACCCAGCCTTGACCAGGAGCGCGTCGGCATGGCCGTGGTAGCAGCCTTCGAACTTGAGGATCTTGGTACGGCCGGTGGCACCGCGTGCCAGGCGGATGGCGCTCATGCCGGCCTCAGTGCCGGAGCTGACCAGGCGCACCATGTCCATGCTGGGCACGAGCTTGAGGATTTCCTCGGCCAGTTCCACCTCGCGCTCCGTCGGGGCGCCGAAAGAGAAGCCTTCCAGGCAGGCCTTTTGCACGGCTTCCAGCACGGCCGGGTGGCCGTGGCCCAGGATCATGGGGCCCCAGGAGCCGATGTAGTCGATGTACTGCTTGCCGTTGGCATCCCAGAAGTAGGCACCTTGGGCACGGGCCACGAAGCGCGGCGTGCCGCCCACGGCCTTGAAGGCACGCACGGGCGAGTTGACGCCGCCGGGGATGACCTGTTGGGCGCGTTGGAAGAGTTGCAGATTGCGATCAGTGTCGGGTGTCATTGGGAGAGATTTCAAAGGAGGATTCTTGCGGATCTTCGTCGTCCGGCTCGGGGTGGGCCCAGAACATGCGGTCGGGCAGCACATTGCCCATGCCGGGTCTGAAGCCGCTTTCCAGACAACGGTCCAGGTAGCTCAGTGCTTCGGTGGTCGCTTCCGACAGCTCCGTGCCACTGGCGATCAGTGCCGCCAGGGCGGCAGACAGCGTGTCGCCGGCGCCGGAGAATACGGCCTCAAAGCGTTCAAATTTGTTGCTGCACAACACCGAGGTCGGCGTGCACAGCGTGTTCTCGATGAACTGGTCGGGCAGGGGGATGCCGGTCACCAGTGTGTAGGGCACACCGAACTCATTGGCCGCGCGGGCGATGTCGCGCGCCGTGGGGCTGCGCTCGGCACTCCAGTCGGGTAGCAGCCAGCGGGACAAGGTGCTGTGGTTTCCAACCAACACGGTGGTCAGGGGCAGCAGCAGTTCGTTGTGGGCGTCCTGGTACAGGTCGATCTGGTCCTCGCGCCACCAGGACAGGTCGGGCATGTAGCTCACCAGCGGAATGTCGGCGTAGTCGGATGCCAGTTCGGCGACGGCGCTCAGGTTCTCCGGTGAGCCCACAAAACCGACCTTGATGACCTGCACCGGAACATCCTCCAGAATGGCACGAGCCTGTTCGGTGACGGCCTCGTCATCCATGCAATAGTGGTCGTACACCTCTGCGGTGTCTCGGGCATAGGCGCCGGTGGCAATTGGCAGTGCATGGGCGCCGACCGAGGCAATGGCCGTGATGTCGGCAATGAGGCCGCCTGAGCCACTGGGGTCGTTGGCATTGAAAACCATGACGCAACCCATGGGCCCGTCTTCCTCGGTTTCGATCTCGATGATGGGCTCAGGAAGGGACGACATGGATGGGCCTGTCTTAGGGTTTGTCATCAGACAGAATCGGCGGCGTTTGCGCCTGCCAGCGGCATTTTGCCTGCGCTGCTTCTATACAATCCTTGCATTCTATTCGAAGGCCCTTTAAGCTGTGAGCGATACTAAAACATGGATGTGCCTGATTTGCGGATGGATCTATGACGAGGCGGTCGGAGCCGTCGAGCATGGGATCGCACCGGGCACCCGTTGGGCCGATGTGCCGATGAATTGGACGTGCCCGGAATGCGGCGCGCGCAAAGAAGATTTTGAGATGGTTCAGATTTGAATGGCGAAACGTCCACACATGATCAGGAGCAATGCCTTTTGAGTACCGCAGCATCCAGTGTCAGAGTTCTGGTCATTGACGACAGTAATACCATTCGCCGCAGCGCGGAAATTTTCCTCAAACAGGGTGGCCATGATGTGATGCTGGCCGAGGATGGATTCGATGCGCTGGCCAAGGTCAATGATTACCAGCCGCAGCTCATTTTTTGCGACATCCTGATGCCCCGCCTGGACGGCTACCAGACCTGCGCCATCATCAAGCGCAATGCGAAGTATTCTGGTGTTCCGGTGGTGATGTTATCGTCCAAGGATGGTGTCTTTGACAAGGCACGGGGCCGCATGGTGGGTGCGCAGGACTACCTCACCAAGCCGTTTACCAAGGATCAGTTGCTGCAGGCCGTGCGGCAATTTGGAGCAGTTGTGCAAGGAGCTAATTGATGGCAATAAGTAAAGTACTCATCGTTGACGATTCAAAAACCGAGATCATGTTCCTCACGGACCTGCTGCAGAAAAACGGCTACGTGGTGCGCTCGGCCGAGAATGCGGACGAGGCCTTCAAGCGTCTGACCGAGGAAAAGCCCGACCTGATCCTGATGGACGTGGTGATGCCCGGCCAGAATGGGTTCCAGTTGACACGTGCCATCAATCGCACTCCCGAGTACTCCGAGATCCCGATCTTCATCTGCACCAGCAAGAATCTGGAGACCGACAGGGTGTGGGGCATGCGCCAGGGCGCCAAGGACTACATCACCAAGCCGGTGGACCCCGCCGAGCTGTTCGCCAAGATCAAGGCACTGGGTTGATTCAGCGATCTCATGGCCAATCGCGAAGCACTCAGAGAACTCCAGGCTCGACTCGCTAGTCGTCTGCAGGCGGCACGTTCGGAAGGCGTGGCCGTTGCCTGGCTGGCCGTGCGCGTGGGCGGAAGAAATCTCCTGTTTCCACTGGGCCAGTCTGGCGAGATTTTTCCATTGACCAATCTCCAGACCGTCCCGTATGCGCGTTCCTGGTTTCGTGGCGTGCTGAATATTCGCGGCGGCCTGTATGGCGTGGTTGACCTTGCCGCCTTCATCGCAACCGACACGGGTACCCCGCGGATTGAGCCTGCTGCCCAGGAGCCCAGTGTCGTCACACTCAATACCGCGCTGGAAGTCAATTGCGCACTGCAGGTGGATGGCCTGCTGGGGCTGCGTGGCGCGGAAGCCTTTGCCTCGGCATCGTCTGCAGAGCCGGGAGCTCCGGCCTATTTCGGCAACCAGTTTCTGGATTCCGCCGGTGAGCAGTGGCAGGAAATCGATTTGCGTATCTTGTCCCAAACCCCTCAATTCTTGAGTATCAGCGCTTAGATCATCCGTAAGGCTTCACCATGTCCGTCGTCGATAAACTGAAAAATATCTTTTCCAAGAAATCTCCCGAGTCGGAGCTGGACTCGCGGCTCAGTCTGGCGATGCCGGACGAGTCGTCGGGCGTGGTGGGTGGTGAAACGGTTCAGGAAGATGAGGCTCCGGCGATGGCGCACCGGGGCCCCCCTGTGCGTGAGGCAGAAGGCGTTCTCGACCCCGTTGCTGCCGAGGCGGGTGATTTGGTCAACATTCCCGGACTGGGCAGTCGCACGGTGGTGCAGCAGCAGCGTACGCTATTCGCCTTGCTCGGAGCATCCTTGCTGCTGTTGGTAGGCGTCGGTGTTTATGCGTTGAACCAGTCAGACAAGGTGGCCCAGCAGTTGGGTGCCACTGGTCAGGCGTTGATGCAGTCGCAGCGATTGGCGAAGTCGGTGTCGCAGGCAGTGGTGGGCAGTGCCCAGGCCTTTCCCGACGTGTCTGATAGTGCCGGCATTCTGTCCAAGAACACCCGTGGCCTGCAGGATGGTGATGACGAGTTACATTTGAAGGCATTGGGTGATGCCTATGTGCATGAGCTGGAAAAGATCATGCCCCTGGTGGACCGTGCCGAGAAAAGCGCCAAGGCCGTCATGGGCCAGCAGAAGATCCTGACGCAGATCGGCTCCGCCCTGCGCCTGATCAACCGGCAATCCTCCGACCTGCTGGAAATCGCCGAAGCCATTCTGGCCATGAAATTGCAACAGAATGCGCCGTCGGTGGAGATTTCTGCCGTGGGCCAGCTGGTGATGTTGACCCAGCGTATCGGTAAGTCGTCGAACGAGTTCCTGACCGCTGAAGGCGTGAGCCCCGAGGCCGTGTTCCTGCTGGGCAAGGACTTGAATACCTTCAAGGAAATTTCCCAGGGCCTGCTGTCTGGCAGCGCAGAGTTGCGCTTGTCGGCCTCCAAGGACCCTAGTACACGCGAACAGCTGGATGCATTGGTCAAGATGTACGAGGAGACCCGGGTCCAGGCCAGTGCGATTCTGGGCAACCTGCAGGGCTTGGTCTCCGCGCGTGAAGCCCAGGACGCCATCATTGCCGACAGCGAGCCATTGCGCCGAAATCTGGAAGAAGTGCAGGCCGAGTTGCAGGCTCAAACCGGTATCGGTGGTGGCGCCCTGCTGGTGCTGGTGCTGGCCGCCGCATTTGCACTGACTTGCGCCGGCGGTCTGTCCTATGTGCAGTTGCAGGATAGCCGTCGTCGCCAGATCGTGGCGGAAGAGCAGCGGATTGAGGCCGAGCGCCAGGAGCACGAGGCCAAGCGCGTCAACGATGCCAATCAGGCGGCCATTTTGCGTCTGATGAATGAACTGCAGACAGTGGCCGAAGGGGATTTGACCCAGGAAGCCACGGTGACCGAGGACATTACCGGTGCCATCGCCGACTCCGTGAACTACACGGTGGAGGAATTGCGTTCCCTGGTGTCCAACGTGCAGAACACGGCGGCCCGGGTTGCACAGACAACGGCCGACGTGGATGCCACTTCCACCGAACTGCTGGCGGCCTCCAACGAACAGCTCCATGAAATTCGGGAAACCGGCCGCTCCGTTGTGGATATGGCGGGTCGCATCAACGAAGTGTCGGCGCAAGCCCAAGAATCCGCGACGGTTGCGCGCCAGTCGCTGCAGGCCGCCGAGTCCGGTTTGAAGGCGGTGCAGGACGCCATCGGTGGTATGAACTCCATCCGCGACCAGATTCAGGAAACCTCCAAGCGCATCAAGCGGCTGGGCGAGTCGTCGCAGGAGATCGGTGAAATTACCGAGCTGATTTCGGACATTACCGAACAGACCAATGTGCTGGCCTTGAACGCAGCCATCCAGGCGGCAAGTGCTGGTGAAGCGGGCCGCGGGTTCTCCGTGGTTGCCGAAGAAGTGCAGCGACTCGCTGAACGCTCCGCAGACGCGACGCGCCAGATCTCGGCACTGGTGAAGGCCATTCAGACCGACACGCAGGATGCCATCGGCGCTATGGAGCGCTCCACGCAGGGCGTGGTGGCCGGAGCCAAGCTGTCCGACAACGCCGGTACCGCGCTGACGGAAATTGATCGCGTGTCGCGCCAGGTGGCGGATCTGATTGAACAGATTTCCAGTTCAGCCTCCCGTGAGGCCGGTTTGGCCAATGAAGTGGCGGACAACATCCAGCACATTTTTGCGGTAACCGAGCAAACGGGCGAGGGCACGCGTGTCACCGCGACGCAGGTGCGTGAACTCTCCCGCATGGCGGAAGAGCTGCGGCAATCGGTATCGCGTTTCAAAATTAGCTGATAGCTGATCTGCCCACGTGCGATCAGCTTGGTGATTCCAGGAGAGCCCGAATCCATGTCTTTGAACTCTGCCGACTCCGGCGACACTGAACTGGCAGCCAGCGATCTCGGCCCCTTGGCCTGGGTGCTGGATGAACTTCGCAAGTCGCTGGATGGCGCGACCAAGGCCTTGCGTCGCTTTGTTCGCGATGCGGAACTGGCCAGGGGTTCGAATCTGGCCGAGTTGGACGCCAGCCATTTGCGCATTGCACGCCAGCAACTGCACCAAGCCGTGGGTGCCCTGGAGATGGTCGGGCTCGGCGCCCCCGCCAAGATGCTGCGAGCCATGGAGGCCGCTGCCCAGCGGTTTGTTCAGCGTCCGGAATTGTGCAGTGAAGACGCGGCCAATAAGGTCGAGCGCGCGAGCTTTGCCTTGACGGAATACCTGGAAGGCGTGCTCAAGGGCAAGACGGCCTCGTCGGTTGCGTTGTTCCCCCAGTACCGCGCCGTGTCGGAGTTGTCTGGCGGCGAACGTGCCCACCCGGCCGACCTGTGGCCCGTTGAGTGGCGTTGGCTGGATGTGCCGGTGCTGGCCGGTGTCGATGCGATTGCGTATTCGGCCGGTCAGCGTGGCCAGATGGATCAGGCGGTCCTGAAGGTCATGCGCACTGGAGACGTCAAATCAGCCCGGCACCTGGCTGAGCAATGTGCGGGCCTGGCCGCTGCGCAGACAGCCATGGAGCCCAGGACATTCTGGAATATCGGTGCGGCGTTCTTCGAGGGCATCGCATTGGGCCTTTGCCCTGTTGATGTCTATTCCAAGCGCGCTGCGTCGCGGATACTGCGTCAGTATGCATCCTTGGCAAAAGGTGACTGGAGCATTTCTGATCGCCTTGCGCATGACTTGGTTTTCTTCTGCTCGCTTTGTGCGCCCAAGGATGAGGCTGGGGCTCGGGCGCTGAATGCGGTTCGTACCGTCTATGGATTGGCGCGTTACAAACCGGTTCAGTACGAGACAGAGCAGTTTGGCCGCTTTGATCCCGCTCTGATGGTGCTGGCCCGCAAGCGAATCGCCGCCGCAGCCGAGACGTGGTCTGCGCTGGCGGGTGGCGATACCAATCGGCTGAAAGTTGCGGCGGAGCAATTTGGTGCTGTGGCTGAGTCCGTGGTCAAGCTCCATCCCGAAAGTGGCGATCTGGGCAGGGCCCTGATGCGCGCCATTGACGTGACGGTACGCTCCGGTGCTGCGCCAGTGGCGCCGATTGCGATGGAAGTCGCGACGGCCATCCTGTACCTCGAGGCTGCGTATGATGATCTGGACCCCACGGAGTCCAATATGGCTGACCGCAGCGCGCGCTTGGCGCAGCGTCTGGAGCACGTCAGCGCGGGTGGGCAACCGGAGTCGTTGGAATCATGGATGGAGGAGCTGTACCGGCGGGTCAGTGATCGCCAGACCATGGGCAGCGTGGTTGACGAATTGCGTACCACGCTGGGAGAGGTTGAGCGGTCGTTGGATCAGTTTTTCCGCAATCCACAGGACAAGGCGCCTCTGCGCGAAGTCCCCAGCCAGTTGGCGCAAATGCGGGGTGTGTTCTCGGTACTGGGCCTGGACCAGCCGTCGCTGGCGGCACTGCGCATGCGCGGAAGTGTTGAACAATTCCTGGTAGATGACATCGACGAGGGTGCCGCCCGGCGTGGCATTTTCGAGAAGCTGGGCAACAGTCTGGGGGCCATGGGCTTCCTGATTGACATGCTGAGTTACCAGCGTGCGCTGGCCAAGAAGCTCTTTGTCTATGACGAGGCTGAGGGGGAGTTCAAGCCATTGATGGGGCGCGAGCGAGTCCCGGAAGAGGAGTCGGTTGTCCCTGCGCCGGTGATCGAGCGGGCCGCAGATGCCAAGCCCGAGCCCACCATGGCGTTGCCGGTAGCGCCTCCGCCCGCTGTGGTTGCGCATCCCATCGTTGCGCCAGCGCCCGCTGCAGCGGGCTTGGAAGAGGTCTCGGACGACGAAGCAGAGTTGGTTGACATCTTTCTGGAAGAGGCGCGTGAAGTCGTTCAGAACGGGTTGGTCGCGGCCAAGGCACTGGCCGAAGATCCTTCCAATCTGGCGGAACAGACAACCCTGCGGCGAGCCTTCCATACGCTCAAGGGCAGCTCCCGCATGGTGGGGCTCAATGACTTCGGCGAGGCGGCCTGGGCTTATGAGCAGTTGCTGAACAACTGGTTGGCTGAGCAGCGTCCTGCAAGCGACGCGCTGATCAATGCGTCGAGTACGGCCATGCAGGCTTTCGGTCGCTGGGTGGAAGACATTGCGAACCACGCCCAGGTGACGTGGAGCGCACAGGACTTCCGCAAGTCAGCGGATGCGTTGCGCCTTCGCGGTGAATGGATACCCCTCCACACACCCGGAGAGATGCCGATTCATGTTGTGGATGAGGCGGTGCCAGAAGCTCCGGCCTTGGCGCCGGAAGCTCAGGCGGTCATCAGTGCTCTAGAGATCGCACCAACGCAAGCTGCGGACGATGCTGCGATGCAGCCCGAGGTTACGGGCGGAGAGTTTGTTCCTGCGCAAGCATCTGTCTCCGAGGGGATGCCGGACTTTGCTGCAACGCAGACCTATGGGTTCGAATCGACACAGGCATTTGAAGTGGAAGAAGCGGCCAAGGCTGCTGACGCCCTTCAAAGAAGTGCGACTGAAGTCACTGAGGTTGATTTTGGCGACTTTGATTTTGGCGAGCTCGCCCCTTCTGCGCTCGCAGAGGTGGGGGAAACCGGCGCACAACCCGTGTCCGCAGCGGAGCCGGATGTGGAGACCGAGCTCTCTGGTGACTTGTTGCTGGAACCCGAACCCACGCTGGAAATGGCACCTGCCACGGATGCCGTTTCCGAGGAGGCATTGACGGAGTTGTTGTTGCCCGAGGCCGACGCGATCACCGAGCCGGAGTCCGCAGTGGACACCGCGCCACCGTCGCAGTGGAACGACGCGGATTCTTTGGTTGAAGAGCTTGTGTCAGCGCCCGAGCCTGAAATGGCTGTGGTCAGCGTCGAGGAGCCCGAAGAACAGGTCAAGGTCATTGGCCCTCTGCGGCTGAGCATCCCGCTCTACAACGTGTACCTGAATGAGGCTGACGAATGGTCCAGGCGGCTGCAGGTTGAACTGAGTGAATGGGCGCTGGAATTGCAGCGTCCCCTCCCGGACTCTCTGGTGGCTCTGGCCCATTCTCTCTCCGGCAGTTCTGCGACCGTTGGTTTTACGGCCCTGTCCGAAATGGCGCGCCTGTTGGAGCATGCGCTGCAACACGTGCAATTGCACCGGCAAGGCACGCCTGAACAGGCCCAGGTCTTCTGCGATGCCGCAGAGGACATTCGCCGGCTGCTTCACCAGTTTGCTGCGGGCTTTCTCAAGGAGTCGGACGTCACGGTCCTGCAGGCACTGGAAGCGATCATCAAGACCGAGTTCCCGGCGCCGACCATGGACTCCGTTGCCGAGACGCTGGATGAGGATCTGATTGCCGAGGAAGAAGAGCAACTGGTTATTCAGGCACCGGTTGCGGACGCGGTGCCATCTGAGGCTGAGTTGCCTGCCAATGTGCCGGCTCCGGCACCGTTGTCTGTAACCGCTGCGCCGCTCACGATCGCGCAGGCGCATGACGATGAAATCGACGCCGAAGACCATCTTGATGAGGACCTGTTCCCGATATTCGAGGAAGAGGCTGTAGAGCTGTTGCCCCAGTTGGGGTCCGCCCTGCGCCAGTGGGTGGCACGACCCGACAACCTGGGAGCCCGCAGCGAAGTATTGCGGGTATTGCATACCCTCAAGGGAAGTGCCCGTCTGGCGGGTGCCATGCGGTTGGGGGAAATGTCCCATCGCATGGAGTCGAGCATTGAGCAGATTGGCACGGAGCAACTGCAGTCCGTCCAGTTGGAGCCGCTGCTGACGCGCTTTGACGCCTTGCAGTCCGCCTTCCAGGCACTCGGTACAGCGCCGGTCACGGTTGAGGAAGAGGACATCGCGACGCAGGTGCCGTCAGTTGAGTCCGACACGTCGGACGTGACAAAAGCTTCCACGCCCGCGCCGGTGGTGGCCATGCCTCTCAAGGTGTTGCCGCGCGGCATGGTGACGCCGCAGCCCGTGCGCCAGTTGGCTGGTCAATCCGTGCGCGTGCGCTCGCAGTTGCTGGACCGGCTGGTCAATCAGGCTGGCGAGGTGATGATTTCACGTGCCCGCATGGAGGCACGTCTGACACAATTGCGCTCGTCGCTGGTCGACTTGAGTGGCAATCTGGATCGTCTGCGCCACCAATTGCGCGACGTGGAACTGCAGTCCGAATCGCAGATGCAGTCGCGTCTGGCGCAGACCAAGGATTCGGCGCAGTCTTTTGACCCGCTGGAGTTCGATCGTTTCACCCGCGTGCAGGAATTGACCCGCATGATGGCCGAGTCGGTGCACGACGTTGCCACGGTGCAGCGCAACTTGCAACGCTCCATCGAGGGCGCTGAAGACGATCTGATTGCCCAAGGGCGCCAGGCCCGCGAGTTGCAGCGCGATCTGCTGCGCACGCGCATGGTCGAGTTTGAGAGCATTTCGGAACGCCTGTACGGTGTAGTACGTCAGGCCGGCAAGGACGCCGGCAAACAAGTCAAGCTGGATATCACCGGCGGCTCCATTGAAATGGACCGTGGCGTGCTGGACCGTATGGCCCCCGCGTTCGAGCACTTGCTGCGCAACTCGGTGGGACACGGTATCGAAAGCGCGGCGGAGCGTGCACAGGCGGGCAAGCCCCCTGTGGGCACTATCAGCATCCAGGTCAATCAGGAAAGCAATGACGTATCCGTGTCCTTCAGCGACGACGGTGGCGGCCTGCATCTGGACAAGATCCGGGCAAAGGCCATTGCCAATGGCGTCATCACGCCGGATGCGGCGCTAAGCCAGGCCGACGCAGCCAACCTGATCTTCATGCCCGGCTTCTCGACGGCCGATCAGGTCACCGAGCTGTCCGGACGCGGTATCGGCATGGACGTGGTACGTTCCGAAGTGAATGCGCTGGGTGGCCGTATTGAAACCGCTACCGAGGAAGGCGCAGGCACACGCTTCAAGCTGGTGCTGCCGCTGACCACCGCCGTGACGCAGGTGGTGATGCTGCGCGTCGGTGACTTCACTGTGGGTGTTCCTTCAGGTCTCGTGGAAACCGTTTTGCGCACGCCGGCCGCGACGTTGGATCAGGCCTATGCGCAGGACAGTTTTGAGATCGGTGGACAGTCCATCCCCTTCTTCTGGGCAGGTGCGCTGCTGCAGGTTTCCGCGCGTAGCAATGAAGTCCAGACCAAGACCCAGTCGGTTGCAGTGTTCCGAAGCGCGGGGCAGCGGCTGGCCCTGCACGTCGATGAAATCCTGGGCAACCGAGAAGTCGTGGTCAAGAACCTGGGTCCGCAGTTGGCGCAACTGCCGGGCTTGGCGGGTGTCTCGGTGCTGGCATCGGGCGCTGTTGCGCTGATCTACAACCCAGTGGCGTTGGCCGCTGTTTACGGGGACCAGGCGCGTGAGCTGCACCGCTCTGCCGTTGCTGTGGCACAGGCCGGTGGTGACCAGATGGCGTCCGCTCGGGTGGTCCTGGCGGCAAATTCCAACCAGGTTCCGCTGATTCTGGTGGTCGACGATTCCATCACCGTACGCCGTGTGACGCAGCGTCTGCTCAAGCGCGAGGGCTACCGCGTGGCGCTGGCCTCCGACGGTCTGGATGCGCTGGAAAAGTTGCAGGAAGAAAAGCCGACGGTGGTGCTGTCCGATATTGAAATGCCGCGCATGGATGGCTTCGATCTGGCCCGCAACATTCGTGCGGATGCCAATCTGCGCGACCTGCCCATCATCATGATCACGTCACGCATTGCCGGCAAGCACCGCGAGCATGCCAAGGAACTGGGTGTGGACCATTATCTGGGCAAGCCCTACTCCGAAGACGAGTTGCTGGGGCTGGTGCGCAGCTATTGCGCCGCCACCGTGGAGGCCTGAAGGTCTTTGCGTACCACCGCGTAGCGCTCCAGCGTGCGCGCGCGGGCTTGTGCGTGATCGACCACAGGCAGCGGGTAGTTTTCACCGAGCACCACGCCGCCACTGGCAAGCTCGCTTGAGCGCACCAGCCACGGCGCGTGGATCTGTTTGGCGCCGAGCTTCGCCAACTGTGGCAGGTAGCGCCGGATGAATTTGCCGTCGGCGTCAAACTTCTCGCTCTGGCTCACCGGATTGAAGATGCGGAAATAGGGCTGCGCATCGCAGCCACTGGAGCTCACCCACTGCCAGCCACCATTGTTGGCGGCCAGATCAAAGTCGTTGAGTTTTTCCGCAAAGTAGCGCTCGCCCCAGCGCCAGTCCAGGCCCAGATGCTTGACCAGAAAGCTACCCGCCACCATGCGCAGGCGGTTGTGCATGTAGCCGCTCTGGTTGAGCTGGGTCATGGCCGCATCCACCAGCGGGTAGCCGGTAGCACCCGAGCACCAGGCGGCGAATAGCGTCTGCGCCCTTTCGCCGTGTCCCCAGACAATGCGGTCGTACGCAGGCTTGAATGCCGAATGCACCACGTGGGGAAAATTGGCGAGCACCTGGAAGTAGAAATCGCGCCAGACCAGCTCGGCCAGCCACGCCGCCGCGCCAGCGCTACCCGCCAGTTTGCGCTGCAGCGCCAATCCCACCAGCTGCCGAATCGATACGGTGCCAAAGCGCAGATGCACGCTGAGGTAACTGGGGCCCTTGATGGCCGGAAAATTGCGCCACGCGTCATAGTGGTCCATACGCTTCCAAAAATCGGCCAGCAGGACGTTGGCTCCCGATGCACCTGGCCGTATGCCAAGGGCTTGGAGATTGGTGGTTGCAAAGCCCAGGGCCTCCAGGCCGGGCACCGGCACGTCAAGGGCAGCAGGCCGCTCCGCGAGGGCTCGCGCATGGGGTTCACAGGCATGTTGAACGGGTGCGTTGTCACCCAAACGCGCCAACCAGGCCCGCAGATAGGGCGTGAAGACGCCATACGGCTTCCCGCCCTGGGTCAGCACCTCCTGGTGCTCAAAAATCACATGGTCTTTCACCGTCATGAAGTCGAGGCGCTGCGCCGCCAAGGCATCGTGTACGCAGGCATCGCGGGCGATTGACTGGGGTTCATAGTCATGGGCGGTGAACACCGCCTGTGCCCCCAGGCGGTGGGCCATGGCCGGAATGACGTCGGCGGCAAAGCCGTGTGCCACGATCAGTCCGGCCTGCGGCTTGCCTGCCAGTTGGCGCAGGCTGGCATCCAGTTCGACCAGGGACTCGCGAATGAACTCCACGCGCCGGTCGGCCCGTGGCAGGCTGTCCAGGATTGCGCGGTCGAACACGAAGATGCAGTGCACCTGTCTGCAACACTGCAGTGCCGTACTCAGGGCGGCGTTGTCCTGCACCCGGAGGTCGCGGCGAAACCAGACGAGGCCTGTGTCAAATTCTTCTTGCATTGCAACCGTTAAAATCCAGCCATGTCTGGCGATTCTGCTCCCATCAACCTCACCAACCATTTCCTGATCGCCATGCCCGGACTGGGAGATGCGATATTTTCCAGGAGTGTGGTCTATGTTTGTGAGCACACACCACGCGGCGCGCTGGGGCTGGTGATCAACAAGCCTGCCGACATCAAAATGGCCGCACTGTTTGGCAAGGTGGATTTGCCGCTCAACCGCCAGGATCTGACCGATACGCTCGTGTTGCAGGGTGGGCCGGTGCAAACTGAGCGCGGCTTTGTGCTGCACGAACCGATTTTTTCCGAGAGCGACAAGCCTGAGCAGGCGCTGTACGCCTCCACGATGACCATCCCGGGCGGTCTGGAAATGACCACCTCCAAAGACGTGTTGGAGGCGCTGTCCACGGGGTTCGGTCCACGGCGCGTGCTGGTGACACTGGGATATTCCGCCTGGGGCGAGGGGCAACTGGAAACCGAACTGGGTGAGAACAGCTGGTTGACCGTCGATGCCGACCAGAGCGTGATCTTTGATACACCGGTGGAGCAGCGGTACGACAAGGCCCTTTCCCTGCTGGGTCTGCAGTCGTGGATGATCTCTTCCCAGGTGGGCCACGCATGAGCCAGGTGTCTGGTGCCACCGCTGCAGTGGCCGTGCCATCCCAACTCAACACCTTCCTAGCCATCGATTTCGGACTCAAGCGCACCGGCATTGCCGTTGGCAACCGCCTGATGCGATCCGCGCAGTCGGTGGGGACGGTTCGCGCCGAAGGGGATGCGCGCTTTGCCTTGATCGAAAAACACTTGAAGGAATGGCAGCCCGATGCCTTGGTCATTGGTGTGCCCTACCACCCGGATGGCGCAGCGCACGAGAACACGGCGCGTGCCAGGAAATTTGGCCGCCAGTTGCACGGCCGCTTTGGGCTGCCGGTGTTCGAAGTGGATGAGCGCTACAGCACCACCGAAGCCCTGGCCAGTGGTGCCAAGGATGCCGATGCCGCCTCGGCCTGCATCATTCTGGAACAGTTTTTAAGGAGTTTGCCGTGAGCACATTAGCACTGGATGCGGAGGCGCTGTACCGCGAGTTGTTGCGGGGCGTACAACAAATCTGCGGCGCGAACACCCGCCTGGTGGGCATCACATCGGGCGGTGCCTGGCTGGCCGAGCGCCTGCAGAAGGACCTGAACCTGAGCGGTCAGGCCGGCAAGATTTCTTCTGCCATGCACCGTGATGACTTCGCACAGCGCGGTCTCGCCAGCGGCGGCCAGACCGTGCTGCCGTTTGAGGTGAATGGCGCCGACATCCTGATCCTGGACGACGTGCTCTACACCGGGCGCACGCTGCGCGCTGTCATCAACGAGCTGTTCGACTATGGCCGCCCGGCCAGCGTGAGGCTGGCGGTATTGGTGGACCGTGGCGGGCGCGAACTGCCGGTTCAGGCCGACTTTGCCGCCGCGCGCGTGGCGTTGGGTGCGGACCAGTCGCTCGCCCTGGCGCGCAGTGAATCCGGTGTGTTCAGTTTCGACGTGAAGGCACGATGACCATGCTCTACAAACGCAACCCCCAACTCAACCAGCACGGCGAATTGGTACACCTGCTGTCCGTCGAAGGCCTGCCCAAGGGCATCCTGACGCACATCCTCGACACGGCAGCCAACTTCGTTTCGGTCAATGACCGCGAGGTCAAGAAGGTGCCGCTCCTGCGCGGCAAAAGCGTGTTCAACCTGTTCTTCGAGAACTCCACGCGCACCCGTACCACCTTCGAGATCGCGGCCAAACGCCTGTCGGCCGACGTCATCAATCTGGACATCGCGCGCAGCTCCACGGCCAAGGGCGAGTCCCTGCTGGACACCATCGCCAACCTCAGCGCCATGGCCGCCGACATGTTCGTCGTGCGCCACTCGGAGTCGGGCGCCCCCTACCTGATCGCCCAGCACGTGGCACCCCATGTGCACGTGATCAATGCCGGCGACGGACGCCATGCGCATCCCACGCAGGGGCTCTTGGACATGTTCACGATCCGTCACTACAAAAAGGATTTCTCGAACCTCACCGTGGCCATCGTGGGCGACGTGCTGCATTCGCGCGTGGCGCGCTCCGACATCCACGCACTCACGACCCTGGGCGCCGCCGAGGTGCGCGTGGTCGGCCCCAAGACCCTGGTGCCGTCCGACATGGCACAGATGGGCGTGCGCGTCTGCCACACACTGGAGGAAGGCATCAAGGACTGCGATGTGGTCATCATGCTGCGCCTGCAGAACGAGCGCATGAGCGGAGCGTTGCTGCCCTCCATGCATGAGTATTTCAAGAGCTTTGGCCTGACGGCCGAGAAGTTGCAGTTGGCCAAGCCGGACGCCATCGTCATGCACCCCGGCCCGATCAACCGCGGCGTCGAGATTGACTCTGCCGTGGTGGACGGTCAGCAGAGCGTGATCCTGCCGCAGGTCACATTCGGCATCGCCGTGCGCATGGCCGTCATGAGCATCGTCGCCGGCAACGAAGCCGATCCCCGGAGTACACGCGTATGAAAACACTGATCAAGGGTGGCCGGGTCGTCGATCCCGCCAGCGGTTATGACGCCATTGCGGATGTAGCCCTTGTGGATAGTGCGGTGGCAGCTATCAATAATGTAGCAACCGATTTCCAGCCAGACACCACCATCGACGCCACCGGCTGCATCGTCATGCCCGGTCTGGTCGATCTGGCGGTGCGCCTGCGCGAGCCGGGGCACGAGCACGAAGGCATGTTGGCCTCCGAAATGGCAGCGGCCGTGGCCGGCGGCGTGACCAGCGTGGTCTGCCCGCCCGACACCGAGCCGGTACTGGACGAGGCCGGTCTGGTCGAGATGCTGCGCCACCGTGCCGAGCAGTTGAAGCTGGCGCGCCTGTTCCCGCTGGGTGCGTTGACGCGCAACCTGGAGGGCGAGGTGCTGACCGAGATGCTGCACCTGACGCAAGCCGGTTGCATCGGCTTCAGCCAGGCCGAAGTGCCTCTGGCCAACACCCAGGTGATGCAGCGCGCGTTGCAATATGCCAGCACCTTTGGCTACACCGTGTGGCTGCGCCCGCAGGAGTTGCACCTGGGCAAGGGTGTTGCTGCGAGCGGCCCGCTGGCCACGCGCATGGGCCTGTCGGGCGTGCCGGTGGCCGCCGAGACGATTGCGCTGCACACCATCTTCGAGCTGGTGCGCTCCACGCAGGCGCGGGTGCACCTGTGTCGCATCAGCAGTGCGGCCGGCGTGGCGCTGGTGCGCCAGGCCAAGGCGGAAGGCCTGCCGATCACCTGCGACGTGAGCATCAACTCCCTGCACCTGACGGATGTGGACATCGGCTACTTCGACAGCCGCATGCGCCTGAACCCGCCGCTGCGCCAGCAGCGCGACCGCGATGCCCTGCGCGCCGGTCTGGCCGACGGCACCATCGATGCCCTGGTGTCCGACCATACACCCGTGGACGAAGACGCCAAGGCGTTGCCATTTGCCCAGGCCGAGCCGGGCGCCACCGGGCTGGAACTGCTGCTGAGCCTGACCTGCAAGTGGGCGCAAGACAGCGGTGTGCCGCTGGCCAAGGCCCTGGGGGTCATCACCAGCCAGCCGGCTGCCGTGCTCGGCTCTGCACTGGGGGCCGTGGCCGCCAGCGCCGGGCGCCTAGTCGTGGGTGGCGCGGCAGACATCTGCGTGTTCGACCCCAGCGCCGCGTGGGTGGTGGAGCCGTCTAGCCTGCGCAGCCAGGGGCAGCACACGCCCTTCGGCGGCTACGAACTGCCGGCACGCGTGCGCGCCACGCTGGTGGGTGGGCAACTCGCCTACCGCGGGTGAGCGGGTCGCGCACATGAACCGCCTGCGAGCCTGCTGGCGCCTGTTGCGGGTGTTCTGGCACATCACGGCGGGGCTACTCACCATCGTGCTGGTCTTCCCGCGTCTGTCGCAGGACCAACGCAATGCGCGCGTTCAGGGCTGGGCCCTCGAAATGCTTGCGTGTCTAGCTATCAAATTAATAGTAAAGGGTAATCCGCCGGGGGCCGGCCCGATGCTGCTGGCGGCCAATCACATCTCCTGGCTGGACATCGTGGTGGTGCACGCCGCGCGCCACTGCCGCTTTGTCTCGAAGGACGAGGTGGCGCGTTGGCCGCTGGTGTCCACACTGGCCAACGCGGCGGGCACGCTGTACATCACCCGTGAGTCGCGGCGCGACGCCATGCGCGTGGTGCACCAGATGGCGCAGTGCCTGCGCGACGGCGACGTGCTGGGCATCTTCCCGGAGGGCACGACCGGCGACGGCTCGACGCTGTTGCCCTTTCACGCCAACCTGTTGCAGGCTGCAATATCGGCTGGTGCGCCGGTGCAACCGGTGGCGCTGCAGTTTCTGGATGCCACCACGGGGCAGATCAGCTTTGCGCCCTGTTACGTCGGGGATGACACCTTGTGGCAGTCGCTATGGCGCACGTTGTGTGCCGACCACGTGCAGGCGGTGGTGCATTTCGGTGTGCCCGAACTGGCGCAGGGCCGGGATCGCCGCGCCTGGGCGGTCGACTTGCGCGAGACGATCGGACGTCTTAGGGGTTAGCCCTCGCGCCTGAACGTCACCACATGGTCGACTTCGGGTCGTATGCCGATCCACTCGCCGATGCGGTGGTCATGGTGGCTGGGCACGTGGGCCTGCACGATCTGGCCGTCGGCCAGGCGCAGCGTGTACAAGAATTCGGAGCCGCGAAATGCCTTGCGCAGGATTTCGGCTTTGACCGGTGCGCCGTCGTCATGCACGATGTCATCGGCCCGCAGCAAGACGTCGCACTCTCCGGACGCATAGGCCGAGGGCAGGGGGCATTCGGCGATGTTGCTCAGTTCGCCCATTGCAGTTTGCACCACGGTCTGGCCGTCCACAGCGACCAGTGTGGCCGGGGCAAACACCCCGTGGCCAATGAAGCCCGCCACAAAGCGTGTGGCCGGGCGGTGGTACAGCGAATAGGCGTCATCCCACTGGTGCAGCGTACCGTCGTGCATGACGCCAATCATGTCGCCAATCGCAAAGGCCTCCAACTGGTCGTGGGTCACGAACAGCGCCGTCGCTCCTGCGGCCTTCAAAATGCCGCGCACCTCATGCGCCAGACGCTCGCGCAGGTCCACATCCAGGTTGGAAAAAGGCTCGTCCAGCAGCAGCAGTTGCGGGCGGGGTGCCAAAGCGCGGGCCAGTGCCACGCGCTGCTGCTGGCCACCGGAGAGTTCATGCGGGTGGCGGCGCTGTGAGTCGGCCAGGCCCACCCACTCCAGTACCTCCGCCACGCGGGCCGCACGCTCGGGCGCCGGCCAGTCGTGGATGCCAAACGCCACGTTGTGCCCCACATCCAGATGGGGAAACAGCGCGTAGTCCTGGAACACCATGCCAATGCGGCGCTTCTCTGCCGGCACGCTGGACTGCGCGCTGCTGACGACCTGACCACCCATCTTGATCTGCCCGCCGCTTGCCGTCTCCAAACCGGCCACGGCCCGCAGCAGCGTGGTCTTGCCGCATCCCGACGGGCCGATCAGCACCCCGATGTCGCCAGCGCGAAGGCCAATTGACACACTGTTCACCGCAGCTTGGGTTCTGCCGGCATAGCGGACTTGCAATTGGGTGATTTCCAGGAACATGGCCCGGATTTTAGATGATTACAATTCTCATTTAGCTTGGGCCGATGGCCGCCATGTTCCCCATGCCCTCAACCCCGTTCCTGTCGCGCTGGATGTTGCTGCTGCTGGTCGGTGCGCTCATGGCACCGGTGCTGGCCGTGCTCGGTTCCTGGTTGCCGTTGGGGCAGGATGGTGGTCAGGCCATGGCCATTCTGCGCGAGATGGCGACCACGGTGCTGCCCGACTACCTGTGGACCACGCTGCTGCTGTGCGCACTGGTTACCCTGGGAGTGGCGCTGGTGGGGTTGTCCACCGCGCTGGCGGTAACGCTGTTTGACTTTCCCGGGCGCCGCGCGCTGGAGTGGGCGCTGCTGTTGCCCCTGGCCATGCCGGCTTATGTCGTGGCCTATGCCTACACCGATTTCCTGCAATTCAGCGGTCCGCTGCAGACCGGCCTGCGCGCTGCCTTCGGCCTGCAAGGGCGCGTGTTTCCCGAGGTGCGCAATGTGGCAGGTGCCGCATGGGTCTTCACCTTTGCGCTTTACCCCTATGTCTACCTGCTGGCACGCACGGCTTTGGGCGAGCGGACCGTGCACCTGATGGAGGCGGCGCGGTTGATGGGGGCCCCCTTGGGGCGGCGCATGCGCGCGGTGGCGTTGCCGCTGGCGCGCCCGGCCGTGGCCGCCGGCGTCGCGCTGGCGCTGATGGAAACGCTGGCGGACTATGGCGTGTCCAGCTACTTTGGTATTCAAACCTTTACCGCCGGTATCTACAAGGCCTGGTTGGCCATGGACAACCGCATGGCGGCGGCGCAATTGGCCACCGTGCTGCTGGTGCTGGTGGCAGTGCTGCTGGGGCTGGAACGCCGGGCCCAGCAGCGCATGCGATTTGCCGTGACCAAGGGGGCCCGTGCCGGCTCGGCAGATGCCCAGGCGGTGCGCTTGCGGGGCGGCCAGATAGGATGGGTGTGGCTGCTGTGCCTGCTGCCCGTCGCCATGGGCTTTGTGCTGCCGGTGGTGTTCATGTTGCGCCCGCTCACTGCCGACTGGGAAGGGCTGCCTTGGCAACGCTTTGGTGAATGGGCGCTCAACAGCCTGCGTCTGGGCGCCATCACGGCGGTACTGGCTGTGGGCGTGGCACTGCTGCTGGCCTTTGCCGTGCGACGCAGCCACCAGCACCGCACCGTGCGTGCGGCGGCCCAATTGGCCAGCCTGGGATATGCCGTGCCTGGTGCGGTGGTCGTGGTTGGCCTGCTGCTACCGGTGGGCTGGCTGCAGGCTTGGGCACCGGACTGGCAAGTGGGCTACTGGGTTACAGCCACGGCAGTTGGCATTGTGTGGGCTTACCTGGTGCGATTCTGTGCCGTGGCCCTGCAGTCGCTGCAAAGTGGATATGCCCGTCTGCCGGTCAGCCTGGACGATTCGGCCCGGATGCTGGGGGCGAGCGGTGCGCAGACCCTGACGCGGGTGCATTGGCCGTTGCTGCGTCGCTCGATTGCCGCCGCGTCCCTGCTGGTATTTGTCGATGTCATGAAGGAATTGCCCGCTACGCTGGTGCTGCGGCCCTTCAACAGCGACACGTTGGCCGTGGTTGCCTACCAACTGGCGCGCGATGAGCGCCTGGGTGAAGCCGCCTTGCCCTGTCTGGCCCTGGTGCTGGTGGGGCTGATTCCGGTCATCCTGCTCAGCCGAACCCAGCGCAGCGCCGGCCGCTAGGCAGACGGGGCCTGGGAGCCGCCGCCCGGGTCGGAGCGGGGGCAGTACTTGAACTGCCTCAAGGCCATGGCCTCAATCGTTGATGTAACTCAATCAAGTCATACAAATCAGAACCTAGGGCTTACCCTAGGTTGCAATGCGGCGTACAGTTTTGCCAAGCGGCGCCGGGCCATCACTTTCGGCTTTTGGCCATTCAAGAAGGAAACATCCATGACAGAAGCAACCGAGGCCAAGAAGGCACCTTATGTAATTGAGTGGCGGGAAGGGTTCAAGATCGGTGTTACCCAAGTGGATCAGGAACACCGTCACCTGTTCACGCTCGTGCGTGCACTCAATCTTGAATCGGTGGATCAGACCGTGGAAGAGTTGCTGGACTATGTGGTGACGCATTTCTCCAATGAGCAGGACATGATGGAAAAGAGCGGCTATCCGGCCTTTGAACAGCATCTCAAGCTGCATGAGGAGTTCGCCGGGCAAGTTGCAGATTTCCTCGGCAGTGGTGCCGAATGGACCGAAGACCGTGTGCAGGAACTGCGTCGCTTCCTGAACAAGTGGCTGATTGGGCACATCATGACCCACGACCTGCGTTTCGGGAAATGGCATGCCAGTCAGATGGCGCAAAGTGCCATTACCCAGCGTGTGGCGGCGCGCCCCAGCGGGTTCTTTGCCCGCCTGTTTGGCGGCAGGAAGCACAAAGAAACTGCCTGATAGGTGCCATAGGTGGAAGGCGTGGCCCGCGATATGCGGGGCTGTGCCGCTATCAATAGGATAGCCAGTTTCAGGGGCAACGCACCGTATTGCCCGGGGCCAGTTGGCAAAGTTTGCCGTCTTCACGCAGCAGCCCGGTACCCTGTTGCTTGAAATAGCGTTGCCCGGCGGCGTCCGAACACTGGTTGCCAGTGCAGGTGTTGATTTTCGGTGGCCCCATGGTCCGCACGGAGGGGCGCAACACCACAACTGGCGGCTCGGGCTTCACGTCCGCCCCATGGCACATCGCGATCTGCCGTGCCTTGTCGTTGGGAAGGGCACCCGTGCGCTCCACACCGCGCACGCACTCGTGCAAGGCGGCTTCCGAAATACCACTTTGGCGCTGGCTGGCACCTGCCGTACGACACGCCGCAAACAGCTCGGCCCTGACGTCTTCCGTGACGGATTGCCGCTCCACGTCGCGCACGCAGTTGCGATAGGCGGCTTCGTCGCTCTGGGCCTTCTGTGCCTCCTGCTTCGCCTGGGCTTGCGCCTGCTGGCGACTGCCGGCCTCCGCCGCTGTGCGCTCGCGCTCGGTGGCTTCGGCTTGTGCAGCCGCAGTCTTGTCCTTCCGGGCTTGTTCCCGCAACGCAGAGCCATCCAGGGTGTTGCCACGTGTTTCCACCTCGCGCTCCGACGCCGTGCTGTCCGGGCAGGCGACATCGCTGTAGGTGACCCTGCCGTCGGGGGCGGTGCACTTTCGGGCCTGGGCGTCAGCGTTGGAGCAAAGTACGGCGGCCAGCGATGCGGCGACAAGCAAGGCGAGTTTCATGGCGCAATCTCCTCTATCCAGTTCCAGGCAAGGCCAGGAAGATGTTCCCACAGCAGCGGACTATTCCAGAATGCAGAAGTTTATGGCTGGTCGGTACCGAGTGCACGGAAACAAAAAAGCCGGAAGGCTTCAAACCTTTCCGGCATTGTGATGGCTGGTGCCCCCGACAGGAATCGAACCTGTATCTGCCCCTTAGGAGGGGGCCGTTCTATCCATTGAACTACGGAGACCAGCGAGCGGGGATTGTAAAGGCCTTCGCGGGCTGCGCTCACCGCTACTTGGTTAGGTGCCGCATGGCCTCTTCCAGCCCTTTCAGGGTCAGCGGGTACATGCGGTTGTGCACGATCTGCTGGATCACGCTGATGCTCTGGCGGTACTGCCACACGCCCTGGGGCTCGGGATTGATCCATGCGAACTTTGGGAAGGCGTGGATCAGGCGCTGCAGCCATTCGGCTCCGGCTTCTTCGTTGTTGTATTCCACGCTGCCGCCGGGTTGCAGGATCTCATAGGGGCTCATCGTGGCGTCGCCGACGAAGATCAGCTTGTAGTCCTTGTTGTACTTGCGGATGATGTCCCAGGTCTCAAACTTCTCGGCAAAGCGGCGGCGGTTGTTTTTCCACATGAAGTCATAGACGCAGTTGTGGAAGTAGTAGAACTCCAGGTGCTTGAACTCGGTCTTGGTGGCACTGAACAGCTCTTCCACACGCTGGATGTGGTCGTCCATCGTCCCGCCCACGTCCATCAACAACAGCACCTTGACGTTGTTGTGGCGCTCGGGCCGCATCTTGATGTCGAGGTAGCCGGCATTGGCAGCCGTCTTGCTGATGGTGGTCTCCAGATCCAGCTCGTCCTCGTGGCCTTCACGTGCGAACTTGCGCAGGCGGCGCAGCGCCACCTTGATGTTGCGCGTGCCCAGCTCCTGGGTGTCGTCATAGTCGCGGTAGGCGCGCTGGTCCCAGACCTTGACCGCACTGCGGTTGCGGCCCTTGTCCTGGCCGATGCGGATGCCCTGCGGGTTCTGGCCGTAGGCGCCATACGGTGACGTGCCGCCGGTACCGATCCACTTGCTGCCACCCTCGTGGCGCTCTTTCTGTTCTTCCAGGCGCTTCTTGATGGTTTCCATCAATTCGTCCCAGCCCATCTTCTCGATCTTGGCCAGCTCCTCGGGGCTGAGGTTGAGTTCCAGGCTCTTGCGCAGCCACTCCAGCGGAATGTCCTTGGTGAAATCGGTCAGCATCTCCACGCCCTTGAAGTAGGCGGCGAAGGCGCGGTCGAACTTGTCGTAGTGCTTCTCGTCCTTGACCAGCGAGGTGCGGCTCAGGTAGTAGAAGTCGTCGATCTTGTAGCCGGAGGGCTCCGAGTCGTCCTCGGTCTGTGGGGTCTTGGGGCCGACAACGCCTTTTTGCAGGGCTTCGAGCAGGGTCAGGTATTCCTTGACCGAGACCGGCAGCTTCGCAGAGCGCAGTGTGTAGAAGAAGTCCAGCAGCATACGGTGTACTCCTGTTGGCCTACCGTGGCCTGTCCAACAGGTAGAGCAATTGGGCCTTGGCTTCCGCCCATTCGCCAGCGCGCATGCTGTACATCACCGTGTCGCGGATGGTGCCGTCGCGGCGCAGGGCGTGGCCACGGATCACGCCGTCCTTCTTCGCACCCAGCCGCTCTATCGCGGCTTGGGATGCGAAGTTGAAGTTGTCGGTGCGCCAGCCGACCACGTTGCAGGCCAAGGTTTCAAACGCATGGGTCAGGAGCAGCAGCTTGCAGGTGGTGTTGACGTGGCTGCGCTGGCTGCTGCTGGCATACCAGGTCCAGCCGATTTCCACGCGCTTGAGTGCCGGCACGATGTCGTGGTAGCTGGTGCAACCGAGCACCTTGCCGCTGGCCTGTTCGGTCACGGCGAAGGCGAAGCGGTTGCCGGCCTCGCGCATGGCCAACGCGTCCTCGATGTACTTGCGGGTGTTTTGCGGTTCGGGTACGGAGGTCACGCGGATATTCCACAACGCGCCGTCCGCAGCCGCCTCGCGCAGGCCATTTTCATGCGCAAGCGACAGTGGCACCAATTCCACGCCACGCGCGCTCAGGGAGACCGGTTCAACAAAAGCCATGGTGTTCTCTCAATCCTTGTTTTTCTGCGCCTGCGCAGCGCGCCAACGCCGGGCCAGTTGCAGGCCCAGTCCGCCACCCACGCCCACCAGCACGATGCCACCGATGCTGGCATTGCCATAGCCGGCGGCAAATACGTCCAGGCCCAGCAAGCGCCCGGCCCAGTAGCCCAGCAGCGCGCCGCCGACAAAGCCGATGGCATCGGACAGGCCCTCAAGCAGCAGATTGTTTTTCATCGGAGCGATGTTTCCTGCTTAGCGGTTGTGGCGCTGCATGAACATCAGTTTTTCGAACAGGGTCGAATCCTGCTCGTTCTTCAGCAGTGCACCCACCAGTGGCGGCACGGCCATCTTGTCGTCCTTGGCGTGCAATGCCTCGGCGGGAATGTCTTCTGCCATCAGCAGCTTGAGCCAGTCCAGCAGTTCGCTGGTGGAGGGTTTCTTTTTCAGGCCGGGCAGGTTGCGCACGTCATAAAAGGTCTTCATGGCGGCGGTCAGCAACTCGGACTTCAGTCCAGGGAAGTGCACGTCCACGATGCTCTTCATGGTCTCGGCATCGGGGAACTTGATGTAGTGGAAGAAGCAGCGGCGCAGGAAGGCGTCGGGCAGTTCCTTCTCGTTGTTGGAGGTGATGAACACCAGCGGGCGGTGCTTGGCGCGGATCAGCTGGCGGGTCTCGTAGCAGTAGAACTCCATGCGGTCGATTTCGCGCAACAGGTCGTTGGGGAATTCGATGTCGGCCTTGTCGATTTCGTCGATCAGCAGTGCCACCGGCTCGTCGGCGGTAAAGGCCTGCCACAGCACGCCCTTGACGATGTAGTTGTGGATGTCCTTGACGCGCTCGCCGCCGTCGATGTCGGACAGTTGCGAATCGCGCAGGCGGCTCACCGCGTCGTATTCGTACAGGCCCTGCTGCGCCTTGGTGGTGGACTTGATGTGCCACTGCAGCAGCGGCATGCCCAAGGCCTCTGCCACCTCCTCGGCCAGCATGGTCTTGCCGGTGCCGGGCTCACCCTTGACCAGCAGGGGGCGTTGCAGCGTGATGGATGCATTGACCGACAGCATCAGATCCTGGGTGGCGACGTAATTCTTGGTTCCGTGGAATTTCATGGTTTCGAGCGTGCTGAGCAAAAGAAGAGGGCGAAAGGAGCAGCTTAGTGGCTGCGATGGGTGCAAAGCGCTGATCTATATAATAAAAATTAGATTTAAATCAAACAATGTTTAATTGTCCTTGCAAAATGAACAAACTGTTGCTACCCGTTTTCGCTGCCATTGTCGCCTCCGTGACCACGGTCACTGCCTTTGCCCAGGAAGTCAAGGGTGATGCACAAGCCGGAGAGAAAAAGATCTCCCTTTGCATTGGCTGTCACGGCATTATTGGCTACCAGGCCAGCTTCCCTGAAGTGCACAAGGTGCCCAAGATTTCCGGGCAGGGCGCAAAGTACATTGCGTCGGCACTGGGCGCCTACAAGAAGGGCGAGCGCAAGCACCCGACGATGCGTGGCATTGCAGACTCCCTGAGTGAGCAGGACATTGCCGACGTGGCAGCCTACTACGAGAACAGCGGTGTCGTGGCCGGTGCTGCTGCGCCTGGCAAGGCCGCTGATGGCTCCTCCAAAGCCATGGAACTGGTGGCCAAGGGGGCCTGCACCTCCTGCCATGGAGACAGCTTCAGCAAGCCCATTGATCCCACTTACCCCAAGATCGCCGGTCAGCACAGCGACTACCTGTTCGTTGCCCTGAAGGCCTACAAGACCGAGAGCAATCCCATGGTGGGGCGCGGCAATGCCGTCATGGGGGGCGTGGCCAAGCAGTTCTCCAATGCCGAACTGAAGGTCCTGGCCGATTATGTGGGCAGCTTGCAGGGCGAACTCAAGACCGTGCCACAGGCCAAGTTCAAGTAATCCCCACCGCCTGCGCGGCCTACCGGGCCGCAATGAGTTTGAGCGGTCCGTACCACGCGCGGGCGCTGGACTGGGTGTTGTCGGAGTCGGTCATGATGCCAATGCCGACCAACGCGCCTGGCTGCTCACCGAAGGCGTGCACAAAATCCGCACGGATGTCCCGTTCGTAGTCCATCCACTGGTTGAGATTCCCGCCGCCCGATTCAACGACCAGCTCCCGGATGCGATCAGTGCGCGGGTTGATAACCACGGAGCCCGGTTTGCGTGTGTTGCACCACACGTACATCAGCGTGGCGTAGGGAAGCGGTTCGCCGGTGATGGCATGCGAGAGTTCCGACAGCAGGGCGTTCTTGGCGGAGAAACGGGAACGATCTCCATCGAAAGCCAGGACAACGCGTACCGGCGAATCATCCGCATCGCGCCGGGCCAGGTCGGCTTGCGCAATCAGTTCGGGCACTTTCCAGGAAAACTGGATGCGGTTGAGTTCGGCGGGGGCAATGTGCACCAACTGGCGCAACATGCTGGCGGACGAGACCGCATGCGCCGCCATGGCCGCCCGGCCATCGCGGTCGGTATAGGCAAACTCGGTGGCCTGCTTGCCCGGGAAACGGTAGTGCTGCCATTGGGGCATCGCAACCCGTGCGGGGCTGGATTGAACGGGTGCCAGCGTCCATGCGTTGGAGCCGACGACCCCCGCGCGCTGTTCTTCGGGTATTGGCACGGATGTGCAGCCCACCAGCGGCAGTATCAGAGCCAGGGGCAAGCAGCGATGCAGCATGCGAGGGGCCGCCCGTTCAGTCCCGTGTTGCGTGACGCTGCACGCAGGCGATGTAGGCATCGCCTTGCGGTGGGCGCCCGGCCTGCTGGCTCTCCCACAGCATCTGGCCCAGGCACTCCATGGCCTCATGGTGGGCCTGGTGCAGGGAATTGCGCTTGTGGGTGAGTAGCTCTATGGCCTGGCGGATGCCTCGTGGCTGGTCAATGCTGCATTGCTCGCTGATCGACAGGTGCATGGAGAGGTGCAGAAACGGGTTGGTGCGCCCCTCCTGCACTTCGCCCATGCTGGCCAGTGCGGCGTCGACATCGGCAAAGTCCTGGGCGTATTCGGGGTGCTCGTCCATCCAGCGGGCTGCTATCACTTCGATAGCTTCCAGCGCACTGCCGGCGAGGGCTTTGGCGTAGACGGAGCAAAAGAACCGACGGACGTCGGCTTGTGAGGGGCTGAACATGGGACAAGGTTAACATGGCTCCCCCAAGCCCCCGGAGTGCCTGTGCCCTTTGCCGTCATCACCGATCCTTTTTTCTACGCCGTTGCCATTCCGGCGGTGCTGTTGCTGGGCGTCAGCAAGAGCGGCTTCGGTGCCGGCTTCGGTTCACTGGCCGTTCCGATGATGGCGCTGTCGGTGTCGGTGCCGCAGGCGGCCGCCATTCTGATGCCGGTGCTGCTGGTGATGGATGTGCTGGGCATGGCGGCCTTCCGCAAGGACTTTGACAAAGACCTGTTGAAATTCCTGCTGCCCTTTGGCGTGCTCGGGATCGTGATCGGTGCCCTGCTGTTCAAGTTGCTGCAGGCACATACGGTGGCGGGCATTGTGGGCGTCTTTACGCTGGTGTTTCTGGCGCAGCGGCTGGTGTTCCCGCCGCGACCCGACAGCGCGCCGCCGCCCCGCTGGCTGGGTGCGTTGCTGACCACGACGTCGGGTTTCACGAGTTTCATTGCACACGCTGGCGGGCCGCCAATCACTGCCTATGTGATTCCGTTGCGCCTGTCGCCAGTGCGCTTTACCGCGACGATGGCGTTCTTTTTCTTTGTGGTGAATCTGGCCAAATGGATTCCCTACGGCCTGCTGGGTCTGCTCGACTGGCGCAACATGGCCACCTCGCTGGTCCTGTTGCCGCTGGCGCCCATTGGCGTGTGGGCCGGGGTACGCATGGCGCGGCGCATCAGCCAAGTGCTGTTCTACCGATTCCTGTACCTGGGAATGGCCCTGACGGGCGTGAAACTGTTGTGGGATGGACTGGCGTGAACGCCGGGACGCCTCACGGCGTGAAGCTCAGTCCATAGTCCCTGGCGAAGGCGTTGCAGGCAGCCAGCATGCGCTGGCGCTGGCGGTCCACATCGGCCGGATGGCTGCACGCAAAGTGGGTGTCGCACCGAGCATAGTGTGCCAGCGCGTCGGCCACGCGACGGGCATCGGATGGTGTGGCGGGCGTAACCGGGCGCAGCGCCGGATGGCGGGTGTGCTCTTTGTAACGCACCCAGCGCGCCAGCCGGTTGGCCAGGGCCTTGGGCTGGCTGATGGAGCGCACCAGCGGTCGGTCGGCCACCATGGGCGTGAAATCGCGGTTGACCGTGGCCAGCCAGTCCCGCCATTTGAATTCGTTGAAACGGTGCGCCAGAATGCACGGCGCCCAGGGTATTGCCATGGCGTCGGCACAGATGGCGCCATGCAACGACTCGGCCATGATGCGCGAGCAGCCCTTGAGCTGGGCCACCACGTCATCGGGCGACTGGCGCGGGTTGATGGCGGCCATGCCCGCGTCGGACGCGACCCGTTGCCAGTCAAAGCTGTCCCAGGTGCGGTAGTGCGGAATCAGGCCGACGGGGCCGTTGACCGTGCCACCCCGACCCACCTGCAGCGCCGGCCACAGCACGGCCGGGTCACCCAGTGCCAATTCGCTGGGCAGGCCGAATTCATGGGCCGACAGCGGACCGCGCACCCAGCGGAAGTCCCAGTTGGGATCGGGCAGGGCAGCATGTGCTTCGCCGATGCCGGAGCCCAGCACAATCTTCCTGCGCGAACGGTCATGGCGGCCATCAAGCAGTGTGCCGATGCCATACACCAGCATCTCTTCCTTGAGGCGCGTGAGGTCCGGAAACAGCCGGTCCCAGACCATGGTGTTGAGCGTGTCACCGAAGTTGCCTCCCTCGATGGGGCAGTATTTGATTTTCATGAAAACCAGTATCGAAGGCCATATTGATGGAACTGTTTCCAGTCGGTGAAGCGCGGGTAAAGATGGACGGCCGCGTCGGCCAAAACAGCACTTCGTCCGTTGACAAGTTGGTGGGGGCATGTGCACAGTTCGCTCCTGCTCGTAGATTCAAGAAGGTGATTGCATGAAAACCATCGTTGGCTGGTCATTGGCTACTGCGGCGCTGCTGGGTGCGGCGCTGCCAGTCTCAAGCTTTGCGCAGCACTATGACCGTGGCTGGCACGGTGACATCCGCCACTTCGACAGTCGGGACATGAACCACTGGCGCTCGGGCTACTGGCACCACGGCGCGCATGGTGGCCGCATGGGGTGGTGGTGGGTGATCGGGGGCATGTGGTACTTCTACCCGCAGCCCGTCTACCCCTATCCAGACCCCTACCGCCCACCCGTTGTGGTGGTGGAACAGGCCCCGCCGCCAGTCGTGATCCCGGTACCGGTGCAGCCGGCGCCGCAGGTTGTACCGGCCCCCGCGCAGCCGGCGGTACAGTTCTGGTACTACTGCGAGGCAGCGGGGGGCTATTACCCCTATGTATCCACTTGTCCTGGTGGCTGGAAGACTGTTCCCGCCACCCCCCAGGGAGCCACACGATGAAGACGATTCCGATGCGCTGGAGCAGCGCCCTTGCCGGCCTGTGCATGGCCCTGACATTGGCTGGCTGCGTGTCACCACCGGTGCAGGGCCCGCGCGTGGCCATCATGCCGACGCCGGGCAAACCGCTGGACCTTTTCGCCGCCGAAGACCAATATTGCCGTGGGTATGCGCAGCAGACTCTGGGGCCTGACCGGCGGGGCGAGGCTGCTGTCGGGTCCGCCGTCGTCGGCACCATCCTGGGGGCGGCAGTGGGCTCCGCCATGAGTGGTCGCCACCACAACAACACGGCCGCGGGCGCCGCTACCGGCCTGGTCATGGGCACCGCGATTGGCGCAGGCAACAGCGCCGAGGAAGGCCACAGCGCGCAGCAACGCTATGACATCGCCTACGAGCAATGCATGGTGTCCAAGAACAACCAGCCGTCGCAGCGCTACTACCGGCAATCGGTTGCGCCTGTCATGGTGGTGCCGCAGGCGGCACCGGCGTATCCACCGGCAGGCTACCCACCACCACCACCACCACCACCACCACCGCCGCAGACGCCCCCACCACCTCCTCCGCAGTAAGCGGTGTCAGGCCCGGCGGGCCTGTCCGGCGCGCTCGCGCGCCATCTGCTCTTCGAGCTGCTGGCGTCCCTGCTTGACGACCGAGATCAGCTTGGCGCTGTCCTTGTAGTGCGGATGTAGCTGCTCGAACAGTTCCAGGTTGTGCTGGCGGAAGGTCTGAACCGCATGCTCGGCCGCCTGGGCGGGCTGCCCCATCAGTTCCAGCACGCTGCGAGCGCTCAACAGGCTGGACTCAAACAGCTCGCGCTGCACCAGCATCACGCCGCGATCCCGTAGCTGGTTCCAGTGCGTCACGTCGTGGGCCCGGGCCACGATCTGCAGCGCCGGGAAATGCTCGCGTGCCAGGTCCACGATCTCCAGCGACTGCTCCACATCGTCCACCGCCACCACCAGGATCTTGGCGTGTCCGGCGCCTGCGGTGCGCAGCAGGTCCAGCCGCGTGCCGTCACCGTAAAACACGCGGTAGCCAAAGCGGCGCGCGGCTTCGATCATTTCGGCGTCGTGGTCCAGCACGGTGCAGGGCATGCCTTGCGCCAGCAGCAGGCGCGACACGATCTGCCCGTAACGGCCAAAGCCGGCAATCAGGATCGGTGCATCCTGCGGCTCGGATATCTCCTCCAGCACTGGCACGCCGCAGTGGGCGTAGCGCGGCAGCAGCAACCGGTCGATGGCCACCAGCACCAGCGGGCTGAGCAGCATGGACACGGCCACCGAGCCCACCAGCAGTGAGGCCGTCTGCGCCGGCAAGGCATTGGCCCCGGCCGCCGCCTGGAACACGACAAACGCAAACTCACCGCCCTGTGCCAGCAGCAATGTGAACACCGGCCGCTCCTGGAAGGGCAACTGCAGGCGCCTGGCCATGGTGTAGATCACACCCGCCTTGACGGCCATGAACACCAGCACAATGGCAGCCATCTGCAGCGGGGCCTGGCGCAGCACGCCAAAGTCCACACCCATGCCGACGGCGATGAAGAACAGGCCCAGCAGCAGGCCCTTGAATGGCTCGATATTGGTTTCCAGCTCGCGCCGGTATTCGCTCTCGGCCAGCAGCACGCCGGCCAGAAAGGCGCCCAGCGCCATGGACAGGCCTACCAGTTGCATCAGCGCCGCAATGCCCACCACCAGCAGCAGCGATGCGGCGGTGAAGATCTCCGGCGTCTTGCTGCCGGCGATCCAGCGAAACAGGGGGCGCAACGCCAAGCGGCCACCGAGCACGATGCCACCAATGACTGCTACTATTTTGATAGCTTCATACGCCCGTTCCACGAGGGCTACATCCTGATTTGGCTCAAGTGACGGGCCCAGCAGCGGCAGCAGTGCCAGGATCGGGATGGCGGCCACGTCCTGGAACAGCAGGATCGAAAAGCCGGCCTGCCCGCTGCCAGTGGGCAGCAGATTGCGCTCGCCCATGACCTGCAATGCGATCGCGGTGCTCGACAGCGCCAGACCCAGCGCGCCCACCAGCGCAACGGACCGGGGTACGCCGACGGCCCAGGCCACCGCAAACAGGGCGATGGCGCAGCCCAGTACCTGGGTGCTGCCCCAGCCAAAGATGGGGCGGCGCAGGCTCCACAGGCGCTTGGGCTCCAGCTCCAGGCCGACGAGGAACAGCATCAGGACCACGCCGAACTCGGCAAAATGCAGGATGTCCTGCACATTGGTGACAAAGCCCAGACCCCAGGGGCCGATGGCGATGCCGGCGGCCAGGTAGCCGATGATGGAGCCCAGCCCCAGAGCACGGCTCAGGGGAACGGCGATGACGGCCGCGCTCAGGTAGATGAAGCTGTTGGTCAGCCAGGCGGGTGTGTGTTCCATGCCGCTAACATAACAAATTCCGCAGCGAAAGGAGTCTCCATGCCAGTCGTCGTCGTGGCCAACCCCAAGGGTGGCGTCGGAAAGTCCACCCTGTCGACCCAAATTGCCGGCTATTACGCCTCGCGCGGACACGCGGTGATGCTGGGCGATGTGGACCGGCAGCAGTCCTCTCGGCTCTGGCTGGGCCTGCGCCCGCCGGCTGCGCGGCCTATCTCGACCTGGGAGACCGACGCCGACAACATTGCCAAGCCCCCCAAGGGCACGACGCATGTGGTGCTGGACACGCCGGCCGGCCTGCACGGCAAGCGCCTCAACGAGGTGATGAAGATGGCCGACCATGTGGTCGTGCCGCTGCAGCCCAGCGTGTTCGACATCTTCGCCACGCGCGCCTTCCTGGACGAACTGGTGCAGAACAAGCACTCGGCCAAGACGCAGATTGCGCTGGTCGGCATGCGGGTGGATGCCCGCACGATTTCGTCGGGCCATCTGCATGAGTTCGTGGACATGGTGGGCGTGCCCGTGGTTGGCTATCTGCGTGACACACAGAACTACGTGCACCTGGCGGCGCGCGGCCTGACCCTGTTCGACGTGGCCCCCAGCCGGGTCGAGAAGGACCTGGAACAGTGGCAGGGCCTGTGTCACTGGCTTGACACCTGAACGCCGGCGTGCGCCCTACAGTGCGGGCATGCGAATCTTTCAACAGCTCTCCGAATTGCCCCCGCTGATTGGCCAGGAAGTGGCCGCCAGCGAGTGGACCACCATCACCCAGGAACAGGTCAACCTGTTCGCGCAGGCCACCGGCGACCACCAGTGGATCCACGTTGACGTCGAGCGGGCCAAGGCGGGTCCGTTTGGCGCGCCCATTGCGCACGGTTTCCTGACGCTGTCGCTGCTGCCCACCTTCTTCGAGTCCGCGCTGAAGATCGAGCAGACCCGCATGGGTGTGAACTACGGCCTCAACAAGGTGCGCTTCGTGGCACCGGTGCCGGTGGGCAGCCGGCTGCGTGCCCGCATGCGGCTGCTGGCCTGCGACCCCATCGACAACAACGGCATGCAAATGACCTGGGAAGTCACGGTAGAGCGTGAGGGCTCGCCCAAGCCGGTGTGCGTGGCCGAGTCCATCGCACGGCACTATCCCTGACCAGTAAACCCGTTCTGGCGCCAGGCCTCGAACACCGTCACCGCCACCGCGTTGGACAGGTTGAGGCTGCGCTGGCCCGCCACCATCGGCAGCTTCAGACACTGGGCCGGTGCAAAGTGGGCGCGCACCGCGTCGGACAGCCCGCGCGTCTCGGCGCCAAACACCAGCCAGTCACCCGGTTCGAATGCGCAATCGAACACCTTGCCCGTGCCCTTGGTGGTCAGCGCAAACATCCGTTCGGGTGACGGCTTCTGCGTTTCCAGAAAGGCCTGCCAGTTGGTGTGGCGGTGCAGCGTGGCGTACTCGTGGTAGTCCAGCCCGGCGCGGCGCATGTGCTTGTCGTCCATGGAGAAACCCAGCGGCTCGATCAGGTGCAGCGTGCAACCCGTGTTGGCCGCCAGGCGGATGACGTTGCCCGTATTGGGCGGAATCTCGGGCTCGACCAGAACAATATGGAACATGCCCGGGATTGTCGCCGCTACCAGGTGTCAATCGACACGCCCGAGGGGTTTGTTAGCGGTCCCTGAGACTGCAGGCCCCGCACCAGCCAGGCGCGGGTCTGCGCCGGGTCGATGACCGCGTCGATTTCCAGCGTGGCACCCATGTTGAGTGCGCTGCCGTTCTCGTACTGCCGGGCCAGCAGTTGTTCGAACAGGGCGTCGCGCTGTGCACCTTCGGGCTGCGCCTCCAGCTCCTTGCGGAAGCCCAGCCGCACCGAACCTTCGAGCCCCATCGCACCGAACTCGCCGCTGGGCCAGGCCACGGTGAAGAGCGGCGAATGAAAGCCCCCGGCCGTCATGGCCATGGCGCCCAGGCCATAGCCCTTGCGCAGCACCACACTCAAATAGGGCACGCGCAAATGGGCGGCCGCGACGAACATGCGGCTGACATGGCGCACCTGGGCCTGCTGCTCGATCTCCGGCCCCACCATGAACCCGGGTGTGTCCACTAGGCTCACCAGCGGCAGGCCGTGCGCATTGCACAGCTGCATGAAGCGGGCGGCCTTGTCGGCCGCATCGGCGTCGATGGCGCCGCCCAGGTGTTGCGGGTTGTTGGCCAGGATGCCCACCGGACGGCCTTCGATGCGCGCCAGCGCGGTGTGGATGCCCGCACCGAAGCCGCTGCGCAGTTCCAGCACGCTGCCCTGGTCTGCCAACCCGTAGAGTGCCGTGCGCACGTTGTACACGCGCAGGCGGTTTTCCGGCACCACGTCACGCAGCGCCTGTGCATCCGGAGCCACCCAGTCGCCCACCCGGCCCTGGAAGAACGACAGGTAGTGCCGTGCCGCGGCCACCGCAGCGGCCTCGTCGTCCACCAGGATGTCGATCACCCCATTGCCATGCTGCACCGCGCTGGGCCCGATCTGCTCGGGCTTGAAGACGCCCAGGCCGCCGCCCTCCACCATGGCCGGGCCGCCCATGCCGATGTTGCTGCCCTTGGTGGCGATGATGACGTCGCTGCAGCCCAGCAGGGCCGCGTTGCCGGCAAAGCAGCGACCCGCCACGATGCCGACCACCGGCACCTGGCCGTTCAGGCGGGCGTAGCTGGCGAAGGTGGCGACATGCAGGCCGGCCACGATGGGCATGTCGACATCGCCCGGGCGCCCGCCGCCGCCCTCGGCGAACAGCACCACCGGCAGCTTCTGCTGCAGGGCGACGCCCAGCATGCGGTCGGTCTTCTGGTGGTTGCGCATGCCCTGGGTGCCGGCCAGCACCGTGGCGTCGTAGGACATGACCACGGCGCGGCTGCGCTCCGGTCCAAACAGGCCCTGGTTGATGCTGCCGATGCCGGTCACCATGCCGTCCGCCGGGGTGTTTTTGACCAGGTCTTCTTCCGAGCGGCGGCTGCGCTGGGCCGCCACGGCCAGTGCGCCGTATTCGATGAAGGAATCCGGGTCCACCAGGTCGGCAATGTTCTCCCGGGCGCTGCGCTGCCCCAGGGCATGGCGCTTGGCCATGGCCTCGGCTCGGCTGGCGTCCAGGGTGTGGGCGTGGCGCTCCTGCACCCGCAGCAGGTCCGGGCGTATGCCAGCGGCGGCTGCCGGGGTTGGCAGGGGCTGTGGCGTTTGAGCGATTTCGGGCTCCAGCCCTCGTGGATTGTGCGTAAGGCGCTCCATATTTGATAGCAAATCGCCTTCGGTCACCATTTCGCCGTTGGCAAAATACAGCGTGCCGATGCGCCCGGCGTGGTGGGCGCGCACTTCGTGTTCCATCTTCATGGCTTCCAGGACCAGCAGCAGGTCACCGGCGGCGACGGTGTCACCGGGTTGCACCTGCCACTGGACGATATGGGCTTGCAGGGGGGAACGTATTTCAATCATGTCGCGGGTCACGTTGGGTCTTTGAGCAGGCGGCGCAGGACCTTGCCGGCGCCAGTGGAGGGAAGGGACTCGATCAGGGCCACGTCGCGAGGCGCCTTGTAGGGCGCCATGTTGTCGCGCGACCAGGCCACGATGTCGGCGGCGCTGGCGGACTGGCCGGGCTTGAGCACCACAAAGGCCTTCACCACTTCGCCCTTGTCCGGGTCGGGCACGCCAATCACGGCTGCCTGGGCAATGGCCGGGTGCTTGATCAGGATCGATTCCACCTCTTCGGGGAACACGCTGTAGCCCGACACCTTGATCATTTCCTTGAAGCGGCCCAGGAAGGTGAGGTAACCATCGTCATCGAGCCGGCCCATGTCGCCGGTGTGGACCCAGCCGTTGCGCAGCGTTTGCGCAGTGGCTTCGGGTTTGTTCCAGTAGCCCTTGAAGGCACCGGCGCTGCGCATCACGATTTCACCCACCTCGCCGTTGGCGCAGGCCAGTCCCGTGTCGGGGTTCAGGATGCGGATTTCATTGCCGGGGATCGCCTTGCCCTGTGTGCCCCAGCGGATGGCGTCGTGCGGCATGTAGGTGTCGACCGTGTGGGTCTCGCTCAGCCCGTAGGCGGCCTCAAAGGAGGTGCAGTTCTCCGCCAGACTCTTCCATTGCGCGGCCAGCGCCTCGGTAAAGACGATGCCGAAGCTGGTCACCGGATTGCGGCGCAGGCTGGACAGGTCGAAGGTGCGGGCGTCGGGAACCTGCATGGCAAAGACATTCATCGGCGCGATGCTGTACCACCAGGTCACGCGGTGCCGCGAGATGGCCTGCAAGGCCACCAGCGGGTCGAAGCGGTACAGCAATACCGACGTGGCGCCGGCCAGTGTCGGCACATTGATGCCCATCACCATGCCCGCAATGTGGTACAGCGGCGCGATGCTCAGCAGCACGTCGTCCTGCGTGACGCCATTGCAGCTTGCGGCCGCAGCGGTCTTGTACAGGGCGTTGCCGTAGGTCAGCATGGCGCCCTTGGGCAAGCCGGTGGTGCCCGAGGTGTAGGTCATCAGGGCGACGTCGTCCATGTCCAGCCCGATGGCGGGTGGTGTGGCGTTGCCCCGGGTGGCGTCCAGAAAGTCTTCCACATCGGCCGGCAGCGCGTGTGCCTGGGCCTTTTGCGCCAGCAGCTCCGCAGGAATATCGATGCAGGGCTGTTCGGGCAACAGGTCGGTATAGCGCACGCCAAACACATGCTTCAGCGCCGTCTTGCCGCGCACCTGGGCTACCACCGGCAGCAGGTTGTCGGCGGCGATGATGACACGCGCCTGCAGGTCATTGAGCTGGTATTCCAGCTCATGCTCCTTGTTGAGCGGCCCGCACGGGCAGACGATGGCACCCAGTTTCTGGATGGCGAAGTGCGCCATCAGGTACTGCGGACAGTTGTTCATGAACAGTGCCACCGGATCGCCCTTGGCAACACCCAGACTGGCCAGTCGCGCCGCGAAGGCGTCGCTGGCACGGTTGAGTTCGCCGTAGCTCACAGTGTGTCCGTACCAAAGGCAGGCGGCCTTGTCGGGTTGTGTCCTGGCATGGGCGCGCAGGTGCTCATGCAGGGGCGCATTGAGCAAGGCGGAATCGGATGTCTCCATGGTGTCACTTTCAGGGTAAGTACGCGGTACCCGGACGATCCCGGGCTGGTTCAATATATACCAGCCGGTAGAACAATGCTACTGACTGGTAGAACCTAGGTGACAATGCACGGATGAAACCAAGCCATTCCCCAACCCGACCGCGTCGCCAAAAGACAGTGACCCCTGGAACCGACGAAAAACGCGAGCGCATCCTGAAAGCCGCCGAGCAGTTGTTCGCGACCCAGGGGTATGCCAATACCACGCTGGAGCAGATCGTGCGTGAACTGGGTGTCAGCAAGCCCTTTGTGTACTACTACTTCCGAAACAAGCAGGAGATCTTTGAGACGCTCTCCTGGCGCGCGGCGGTGGCCTGCTTTACCGTGCTGGATTTTTCTGCCGACGATGCCCGGCCGGCGCATGTCAAGGTCGCGCGCGGATTGGAGAGCCTGATCCGCGTCACGCTGGAGCACTATCCGGCCGCGTTCTTTGCCTACCGAGAGCCCCAGGTGTACCGCCCCGAATACCGGGACGCGCAGAAGAAGCTCGCCAACCACTTCTATGGACAGCTGTGCGCCTTGCTGGAGCAGGGCAGGCGGGCAGGGGATTTCGAGTTTTCCGAGACTCGGATCACCGCACAGGCGGCGTGCAGCCTTCCCGGCTTTCTCTATGCGTGGTATCGCCCGAACGGCCGCCTGTCCCGCGAGGCCATGGTGCGCGAACTGTCGCGCCTGGCGTGGCGTGTCCTGGGGCTGCGCGGTCTCCCGCAGCCGTGAAGGCCGCGGACGTTGCGCACCTCCGAGTGATCCGATTTTCATCCCCTTCCCTTCGACACTTCAACCAAAGGATTCCCATGAAACTCCGCAATGTCCCCGTCGCTCTGGCCGTTTGCCTGCTGGCTGCCCCCGCCATGGCGCAGCAGACCTTCAAGATGGCCTATATCGATCCCCTGAGTGGCCCGTTTGCCAACGTGGGCGAGTTGATGCTCAGCCATGTGCAATACGGTGTGGCAGAGGTCAACGCCAAGGGAGGGGTTTTGAACGGCGTTCCTCTTGAGTTGCTGAAGTTCGACAGTAAGCTGTCTTCCCAGGAGAGCCTGTCCGCCCTGCAGGCGGCCATCGACCAGGGCGCCCGGGTGGTGGTGACCGGCGGGTCGGGCTCTTCGGTGGTTGCTGCGCTGGTGGACGCGGTTGCCAAGCACAATGTGCGCAACCCCGACAAGGCGGTGATCGTACTGAACCACTCGTCGATTGACCCGGATCTGACCGGGAAGCGATGCAGCTTCTGGCACTTCCAGCTGGAGGCCAATACGGCCATGAAGATGAAGGCGCTGGCCAACTACATCAAGAAGCAGCCTGCGATCCAGAATGTCTACTTGCTCAATCAGGACTACGCGCACGGTCGCCAGTGGGCGCACTACGGCCAGGAAATGGTGGGGCTGGCACGGCCCGACATCAAGTTTGTGGGGCAGGACTTTCACCCGATTGGGCGCGTCAAGGACTTCCTGCCGTATGTCGCCAAGATCAAGGCCAGTGGTGCCGATTCGGTAATCACCGGCAATTGGGGGCAGGACATGACGCTGTTGCTCAAGGCTGCCGGGGACACGGGAAGCAACTTCCGGTACTTCAATCACAGCGCAGGCTCCATTCCGGGGACGGTGATGGCCGTGTCGCAGGCCAAGATGGGTCAGCTCACATGGGTCGCCGAGTGGCACCCGGGCCAGGCGGACGCGCCCAAGGTGGCGGCGCTGGCCAAGGCATACCAGGTAAAGACCGGAAAGGACTTCCTGTCGCCCCGTATCGAGTTCACCCCCCGCCTGGTGGCCGCAGCCATTGCCAAGTCGCAGTCCCTGGATGCCGTCAAGATTGCGCGGGCGATGGAGGATCTGACGTTCGACACGGTACTGGGTCCGTTGCGCATGCGTGGCGAGGACCATCAGTTGCTGCTGCCGCAAGTGGTCAATACGATTGCGCGCGTGGATGGCAAGGCCGTGAAGGTTGGGTGGGAGGGAACCGACTACGGTTTTCGTACGGACGCCGTCTACAGCGGCAATGAACTGGCCCAGGGCACGGACTGCAAGATGACTCGCCCGCAGTAGCAGGCCGTTTTGCCCGACGGGCGCGCGGAATCGGCTGGAAAGGCATGGTCCCGCGTCATTCCGTGCGCGCGATGACCAGTGCCGTGATGTGCGTGGCCCCGGCGTGGCGCAGGGCGCAGGCGGCGGCATGCAGCGAGGCGCCGCTGGTCATCACGTCATCCACCAGTACGACGCGTCGCCCGCGCAGCCGTGTCACCTGAGACGGCTCTACGGCAAAGGCGTTGCGCACGCTGCGCAACCGTTCGGAGCGGGGCAGCGTCCTTTGTGGAGGGGTGTCGAGAATGCGCACCAGAACATGGGGCGCAACCCTGGACGTGTCCAGCGCGCAGGCCAGGACATGGGCCTGGTTGTAGCCGCGTTCACGCAGGCGCCGGGCCGACATGGGCATGGGAATGACAAGGTCCGCTGTTTCCAGGGCCGGCTCCACCCAGGGCGTGGCCCGCAGCAATCTGGCAAAGCTGGCGGCCCAGGCGGGGTGTTGGTGGAACTTGAAGTCGGCCACCAGCGCCGACCAGGGGTAGGCATAGGACACGGCGGCCAGGCAGGCATCCAGCGGCGGGGGCGTGCGAACGCAGGCGCCACACTGGCGCACGCCGACCGGCACCGTGCGCGCGCAGGTGCTGCAGCGGTGGGCGGGCTGGGCGAAAGCGGACACGCAGGCCTCGCACACTGGCTGGGCCGGCCAGGCGTGGCAGACGGCGCACTGGCTGGGCAGACGCCGGGAAATCCCTTGTAGCAGTTGGCGAAACACCGGGTCAATATACTCGTCCGCAGTCCTTATCCCTGCGGAACCACCCCGCGCCAGTCCGTCCATGCGTCCCGAGCTTCCACCCACCATTGCCCCCAGCGCGGCCGAGCGCTGGCACCATCTGCTGCCCCCCAGTTCTCCGTGGCTCCACGAAGAGGTGGCGCGGCGCATGGAAGAGCGGCTGGAGTGGATGACCATGCAGCCCCAGAGCTGGCTGCACTGGGAGCCCCAGCGCGGCGGCCTGCAGGCCCATGCGCTGCTCACAGCGCGTTACCCCAAGGCCCAGTGCCATGTGGTGCATGCCCACGCCCACCATGCACTGGCGGCCAGCGCGGCGCTCTCGCCGTCCCGGTGGAGTCTGGCGCGCTGGACCGGCCCGCGCGTGCAGTTCGGTGTGCCTGAGCAGCCGGTGCAGATGCTGTGGGCCAATATGGCCCTGCACATGGCGGCCGACCCGCAGGCCCTGCTGGCGCAGTGGCACCGGTTGCTGGAACCCAAGGGATTCCTGATGTTCTCCTGTCTGGGGCCGGATACGGTGCGCGAGCTGCGTGCGCTGTATGCCGCGCAAGGCTGGCCGCCGGCCTCCCATGCCTTTACCGACATGCACGACTGGGGCGACATGCTGGTGCAGTCCGGCTTCTCCGAGCCGGTCATGGACCAGGAGCGCATCACGCTGACCTTTGCCACGCCAGAGCGCCTGCTGCAGGAATTGCGCGAACTGGGCCGCAACCTGCATCCGCAGCGCTTTGCCGGCCTGCGCGGCCGGGCCTGGTATGCCCGCCTGCTGTCGGCCCTGACCACGCTGGCTCGCCCCGGCGCCGGCGGGCAATTGCAGCTTACCTTCGAGATTGTCTATGGCCACGCCTTCAAGGCGCCTGTGCGTATGCCTATTACTGCCGAAACTAGGGTTTCTCTGGATGAAATGCGCGCGAATTTGCGCTATGTCAAAAAAAATATCAAACCCGATTGATATCGGGGCTTGACATCAAAGTCGGAATCTGATTTTCGTTTTCGTTGCTGGGCTACAATAAATCGCTCACCGAGTTCTGGCCTGCCGTATCTGTTTGCTGCCCCAGGCAGCGAACAGTGCATGGTTTTGGCACTGTTTAATCTGATTCGACGAAAAAATGACCAAGATGAAGAGCATTCTCAAAACACTGGCCGCGCTGTTTCTGGCCGCCAGCGCCTGGGCAGGCACGGCGGTATTCACATTGGCGCATGCGGTCAACGATTTGCCAGGCGGCCCCGCAGTGAACCAGTTGAACCTGCATCCACCGGTGACCAAGATCGCGGAAGAACAGCACTGGTTGCACTGGTTCATGCTGATCGTGTGCTCCGTCATCTTCGTGGGCGTTTTCTCGGTGATGTTCTATTCCATCTGGAAGCACCGCAAGTCGCGCGGCCACCAGGCGGCCACGTTCCACGAGTCCGTGGTGGTGGAAGTGGTCTGGACCGTGATTCCCTTCCTCATCGTGATCCTGATGGCCCTGCCGGCCACCAAGGTGGTGGTTGCAATGAAAGACACCACCAATGCCGACCTGACCATCAAGGTCACCGGCATGCAGTGGAAATGGGGCTACGACTACATCAAGGGCGAAGGCGAGGGTATCGGCTTTGTGTCTACGCTGGACAACGCGCAGCGCGAGATGTCCAACTCGGGCAAGCCACCAGCCACCGATGACTACCTGCTGAAGGTCGACAACCCGTTGGTTGTGCCCGTGGGCAAGAAGATTCGCATCATCACCACCGCCACGGATGTGATCCACGCGTTCGCCGTGCCGTCGTTCGGCATCAAGCAGGATGCCATTCCCGGCTTTGTGCGCGACACCTGGTTCCGCGCGGAAACCGTGGGCGACTTCCATGGCCAATGCATGGAGCTGTGCGGCAAGGAGCACGCCTACATGCCCATCCACGTGAAGGTGGTGTCGGCAGCCGACTATTCCACGTGGGTTGCCGGCGAGCAGAAAAAGCTGGCCGCCAAGATGGACGACCCGACCAAGGTCTGGGCGCTGGATGACATCATGAAGCGTGGTGAGAAGGTCTACGCATCGACCTGCATTACCTGCCACCAGGCCAACGGCAAGGGCGCCGGACCGATCAAGCCGCTGGACGGCGCGGCCGTGGTGCTGGATGCGGACAAGAACAAGCAGATTGCCGTGGTGCTGAATGGCCAGAACAACGGTGCCATGCCGTCGTGGAAGTCGCTGAGCGACACCGACATCGCCGCGGTGGTCAGCTACACCAAGAACCACTGGTCCAACAAGACCGGTCAGGTCGTACAGCCCGCCGATGTGCTGGCCTTGCGCAAATAGTCCGAGTCAGACCGCCCGACTTTAGTGAATTGAGAAGGAAATCAGGATGAGTGCCGTTCTAGACCACCACGACCATGCCCATGACGACCACCACGACCATGCCCCCGCGGGCTGGAAGCGCTGGGTCTACGCCACCAACCACAAGGACATTGGAACGCTGTACCTGCTGTTCGCCTTCACCATGCTGATGGTGGGCGGTGTGCTGGCGCTGATCATCCGTGCCGAGCTGTTCCAGCCCGGTCTGCAATTGGTCAACCCCGAGCTGTTCAACCAGCTCACCACGATGCACGGACTGATCATGGTGTTCGGCGCCATCATGCCGGCCTTCGTCGGTTTTGCGAACTGGATGATTCCGCTGCAGATCGGCGCGGCCGACATGGCCTTCGCCCGCATGAACAACTTCAGCTTCTGGCTGATGATCCCGGCCGGCCTGATGCTGGTGGGCTCGTTCTTCATGCCCGGTGGGGCACCGGCCGCCGGCTGGACGCTGTATGCACCGTTGACCCTGCAGATGGGCCCCTCCATGGATGCCGGCATTTTTGCGATGCACATCCTGGGTGCCAGTTCCATCATGGGCTCGATCAACATCATCGTCACGATCCTGAACATGCGCGCCCCCGGCATGACGCTGATGAAGATGCCGATGTTCTGCTGGACCTGGCTGATCACCGCCTACCTGCTGATCGCCGTCATGCCCGTGCTGGCCGGCGCCATCACCATGACGCTGACCGACCGCCACTTTGGCACCAGCTTCTTCAACCCTGCCGGCGGCGGCGACCCGGTGATGTACCAGCACATCTTCTGGTTCTTCGGCCACCCTGAGGTCTACATCATGATTTTGCCGGCCTTCGGCATCATCAGCCAGGTGGTTCCAGCCTTTGCCCGCAAGAAACTGTTTGGCTATGCCTCCATGGTGTATGCCACCTCATCCATCGCCATCCTGTCCTTCATCGTGTGGGCCCACCACATGTTCACCACCGGCATGCCGGTGACGGGCCAGCTGTTCTTCATGTACGCCACCATGCTGATCGCCGTGCCGACCGCCGTGAAGATCTTCAACTGGATCGCCACCATGTGGCAGGGCTCCATGACGTTTGAGACCCCCATGCTGTTTGCCGTGGGCTTCATCTTCGTGTTCACCATCGGCGGTTTCACCGGCCTGATGCCGGCGGTGGCTCCCATTGACATCCAATTGCAGGACACCTATTACATCGTGGCCCACTTCCACTATGTGCTGGTGGCCGGTTCGCTGTTCGCGATGTTCTCCGGCTTCTACTATTGGTGCCCGAAGTGGACTGGCGTGATGTACAGCGAGACGCGCGGCAAGACCCACTTCTGGTGGTCCATCATTGCCTTCAATGTGACCTTCTTCCCCATGCACTTCCTAGGTCTGGCCGGCATGCCGCGCCGCTATGCGGACTACCCCATGCAGTTCGCCGACTTCAATGCCATCGCCTCGGTAGGCGGCTTCTTCTTCGGATTCGCGCAGGTGTATTTCTTCTTCTTCATCGTACTGCCCGCCATGCGTGGCCGGGGCGAGAAGGCTGTGCAGAAGCCCTGGGAAGCGGCCGAAGGGCTGGAGTGGGAAGTGCCGTCGCCGGCACCCTTCCACACCTTCGAAACGCCCCCCAAGCTGGATGCGACCGCGACCAAGGTCATCGGGTAAGCACCATGATGACGCCTGAGCAAAAGAAGGCCAACGCCAGGACCGGTCTGATCCTGGCATCCGTCGCCCTGATTTTCTTTGTGGGCTTCATGGTCCGCATGATTCTGCTGGGTAAATAGGCCATGCTGGTGCAGCGCGAAAACTTCCGAATGGTGCGCAAGCTGGCTGTCGTTGCGGCCGGCATGTTCGTATTCGGCTATGCGCTGGTGCCGATCTACAAATCCATCTGCGAGATAACCGGGATCAACATCCTGGCACTGGGCGAGCAGGCAATTCCGGGTGCCCGGGCCACATTGCCGGCCAATACGCAAGTGGACCTGACCCGCAGCATCACGGTGGAGTTCGATGCCAACTCGCGCGGACCCTGGGAGTTCAAGCCGGCACAACGCTCGGTTGTTGTGCACCCGGGGGAATTGACCACGGTGATGTACGAGTTCCAGAACACGCAGAACCGGCGCATGTCGGCCCAGGCCATTCCCAGCTACGCGCCGCAACAGGCGTCCGCACACTTCAACAAGCTGGAGTGCTTTTGTTTCAACCAGTACACGCTGGACCCGGGCGAGAAGAAGTCCTGGCCGGTGGCATTCGTGATCGACCCCAAGCTGTCCAAGGATGTGAAGACCATCACACTGTCCTACACCTTCTTTGAAGTCGGTGGCAAGACACCGGCGGCACCAAAGGAGGACTCGGTATGACGGCTCCCGTGACCGGTTCGGCCTGGCGCAGCATCAAGATGGTGGCGTGGTCGTTTTTGGGTATCCGTAGCAAGGCGGCTTATCAGGAAGATCTGGCCAAAGTCAACCCCATGCACGTGGTTGCTGTGGGGTTGGTGGCTGTACTGTTGCTGGTCGTGGGTTTGATCAGTCTGGTTAATTGGGTCGTTGCAAAATAAGTTTTCGAAGGAATGGAGCTGAAATGAGTTCAACAACACACGGCGCAACACCGTACTACTTTATCCCTGGTCCCTCGCGCCATCCGGCCATGGCGGCCCTGGGTCTGTTCTTCGTCATCCTTGGCGCCGGTCAATGGGTCAATGGAGCGGAGTGGGGCAAGTATTCGCTTGCGTTGGGCCTGGTGTGGTGGCTGTTCGTGCTGTACCAATGGTTTGGCGACTCCATTGCCGAAAGCCAGGGTGGGCAGTATGGTCACAAGATTGACTTGTCCTACCGGTGGAGCATGACCTGGTTCATCTTCTCCGAAGTCATGTTCTTCGGCGCCTTCTTCACTGCCCTGTGGTGGGCTCGCGCACACTCGGTGCCAGCCCTTGGCAGCCTGGACAATGCGCTGCTCTGGCCCAATTTCAAGGCGGTGTGGCCCAGCCTTGCGGCTGGCGTGACTGCCTCGCCGGCAGGCATTATTGAGCCGTTCACCACCATGGGCCCGATGCCCCTGCCCACCATCAACACAGCCATCCTGTTGACCTCGGGTGTGACCCTGACCATTGCCCACCATGCGCTGATCCAGGGCAACCGCGCCAGGACCCTGGGTTTCATGTGGATTACCGTGTTGCTGGGGCTGACCTTCCTCTTCGTGCAGGGTTATGAATACCACCATGCCTATGCCGAGCTGAACCTAAAACTGACCTCGGGCGTCTACGGCTCCACTTTCTTCATGCTGACAGGCTTCCATGGCTTCCACGTGTTTGTCGGCATGTTGATGCTGCTGTTCATCACATTGCGCCTGCAGAAGGGGCACTTCACCGCGGAAAGCCACTTCGGTTTCGAAGGAGCTGCCTGGTACTGGCACTTTGTGGACGTGGTCTGGTTGGGTCTCTACATTCTGGTGTACTGGATGTAGAGCGCTTCACGTTCCCGAAAAAAAGGCACCGCTTGCGGTGCCTTTTTGATGGTGGGCGCGGGGCATGCCCGTGTGGTGCGTGCTACTTTCCGGGTGGAATGCCGGTTGGTTGGATGTAGCCCAGCTTCCATGCCAGCAGAATGGTCGCAAACAACAGGATGGACAATCCAACCCTGGCACCCAAGGCCCGGGCCATCTTACGGGAAGTCGCATTACCCTTTTGTCCACCCCGCATCATGAAGAACAGGGCAGTTCCCAAGCTGGCGAGTATGGCTAAGAACGCAATGATTACAAGGCTTGTCATGTACAAGATTATCGGGTGAATGCCCGTTTGAAATTTGCCCTGATCACGGTTGCCACCGTGCTGGCCGTGGTCATCACCGCGAGCCTGGGCCTGTGGCAACTGTCGCGGGCAGCGCAGAAGCAGGCGCGTCAGAGCGCCGTCGATGCCCAGAGTGCAAAGTCAACTCTCACGTCCGCCGACGTTCGAGCCACCGCCGATCCCATGACCCTGTTGCACCAACGGGCCCGTCTGCGTGGTACCTGGTCCGCCAACGCCCTGATCTTTCTGGAAAACCGGCCTATGGATGGCCGCGTGGGTTTTCTGGTGCTGATGCCCTTGCTGCTCGAAGGCGAGGGTGGTGCCGCCGTGGTGGTGCAGCGGGGCTGGGTGCCACGTGGGTTTGAGGACCGGACCCTGCTGCCGCGCATTGAGACGCCGACCGGCGTCGTCGAGATCGAAGGCCGCGTGGCCCTGCCACCATCCGACCTCTATGCCCTTGGTGGCCCTACGGCTGGCGCAATCCGGCAGAATCTCGACCTGCCACAATGGAAGGCTGAAACCGGGCTGCCGTTGCTGTCGATCACCGTGCAGCAGACAGGCGCCAACGCGGAGGGGCTGGTGCGGGACTGGCCCGTTGCCAACCTCGGTGTGGAAAAGAACTACGGTTACGCCGCCCAGTGGTTTGGCATGGCCACCCTGTTCGTCGTGCTGTATGTCTGGTTTCAAATTGTCCGACGCTTTTTTCTTCGCCCCAGGAACACCACACCCGATGCCTAGCGCTCCTTCTCCCGATGGCCAGCCCCTGGGCCTGACCGTGCACACACTGCCCGATGTCACCACCTTGGCCGACGCGCGGACCAGAACCGGCCGCTGGAAGATGCTGGCCGTGCTGCTGGTGTGTGCCGCGCCCGTGATTGCGTCCTACTTCACCTTCTATGTCGTGCGCCCCGACGGGCGCCGCAACTTCGGTGAACTGATCGATCCGCAGCGCGCGCTGCCCGACGCTGCAGCCTCCCGCCTGGATGGCGGTGTAGTCAATCTGCGGGCGCTCAAGGACCAGTGGCTGCTGGTCAGCGTGGCCCCGGCGGCCTGCGATGCGCAATGCGCCCAACACCTGTACCTGCAACGCCAGTTGCGCGAGGGTCTGGGCAAGGACAAGGACCGGCTTGACTGGGTCTGGCTGATCAGTGACACGGCCCCCGTGGCGGATGCGTTGCTTCCCGCGCTCAAGGAGGCGACTGTGTTGCGCGTGCCCGAGGCCGAACTGTCGAAATGGCTGCAGCCGCAGGCCGGGCATGTGCTGGCGGACCATCTGTATCTGGTGGACCCGTTGGGCAACTGGATGATGCGCTTTCCGCCTCAGATCGATACCCAGGGGGCGGTCAAGGTGCGGCGTGACCTGGATCGCCTGATGCGAGCGTCTGCCTCCTGGGACAAGGCCGGGCGCTGAGCGTCAGGAACGGATCAACCGTGCACGGCCCGCTCTACGATTTCTCCCCGGTCGCACGCATGCTGCTGATGGGCGTGCTGCTGGCTTGCGGGCCGCTGCTGATGGTCTATCTGCGCAATCGGCGCAATACGCCGTTGGGGCGCACGCATGCATTGACGTTGGTGACGCTGTTTCTCACTTTTGACCTGGTGCTGTTCGGCGCGTTCACGCGACTGACCGACAGTGGCCTGGGTTGCCCTGATTGGCCGGGGTGCTATGGCAATGCCAGTCCGCTGGGGGCCAGTGCCCACATCGATGCCGCGCAGCAGGCCATGCCCACAGGGCCGGTTACACCTGGCAAGGCCTGGGTGGAGATGGTTCACCGCTACCTGGCCATGGGTGTTGGCGTCTTGATCACGGTGTTGGCCGTGGCCGCCTGGCTGGGGCGTAAAGGCCAGCAGGGGCGGCCCGGTATAAGCCCCTGGTGGGCCACGGCAACTTGGATCTGGGTTTGTGTGCAGGGGGCATTTGGAGCGCTCACGGTTACCATGAAACTGTTTCCGGCCATCGTCACGTTGCACCTGTTGGGTGGTTACATGCTTTTGGCGCTGTTGACTGTTCAAGGCGTATTGCTGGCCCGGCAACAGGCAGAACCGGGTATTGGTGTGGTGAGTGCGCGTCTTCGGCTGGCCGTGGGGTTGGCGCTGGCCTTGTTGGCGATACAGGCGACCTCGGGAGCATGGGTCAGCACCAATTACGCCGTGCTGGCGTGCTCCGACTTCCCTGCCTGCCAGGGTAACTGGTGGCCGCAAATGGACTTTGCGCATGGCTTCGAGATCTGGCGGCCACTGGGCTATAGCCGGGACGGAGGACACATCAGCTTCCAGTCGTTGACGGCGATCCACTACACCCACCGCCTGCTGGCCGTCCTGACGCTGGCGTTGTTGGCGGCTCTGGTTGTGCACTTGCGCCGGGTGACCGTGCTGCACAAGCAGGCGCGCCTGTTGACCGGATTGCTGTTGCTGCAATTCCTGACTGGTACCAGCAATGTCGTGCTGGACTGGCCCTTGCTGGCTGCCGTACTGCATACCGGAGGCGCTGGCGCGCTGGTGGTGGTGCTGGTCTGGACGCTGGCCTCCACCCAACCCGAGCCGGCGCAAGCCAAGGCTCCCGCAGGATTGAGCGCATGACCCATCCGATCTCCACCATGGCGCCACCTTCGGTGCTGCGCCAGTTCTACGCGCTGACCAAGCCGCGCGTCATCCAGCTGATCGTGTTTTGTGCATTGATCGGCATGGTTCTGGCAGTGCCGGGCGTCCCCACGCTGGCACAGACGGGGCTGGCTGCCATTGCCTGTCTGGGCATCTGGCTGGTGGCCGGGGCCGCCGCCGCCTTCAACTGCATTGTGGAACAGGGCATTGATGCCAAGATGAAGCGTACCGCCTGGAGGCCTACCGCCAGGGGCGAACTGAGCAACACACAGACGCTGGTTTTCTCCGCCGTTCTGTGCGTTGCGGGCTCCGTGCTGCTGTACGTCTGGGTCAACCCGTTGACCATGTGGCTGACGTTCGCCACCTTTGTCGGCTATGCCGTGGTTTACACCGTGGTGCTGAAGCCGCTCACACCACAGAACATCGTGATCGGCGGTGCCTCCGGCGCCATGCCGCCAGTGCTGGGCTGGGCCGCCATGACTGGGGATGTCGGGCCGGAAGCGATGATTCTGTTTCTGATCATCTTTCTATGGACGCCGCCGCATTTCTGGGCACTGGCCCTTTACCGGGTGGAGGACTACCGCAAGTCCGGCCTGCCCATGCTGCCGGTGACGCATGGCAGCGAGTTCACCCGGCTGCAAATCCTGCTGTACACCTTCGTACTGTTTGCCGCCTGTCTGCTGCCTTTTGTCTATGGCATGAGCCATTGGTTATATCTGTTGGTCGCCGCAGGACTGGGCGTCGGGTTTTGCCTGTACGCTTGGCGGTTGTGGCGCGAGTATTCGGACGCGCTGGCGCGCAAGACCTTCCGCTTCTCGCTGATCCACTTGAGCGCGTTGTTTGCCGCGTTGCTTTTGGACCATTACCTTCTCTGACTTTTAGCCTGGACCTCACCATGAAAAGACGAACTGCTATTCAATTTATAGCGCAATACGCACTATTTACGGGTGCTGCAGGGCTTATTTGTGCATGTTCACCACAGCAGGCCGCGTTTTCGTCGGTGGACGTGACGGGTGCGGAATACGGCAAGGGTTTCGAGTTGACCGACCACAATGGGCAGGTCCGCCATCTGGGCGACTTTGCCGGCAAGGTCGTTGTCATGTTCTTTGGCTATACCCAGTGTCCCGACGTGTGCCCCACCAGCATGGCTGAATTGGCCGGCATCAAGAAAGCGTTGGGCAAGGACGGTGACCGGTTGCAGGGGCTGTTTGTGTCCATTGACCCGCAACGCGACACGCCCGAAGTGTTGAAGGGCTACATGGCCAACTTTGACCCGACCTTCTTGGCTCTGTCTGCACCGCCCGACAAGCTGGCCGAACTGGCCAAGGATTACAAGATCTACTACAAGAAGGTCGAAGGAAAGACCCCCAACAGCTACACCATGGACCACTCGGCTGGCAGCTATGTGTATGACACCAAGGGTCAGTTGCGCCTGTTCTCCCGCTACGGAAGCGACCCGAAGGGGTTGACGGAGGACATCCGTATCCTCCTGCGGCAGGCTTCGTAATCAGGCGTAGGCCGCAAGGGCCGTCTTCATCTTCTTCATGGCCGCCACTTCAATCTGGCGGATGCGCTCGGCGCTGACGCCATACTCTGCTGCCAGTTCGTGAAGGGTCATGCCGCCAGAGTTGTCGTCGGCCACCTTCAGCCAGCGTTCCTCGACAATGCGGCGGCTGCGTGCGTCCAGCGCATCCAGTGCGGCGGCGATGCCATCGGTGGCTAGCACGTCGCGCTGACGGGCCTCAATCATGGCGACCGGCTCATGGCTGGTGTCAGTCAGGTAGGCGATGGGACCAAAGGCATCCTCGCCGTCATCGGACGGGCTGGGGTCGAGCATCACGTCACCGCCGGCCATGCGGGTTTCCATCTCGATGACTTCCTCGGGCTTGACCTTCAACTCGCGCGCCATGGCGTCGATCTGCTCGGCATTCAGCGTATCGCGGTGGGTGCCCAGATCGGCAGCGGCGTCGTCACTCTTGAAGCGCTGCTTCATCGATCGCAGATTGAAGAACAGCTTGCGCTGGGCCTTGGTGGTGGCCACCTTGACCATGCGCCAGTTCTTCAGGATGTATTCGTGGATCTCGGCCTTGATCCAGTGCAAGGCATAGCTCACCAGACGCACCCCCTGATCGGGGTCGAAGCGCTTGACGGCCTTCATCAGGCCCACGTTGCCTTCCTGGATCAGGTCGCCATGGGGCAGGCCATAACCCAGATACTGACGGGATACGGAGACAACCAGGCGCAAGTGAGAGAGCACTAACTTACTGGCGGCTTCAAGATCATTCTCGGTCTTGAGCTTGCGTGCAAATTCCTGCTCCTCTTCCAATGTGAGCATGGGCAGGCGGTTGACCGCAGAAATATAGGCATCCAGATGGCCCAGCGAGGGGATCACTGACCAGGGATTGGCCAGTGTCAGTGCAGGGGACGCGGATCCAGTGGTGTGGGACATACCAGAAACTCCTTGTGTGTCGGAAGCCATATTAGCACTCTCTATGATTGAGTGCTAACAAAGAAGTTCAATGTCCCTGATCAATTAAATGGATGGAGGATGTAGATTGTGGAGGATCAACTCTGCTGGCGGTCGCAGTCATCGTCGGGTGTATCCAACCCGGCGAGGTGTACCGATGGATGTCTGCAACTTCGTGGCCCCGGGTTGACGCTGGCCTGCGAAAGCCCCCGCGCGGTGGTTAGAACCGATATCGGTATGTGGCCGTGTAGTTTTCACGATCACGGAAGACGTCGTAGGAAGCGCTCCTGTTGTAGGTCGTGTAGCCAATCACGACATCGTGGCGCTTGTTGAGGTTCATGGCGAGGGACAGGCTCAATGTCTGGCGCCCTTCGTTGAATTGCCCGTCCACTGAATAGCCGCGCACATCGCGGGCGTAGTAGATGCTCGGCGTCACCTTCCAGCCGGAATCGAAGACGTTCAGATAGTCCAGAGACAGCCGAAGACGAATGCCCCAGGCTGTGGGCGTATAGAAGCCATCGGCCTGGCAACCCTGTGGTTGCGAATTGGCGCCTGCGGCGCCAGAGGCAACGCAGTTCGCTGAAGCAACCGGCAGACTGAAAATGAATGACCGCCCGTACAGTATGGTGTTGGGGACGCCAGCGGCTGAAACGCTGGCCTCCGGCACATCGGCACGTTGATAACCCAGTTCGGCCGCGAATAGGCCGCCACCGGCCCCCACTGCGTCGGCAAACGATTTGGTGATGGGTGTCGTTGCGTTGAGCAGCAATTGCGACTTCGCGAAAGTGTCATAGCCCTGCACGTAGTTCCAGACACCTGGCGTGGACCCCAGCGCGATATAGCGCTGCCCTATCGGACCCAGATTGTTCAGGTTTGCAGCTCCGCCAACTGCACCGAGCGTGGCATAGGTCAAGCCACCCTGAAGGATGGAGTTCGCATTGATCTGCACGGGTTGATTGGGCGTCTGGCTGAATTCGGCACCAAGTCGCCATGTGGCGAGTCTGGTCAATGCTGTGAGGCCATAGACACGAACGTCGTTGACGTAATCCCACTGGGCCTGCATTCTTGCGCCTTGTGTTGCACTGGCTGCAGCACCCGGTGCAGCGGGTGCCTGAACCTGACCACTGATGTAAGGCGTGCGCGAGCTCAGGCTCAGGGCGTACACACCAAATACACCCGCATCTTTGACGGGGAGCTTGAAGAAGAGTCCACCTTGCTCGTCCTTGGCCGCTCTTCCCGGAACCAGCATGACGTCCGGGCGGCCATCGGTCGAGCCACCAGCCCAGCCACCCGTTGGTGAGCCGGCCACTTGGGCGATAGGGCAAAACTCGCCATTGGACGCATAGCCAAAATCAGCGGCGCCAAAGTAGGTGCCGCAGGATTCCAGGTTGCTGGCCCTCGCTTTGAACTGATAAAAACCTTCCAGTGACATGCCGTTGTCGCTACCCAATTTTCCGGAGACAGCCCAAATCGGCAACTGCCCTTCCTCGGACTCGGTGCCGGGCTTGCGCAGGGCGGTGAGGTCAACCGGTGTGACCTGATTCAGGCCCTGCAGGAACAGGGAGTTTCCCCACTTCATGATCTGGTTACCGGCTTTGACATACAGAGGGGCGCCTACGTCAAACGTGTTGAACACATATGCTTCGCGCAATTCCACGCCACTGAACTTGTTCAGTGATGGGAAACCCTGGTCGGAGAGCGGGCCCGGAGAGCCCAAAGTGGTCAGAGTTGCCGCAGCATTGGCCGGCATAGGGCTCGGACTGGATGTGGCACCATTGAAGCCGTTTGCCTGATTGCCGACGGGAACACTGGCGTTCTTCAATGACTGGTCGTACCAGAGCTTGGCACCAATCTTGAATCCCATGCTGCCGTTGGAAGCAGCGACATCGGTCAGTATCCTCAATGGTGTCGAATAGCGATCACCCTGGCCATAGTTCAAATTGCCGACGTCTGAGTTGGATGCCCCCAGATATCCGGCATTGCGCGCAGCCGTGGTGCCAGCCGCATTCGTGCCGGCGGCAGCGGCATAACCCAGGGCTACTGCGGCATCATTGGGCCCGATGAGGGTGGGGTCTGCGGACTTGGCGCGCCAGGCGGCCGCGGCGGAAAACGTAGTGTTCCAGTTGCCTTTCCAGCCGCCATCGGTCTCAAAATCCATGGCGCTAACATGCTGCATGCAGCATAGTGCGACTGCGGCCGCCAGGGTGCTCCTGTTGAAAGTTTGGTGTTTTCTTTTCATGTTTCTGTCTCCTTAATAATTTTTCAATACGGTTCCACTCACTTACGCAACTTTGAATTCCGCTGGCGTCGCTCGCGCAGTTCGATGCCCTGGGATGATTGAGATTGAAAGACGCTCCACGGGGAGTGGCCAATGGGTCCATTCAAGGAGATGGCGTCTGGCTGGCTGAATGGCACTGGAAAAGCTATACCCGCGCAATTCCGAACCACAACAAGCCAGCCCCTGCAAACGCCGCAATCCAGAGAGATTCGACAAGAAGCATGAGCACCGGGGTCCACCCCAGCTTGAAGAGATCCTCGAAGCTGGTCTTGACACCTGCGGCGGCGATGGACATCACCAGCAGTGCGCGCGAGCCGGAGCCAGCAGTCTCGGAGACGGGGAGCGGCACAAGAGAAAAACTGGCCAGCAGCATGCATGCGACGAAAGCCAGCAGGAACCAGGGTACCAGTGCAGGGGCTTTGACGTGGGGGCCCCTGTCCGTCGGGATGGATGACCGGTTAATCAGAACGGACACCAGAAGGACCACGGGCACCAGTAGCATCACGCGGTACAACTTGACGATGGTCGCGCTGGTAGCTGCTGCCGTATCGCCGCCGCCCGAGAGCATCATGCCGGCAGCCACGACCTGCGCGACGTCGTGAATGGTGGCGCCGAAGAACACGCCAGCCTGTGCCGAGGGGAGCCCGATCTTTGCAGCTATCAGGGGGTAGATCACCATGGCCAGTGTGGACATCAGGGTGACGCCGATGACAGTCATCAACGTAAAACGTTCGTTCCTGGGTGTCTGTGGCAACACAGACGCGACTGCCAATGCGGCGGAGGCGCCACAGATGGCGACCGAGCAACCTGATAGCAGACCTTCTTCGTTTGGACGTCCAAGCCACGCCGCAAGCAGCAACCCCATCGCAATGGTGGAGGCGACGCCCAGCGTCACCAGTGCCCCCGTGCTCCAGCCCAGAGCACCGACCTGAGCCAGGGTGATGCGCAGGCCCATCAGCGCGACGCCGGTGCGTAACAGCGTTTTGCTGCAAAAATCAATGCCCGCGCAGATCTTGGGGTCTCGGGACAGGAAGTGGAATGCCAGGCCTATCAGCAAGGCGTACAGGAGTTGCGGGCCGCCGTAGTGTTCCGAAACAAAGGATGCTGACAGGGCTATCACCGCACACAGCAGGACACCAGGGAAGAGTGAACCCAACGTGAAATGCCAGGTCGGGTTGGGAGTGGATACGTTCATGCATGCACCGTCTTTGGCATTCGGTTTCAGGTGGAATGTTGAGGGTGCGAAGGCGCCAGCAATCCGGTGGTGTCGGCTGTGGACTCTGCCCCGAACCTGCTGTACCGGCCCAACGTCAGGGCCAGCAGCCCGGCAGACACCAGCATGATGGGAAGAATGGTCAGGGCGGTGTCGTAGTCGCCATGCGCATCGAAGAATCTTCCCACGCCAATGGGACCCACGACGACGCCCAGTGCATAGACGGCATATGCGATTCCGTACAAAGTGCCAAAGGAGCGTGTGCCGAAATAGGAGCGAACCAGATACGAGATGAGGTCTCCCTCAGCCCCGATGGCCAGTCCAATGCAGGTGGTTGCGACCAACAGGGTGCGATAGTCCGATGAGATGCGCAAGGTGTAGAGGCCGACTGCACCGATGATGAAAAATGTGAATGCGACGTAAGGGGCGTGCACCCGGTCAATCAGGACGCCGGTCAGTATTCGGCCAATCAGAAGGCCCACTCCCGCCATGGAAGCGGCCTTTGCAGCTTCAATGGCATTGAAGCCCTTGTCCGAGAACAGTGCCGGCAAATGGGGGCCCAGGGAAAGCGTCGCAATCGATGCCAGGAAAAAAACCACACAAATGGTCCACAACTTGCGTGACCGCAATGCATCGCGAATGGATGGCATGTGTTCGGTCGCAGGTCCCGTCGTCAAGGGATGCTCTGCCAGGTTGGTTCTTCTCTCCCGCAGCAGTGCAGCGGCGAGAATGGCCACCGCAATGGAGCCACATCCGAGAAGAACGTAGGTCATCCTCCAGCCGTAGGCCAGTACCAGTGTCTGGGCCAGCATGGGCATGACGATGGTTCCCACTCCCAGCCCGCACATGGCTATTCCAATGGCCAATCCAAGGTGGCGGTCAAACCACTGAGGAAAGACCGTCAGGTACCCAAGCACCGAGGTACCGGCCCCCGAAATGCCGGCGACCACGGATATGGCAATCCACAAATACAGGGAGCCGTTCTGCAGGGCCATGGCGGCCAGACTTGCGCCGAACAGGACGGCAAATACCAAGATCACCTTGCGAATGCCGAACCGGTCCATCAGCATGCCCACAATCGGACTGCCAATGGCCAGGCCCAGTGACGAAGCGGCGTAGGACAGCGCTGCATCCGAGCGACCCCAGTGAAACTCCGTAGCGACCGCCTTGGCGAACACCCCGGATGTCGCGTTGAACATGGCCGCGTATCCGGCCATCATTCCGAGGGCAGCGCCAAGCACGGTGGCGGGATACAGCCACCGCATACTGTCCTGAGACTTGATTTTTGGGAGCATGTGGATCTTCCCTAGTCTTGGGAGGCGCGTGGTCGCGAGCAGCAGATGAGTTCCCAGGCGTCTTCGACCCAGTCGCAAAGGATGGATCGGGTTTCGCGCGGGTCGATGATGTCCAGAATGCCGAACTTCTCGGCGGTTCGGAATGGCGAGGTCATGTTCAGGTAGAAGGCCTCCAGCTCGGCGCGCTTGGCTGCCGGGTCGGGTGCCGCCTCGATCTCGGCCTTGTGCGCCGCCATCACGCCACCCTCAATTGGAATCGAGCCCCAGCGTGCGGAAGGCCATGCGTAACGCAGGTTCAGCGCCTCGCCGTATTTGGGTGCATGCAAGGCGCCGGCCATGCCAAAGCAGCGCCGGATCAGGATGGAGACCCAGGGCGACTGGCACTCATGCAGGGCATGCGAAACCCGTGTTGCGCCCAGGAGCGTGCCGCCGATTTCTGCTTCCAAGCCCGTCTGGTTGCCGGGCTGGTCGACAAAGTTGACGATGGGCAGGCCAAACAGGCTACACAGATTGATATGGCGCTCCATCTTGTAGGCGGCCTGCATGGTCATGGCTCCTCCATGTACCTTGGGGTCGTTGGCGATGACGCCGACCGGAATGCCATTGAGGCGCGCGAGCATCGTGATGACGGAGCCTCCCTGGTAGCGGCCTATCTCGAACAGCGAGTCCTGGTCCAGCACGGCGGCCAGGATCTTGCGTGGGTCATAGATCTTGCGGCGGTCGCGGGGGATGGCGTCCTTGAGCCAGTCGTCCACGCGGTTGGGCGAATCGCTGGGCGACACCACCGGCGCCGTGTGGAACACGCTGCGCGGCAGGTAGCTCAGGAAGCGCTGGACCTGCGCCAGTGCGTCGGCCTCATCAACGGCTTCGTTGTGTACCAGCGCACTCTTGCGGTGGACCATGTGACCACCGAGTTCATTCTTGTCGACATGTTGGCCATAGGCCTGCAGCACCACGTGCGGTCCGGCCGCCATGACCTGTGCCTGCTCGCGGACCATCACCGAGAAGTGCGATGAAAGCACCTTGATGGCGCCCTGGCCGGCACATGCACCCAGCGCTACGCCTACCACTGGTACGGTCTTGAGCAGTTCATTGGCGGGCCAGCTGGGGTATTCCGGGATCTTGGTGCCGCCGATTTGCATCAGTAGCTTGACGCTTCCACCCGCGGAATCCACAAGGCGGATCAGCGGCATGTGCAACTGGTGTGCCATGCGTTCGATGTAGATCCACTTGTCGGCAATGGTGGCTTCCGATGAGCCTGCACGGATGGTGAAGTCGTCCACATGCAGGGCCACCTTGCGGCCATCGATCCGTCCGGTCCCAACAATGGCGTTGGTGGCATCGATGCGCTCGAATACGCCTTCACGGCTGTAGTGGCCCTTGCCCGCCAGCGCTCCCAGTTCACGGAAGCTGTCAGCGTCCAGTAGATGTGCAATGCGTTCGCGTGCATTGAGAAGGCCCTTGGCCTTGAATTTGGCCAAGGCTTCAGGGCCGCCCATGGCCTGCGCCTGAGTGCGGCGCAACTGCAGTTCTTCGAGTTCGCTGGCCCATTCGCCAGAGGGGGAAAGTTGGAGTGAGTTGTTCATAGTGCACCTGCTCCCAGCGCGGCGACCAATTCCTGTGTCGCGATGGTTTCGCTTTGCATATAGCGTCGGGAGTCCACGTAGCCCTTGAAGATGGGCTTGTTGCCAGATTTTTCGACCAGCGCGATCCACTCGGGTGCGGCTGCCACTTTTTTCAGAGCCTGTTCCCAGAAACGGATCTGCTCCGCGTCAACACCTGGAGGAAGCAGCACGCCGTTGTAGCTCACGTAGTCTGCATCTATGCCCTGTTCGCGCCAGGTCAGTACGTTTGCCAGAGGGCCGGTACCACGCTCCGGCGCTGCGCTGGCAATCATGCGCAGCTTTCCAGCTTGCACCAGTGGAGTGATGGTGGGCGCGGTGGCAGACACTACGTCCACATGGCCACCCAGCAGGGCAGCCACGGATTCGCCGGATGAGCGAAACGGGACGATGGTGAGCTTGGCTACGTCCACGCCCGCCAATTTGAGTGGCTTGACGATGGCCAGATGGGTGTTCTGACCGCGAATGGGGGCCACTGCGATGTTGGTGGCCGCAGGGTCGCGCTTGAGTGCATCCACCAGGTCTCTGGCCGTCTTCAGGGGTGAGTCTGCGCGAACCGCCACCAGTGTGGTTTCTTCCACCATCATCGACACGGGCGTGAATTCACGCAGGTCGGCCTTGAGGATGCCGGTGACCTGACCGGCAATCGCTCCGGTGTGAAACGATGCCAGCTGATGCCCGTTGCCTCGGCTGCGCAGCAACGACTGCAGCGACAGAAGGCCGGCCGCACCTGGCTTGTTGTCCACCACCATGGTTTGGCCGTTGAGCAATTTGAGGTTGTCCAGTACCTGCTTGATGCCACGGGCGTACAGGTCTACCGAACCGCCCGGCGCAACGCCCACGGTGTAGCTGATGTTTTGGCTTGGACGCCAGGCGCCGGCCTGAGCGAGGGACGTGCCGGGCAATGACGGCAATGTGCCGGCCACTGCGGTGGTTGTCATGAGCCGCAGGGCCTGACGGCGGTCAATATGAGATCGATGCATAGCGATTCCGTGGTTCATTGGGGGAGTTGGAGCGCGCCGCAGGCCACCAGCTTGCTGATGGCAGCCGTGTCCAGTCCGAGTTCCTTTTGCAGGATGTCTGCGCCATCCGTTCCCAGGTTGGGCCCGGTGTGGCGCACACTGCCCGGCGTCGCGGAAAGCCGTGGAACGATGCCGGATTGGGTGGTGTGACCCAGCGTGGGGTGAGGCACCTGCAACAACATGTCACGCGCGCGGAAATGCGGGTCTGCATAGATATCGGCGATGGTGTTGACGCGCGAACAGGGCACTTCGGCCTGCCGCAACTGGGCTTCCAGCGGTTCGGCATCAAAGCGCCGTGTCCATTCCCCGACGATGGCATCAATGGCCTTCATGTTGTCGGGCTTGCCGCGTTGCTGGATGCTTTCAAATCGCGGGTCAGTCAGCAGCTCGGGCTGCTGCATCAGCGCGACCAGTCGTTTCCAGGTGGGGTTGCTGTTGGCGGCAATCAGCACCCAGCCATCGTCGCGCGTGGGGTACAGGCTGTTGGGTGCCATTGACGGTAGATTGGCGCCTTCCCGTTTGGGTATCGTGCCGAGCTTTTCATAGGCAGGAACCACAGGCTCCAGTTGTGAAAATGCGGCCTCGGTCAATGCAACGTCAACGACCTGCCCCTTTCCGCTGCGGCTGCGTTCATGGATGGCCGTCATCGCGCCGAATGCCGCGTAGATGGAGCTCAGATAGTCCGTGGTTGCGAGTGCAACGCGTGCCGGCGGTCGATCCGGGTCTCCGGTGAGATGGCGTACGCCACCAACAGCTTCGCAGATGGCGCCGTAGCCTGGACGCTCCGCGTAGGGACCGGTTTGTCCATAGCCGCTGATGCGCACCATGACCAACCCCGGGTTGCGTTGCGACAGAACGTCATACCCCATCCCCAGGCGTTCCATGACCCCAGGCCGGTTGTTTTCCACCACGATGTCAGCCTTGGCCAGCAATTCGCGTGCGATGGCATTTCCCTCGGACGATTTGAGGTCCAGAACGATGGAGCGTTTGTTGCGCAGTATGGACGCCGCATACAGCGAGGCATCGCCCACATGCTGCCCCATCTGGCGCACGGGGTCGCCTTCCGGTGGTTCGATCTTGATCACGTCGGCACCAAAATCGGCCAGCAGGCGCGCGCAGGCCGGCCCGGCAATGGTGGAGCAAATCTCGATGACCTTCAGGCCGGACAGCGGCCCCGAGCGCGGGGCATCTTCGGTACGGGGATGGGTGCTCATGGATTCACTCCTTCAGTAGCCTGTGCGGACAGCTGGCTGATGGCCTCTTCGCCCGACTCCTCAATGCGTTTGCGCGTCAGGGTGACGGCGCGCTCAACGTCTCCTGCAGCCAACGCCTCAACCGTTTCCTGCCAGAGGCGGGCTGATCGCTGGCGCCGCGCGACCGATGCCAGGCCCAGCTTGCTGTAGCGCAGGGTCTGCAGGGACAGCGCACTGAGCATGCGGGCCAGTCGCGCATTGCCGCTTTGGCGTGCGCAGAGAATCAGCAGGCGGTACGTGGTCTCGGCGTAGTCATTGCCGGCGTCAGGAGCGCCGGACAATTCCTGCAGGCGTTGCACGCCACTGCGCAGCATGTCCAGCAGCTCCGGGTTGGGCAGTGCAGCCAGTTTGCGCACTACAACTTCAAACAGCCCGCCGCGGATTTCCAGCAGCTCCGCCAGCTCACCCGTCGTCAATTCCGTGACGATCGCGCCGCGGCGTGCCAGCAGGGTTGCCAGCCCTTCGCGCTCCAGGATACGCAAGGCATCGCGAATGGGACCCCTGCTGACGCTGAACTCATCGGCCAGCTCCTGCTCCCCGATGCGCGAACCGGGCGGCATCTCACCGGACAGAATGCGATCACCCACCCGCGCGGCAATTTGCTCGGGGACGGTGAGTGTGGGGGTGGCCTGGTCGGCAAAGAGCCGGAAAGCGACGGCGCTTTCCCATGCGGCAAAGAGCCGGGAAGGCAGTTCGGAAGGTTTCATGGAGAACTTACTCCAGCGTGGCGACCAACTGGTCATCGGCCACCGGCTCGCCCTCGGCGACCAGAATCTCGCGAACGACACCTGCGGCAGGTGCCGTGATGGGGATTTCCATCTTCATGGATTCAACGATGACCAGCGTGTCGCCTTCATTGACTGCCTGTCCAGCGGCAACTTCCACCTTCCAGACGCTGCCAGCCACTTCGGATTTAACTTTGCGCATATGAGCCCCAAAACATTGCATTTAAAAACATTAAGATTGTTAACAATCCTACGAAAATGAAAAATTGGGGAATACCCGTATCCAGAACGGTTCTGTGGCGATGGGCGGGGCCCGTTGAAGCGCGTCGCCCATGGCCCATGGCGCCGCACCTGCCCGCGGCAGTATCGGAACCCGCCAGAAACAGGTCCGGTCGGGGTAGCTGGGGCCGTATGCGTGTTGAAGCGACCGGATGCGTCAGCCCCTACGCTGCCGGCGTACTCCTCGGTGGTCAGACAACCCGGCGCGGGCCGGGGTTGCCGGACCGATTCAACCGAACTTGAACAGGATGCCGTGCCCGCCGCGCGGGTACTCCCAATTCACATTGGTATGTTCGCTGCAGATGATGCGGCAGCTACCGCACTCCAGGCAGCCATCGGTGATCAGCGTCACCTCGCCATTGCCTTCCATCTTGTAGCAGGAGGCCGGGCAGATGAAGGTGCAACTCTTGGTCACGCAGTCGTTGGTGCAGATCGCGGCATCCTTGATCTGGATGTGGGGCCGTCCGGCGTCCACCTTGTAGCGGTTCTGGAACAGCTTCTCTTCGACGTTGACGGTGATGGTGTTCATCGGATGGCCTTCCAGAGTTTGTACGCGTCACCCACCAGGCCGGTGAGCTTGCGGGTGTTGCGGAAATTGGCAAAGATCTCGCGCTCCTTGGTCTTCTTGTCTACCCCGTCCACGGTGATCATGGTGCGGGCGGCCTTTGCCACCATGTCGGGGTAGGCAGTGAAGAATTGGGGGCTGTTGTGCAGTACCTTGGGCATATCGCGGTACTTGTGCAGGTCCTTCATCACGAAGCTGGCGTCCAGCGCCTTCTTGTAGGGCTTCAGCGCATCGGCCCGGAACCCGTTGCCCGCGGCCTTGGCCGCGATGGCGGTTTCACCGGCAAGACGGCCCGTGGTCATGGCCAGGTTGGAGCCCTCGCGGTGCACCGCGTTGACGAAACCGCCCGAATCTCCCACGATCATCCAGCCGTTTCCGTAGATCTGTGGAATGGCGTGAAAGCCCCCTTCGGGGATCAGGTGCGCGGTGTACTCCTTCATCTCGCCGCCTTCGATCAGCGGGGCGATGGAGGGGTGGCGCTTCATCTGCTCCAGCAGCGTGTAGGGGCTGGTGCGGTTGGGGTTGTTCTTGAAGTCCCCCAGCATGCAGCCCACGCCGATGGCGATGGACTCCTTGTTGGTGTACAGAAAGCCGGTGCCCATCATGCCGTCGGTGATGCGCCCCACCATTTCCATGACCACGCCCGATTCTTCGCCCACGTTGAAGCGCTGGCGGATGGTCTCTTCCGGCATGAACAGGATTTCCTTGACGGCCAGAGCCACATTGCCCGCCGGGATTTCGCCGTGGAATCCGGCCTTGCGTGCCAGCGTGGAGTTGACGCCGTCGGCCAGCACCACGATGTCCGCATACACGTCGCCATGCAAACGGTCACAGCTGACGCCCACCACCTGGTCGCCGTCCATGATCAGGTTGTTGACCGTTGTCTCGCAGATCAGCAGGGCGCCGGCTTCACGGACCTTGGAGCTGAACCACTTGTCGAACTGCGCACGGATGATGGTGTAGCGGTTGTACGGCGGTTTGTTGTATTCCTCGCTGCGGATGTGCGTGCCCACAAACGACGTATCGTCCAGCAGCCACATGCGCTGCTCGATGATGTGGCGCTCCAGCGGCGCGTCCTCGCGGAAATCGGGAATGATTTCCTCCAGCGCCTTGGCGTACAGAATGGCGCCCTGAACGTTCTTGCTGCCGGGGTATTCGCCGCGCTCGATCTGCAGCACCTTGAGACCGGCCTTGGCCATGGTGTAGGCGCAGGCGTTGCCGGAGGGGCCGGCACCGACCACGATGGCATCAAATTGCGATGGTTTCTTCATCTTGCTCTCCTGTGGGCTTCAAGCGGCCTGGCGGCTGCGCAGCGCCAGATGGGCTGCGAACGCCTGTGTCAACGCAGGCAGCACCTGCATGGCGTTGCCGACGATGCCGTAATGGGCGAAATCAAAGATGGGTGCATTGGCATCGGTGTTGATGGCCACGATCACGTCGGAGCCTTCGCAACCCACGCGGTGCTGCACCGCGCCGGAAACACCAGCGGCGATATACAGCTTGGGCCGCACGGTCTTGCCGGTCTGCCCGACCTGGCGGTCTGCCTCCACCCAGCCGGCCTGCACACAGGGGCGGGTGGCACCCACTTCGCCACCCAGCACGCGGGCCAGTTCAAACACCAGCTTGAAATTTTCGGGGTTCTTCAGCCCTTTGCCGCCGCAGACGATCACGTCCGCATACGGCAGGTTGATCTTGTTGCTGTTGGCGTCGGCAATGAAGTCCAGCAGCTTGGTCACGATCTGCGTCTCCACCATGCCCAGCGTGTCCTGCGTGATCTCGCCGGTGCGGCTGGGGTCGGCCTTGGGCATCAGCATCACGCGGGGCCGCACGGTGGCCATCTGCGGACGGTAGGCCAGCGTCATGATGGTGCAGTACAGCGAACCGCCAAAGGTTGGCCGCGTCGCAGCCAGCGCCTTGGACACGGGGTCGATGCGCAACTCCGTGCAGTCAGCCGTCAGGCCGGTGAGCAGCGTGGTGGCCACCGAACCCGCCAGATCGCGCCCCATGGACGTGGCGCCCAGCAGCAGAATCTCCGGCTGGTATTTGTTCACCAGATCGGTCAGCCCCTTGGTGAACGGTTCGTTGCGGTAGCCCTTGAGCACCGGGTCATGGATGATGTAGGCCTTGTCGGCGCCGTAGGTAAAGGCCTCCGCGGCAAAGGTCTCCAGCGGCTCATCGTTGCCGCCGAGGACCACCACGCCGACCGTGCTGCCCAGCGTATCGGCCAGCTTGCGCGCCTCGCCGACCAATTCCCAGGAAACGCTGTGCACGTGACCACGGTCATGCTCAATGAAAACCCAGACGCCCTTGTAGGCCTTCAGGTGTTCGGGCAGCTCCGTGTTGCGGCCGCGACCGGCGGGCCGTTTGGCAGGTGCTGCACCGGCATTGGGGTTAGGGGCTTCACTCATGACATTTCCTTCATTAGCAGGTCGGATTCCAGCGTCGGGTGACGCGTGAAGACTTTTTGCAGCAGGTTGAGCGACACATCGCGCAGGTTGGAGGTCTCCAGGTCCAGCATCTCGGCCTTTTCACTGCGCGGCGTGGGGCCGAACACCTTGCTGACCACGGTGGGCGACCCCTTCAGGCCGATCTTCTCCAGGTCTTCAATGCCGGCCTGTTCCTTGTTCCATTTGCGCACCGGATAGCCGGCGGCGTGGATCATGGCGGGCAGGGCGGCAAAGCGCATCTCGTTGGTGTTCTCCAGCATGGTGATCAGGCAGGGCAGGGCGGTCTTGAGTACCTGCACGCCGCCCTCGGCGCGCCGCTCCACCGTGATGGTGCGGGCTTCCTCGTCGACTTCCACAATGCGTGAAACGTAGGTCAGCAATTGCAACCCCATGCGCTTGGCAATCCCGGGTCCCACTTGGGCGGTATCGCCGTCAATGGTCTGCTTGCCGGTAAAGACGATGTCCACCGCCTGCTCCTTGGCAATCTGCCGTACGCCGGCTGACAGTGCATACGAAGTGGCCAAGGTATCGGCACCGGCAAATGCACGGTCGGTCACCAGCACGGCGTCATCGGCACCGAAACTGATGCACTTGCGCAGCGCTTCCTCGGCCTGGGGTGGTCCCATGCACAGCATGGTGACCTTGCCGCCAAACTTGTCCTTCAGGCGCAGGGCTTCTTCCAGCGAGAACAGGTCATAGGGGTTGACGATGGCCGGGACCCCCTGGCGCATGATGGTGTTGGTCACCGGGTGGACGCGGATCTGTGCCGAGTCCGGTACCTGCTTGATGCAAACGACGATGTGCATGCCTGTCTCCTGTTTAAGCCAATGCGCGCTGGGGCAGGGACGCCTTGAGGCTGTCCAGCGACACATGCTGGCGGCCGTTCACGTCCTGGAACACCTTGAACACCTTTTCCTGCGCGGGTGTCGATGTCACGAAATCCCCGTAAGCCTTGGCCAGTTGCGTGCGGTACTGGGTGAACAGGCTGAGTTCGTCCGTTTGCGCCAGCAGGTTCTCCTGCCGGATGTACTGGAAGAAGCGCTTGAGGATATGCAGGCGGCTCACGTTGACCACCTGCTGATCGAAGGGAATGCCGAAGTACTGAAGAAAATCTTCCGCAGACGACAGGGCCTTGAGTTGTTGAAGAAAGGTTTCCATCAGGACTTACTCCATGGTTGGTATTGGAAGGGGCGCGCGCTGGAATCCGGTTTCTGTGCAGTGGTCATCGCATGCGCCACAGGGTGCGTCGGCGGTGGCCATTGCTTTCGTCGGGCCTTGTGCCACTTCCAGGCTGGCAACGCGGTCCAGCAGGCAGGCAATGGCCTTGCCGACCGGGTCGGGAATCAGGTGATGCTCCAGGTCGAAGCCATGTGTGGAGCGCCGGGTGGGGGCCACCACGCGACCGGGAATGCCAACCACGGTGGTGTCGCTGGGAACAGCGTCGATCACAACGGAGTTCGCGGCGATGCGCACCCGGTCACCCACGGTGATGGGGCCCAGAATCTTGGCGCCGGCACCCACCACCACCTGGTTGCCCAGCGTGGGGTGACGTTTGCCGGCGCGCCAACTGGTGCCACCCAGCGTGACGCCGTGGTACAGCGTGACATCGTCGCCGATGACCGCAGTCTCGCCAATGACGGTGCCGGTACCGTGGTCAATGAAAAAGCGCTGGCCGATGTGGGCGCCAGGGTGGATGTCCACATGGGTCAGCCAGCGTGTGCAAAACGAAATCCAGCGCGGCAGGTAGCGCCAGCCGCGCATCCACAGGGCATGTGCCATGCGGTGCAGCGTGATCGCATGCACACCCGGGTAGATGGTCCAGGCTTCCAGCAGGCTGCGGGCTGCCGGATCACGCTCCAGTACGCAGCGCACGTCGGCGATGACCAGCGTCCACCAGGCGGGCTCCGTCAGCGTCGGGGTACCAGCGGGCAGTGGCATGGTGGCGTCCTGGGTTTCCATCTCGGGCCTCATGCGGCCAGGCCGCGTGGAGGGTGGGTGGGTGCTTCCATGGCATCCAGCAGAAAGCGGCGCAACTCGTCAGGCGATGCCTCCTGCTTGACCCGCATGGCGTGATCGCGGATGCGCGTCAGCACGCGCCCGGTCAGCGCGTCGTCCTGCAGCGCGATGCCGAGCCGTCCATAGGCCTGGCGCACCGCCTGCGAGCCGGAGTGCTTGCCCAGTACCGTGCGGCGCTCGCGGCCCAGCTCGGACGGGTCAAAGCTCTCGTAGGTGGACGCGTTCTTCAGCAACCCGTCGATGTGGATACCCGACTCATGCGTGAACACCGCCTCGCCGACGATGCTCTTGTTGAAAGCCACCTGCCTTCCCGAGGCACGCGCCACCAGGCGCGAGATCGGAACCAGTGCCTGCGTGTCAATGCCGCAATCGGCATGGTGCAGGTGGCGCACACCCATCACCACTTCTTCCAGTGCCGCATTGCCGGCGCGCTCGCCCAGGCCATTGACCGTGGTGTTGGCATGCGTGGCACCGGCGCGCAGTGCAGCCAGGGTATTGGCGGTGGCCAGGCCCAGGTCGTTGTGGGCGTGGATCTCGATCTCCAGGTCCACCGCCCCGCGCAGGCGCGCAATGGCCTCGAACGTGGTGAACGGGTCCAGTACGCCCAGGGTGTCGGCAAAGCGGATGCGGCTGGCGCCACAAGCCTGTGCACGCTGGGCCACCAGGGCCAGGAACTCGGCATCCGCGCGGGAGGCATCCTCGGCACCCAGCGAGATCTTGCGTCCGCTGGCCACGGCCTTCTTGAGGATGCGGCTGACCTGATCCAGTACCCATTGGCGCGACTGGCGCAGTTTGTGGCGCAGGTGGATATCCGACACCGGTATCGACAGGTGGATGATGTCCGCGTTGCAACGCAGGGCCTGCTCCAGGTCGGCATCGGTCAGGCGGCCCCAGACCATCAACGCGGCTGGCAGGTCCAGGTCGGCAATGGTGTTGATGCAGGCTATTTCTTCCTCGCCCATGGCGGGGATGCCAATCTCCATCTCCGGCACCCCGGCCGCGGCCAGTGCGCAGGCGATGGCGCACTTCTCATCGACCGTGAACGCCACCCCGGCGGTCTGCTCGCCATCGCGCAGCGTGGTGTCATTGATGATGGGATGCAGAGACATGGTGTAGCGTCCTTTGGCTACCCATATTGCAAGGTGCATGCCACCGTTTTCGGGGTGTCAAACCCCCTGTGTCGCAGCAATTGGCGGCAGGTTTGTCGGGTCCGGCTCAGGCCATGGCGTTCGCCGGACGTGGGGCATGTCGGGATTGTGTTGTTTCGGACAGAGCCGGCCCGGGGCGCGCAGTCCGAAGAGTTGGGCGGCGATTGCCTGTCATTTTGAGGATTCGGGCCGGTGCCAATTGGCTAACGTGACGCCTGCACTCAGGGAAGCCTCCAAATGAACATCAGCCAACTTACCAGTTCCTCGACTTCTGGCAATCTGACCAACAGCGGACAGACCTCCACACAGGCCGCCAGTGCCACCAATCCGGTGTCGTTGGCCATGCAGAAGGCCGGTGCACGCCTGCAGGCACAGTTGGACACGACGTCGGCGCAGCTATCCTCTTTCGGCAAGCTCAAGTCTGCGGTGTCCGATGTACAACTGGCTGCCAGCGCGTTGGGTGCGTTTACGGCGACCACCGGCACCACCGACGTCAAGACCGCAGCGGCCAAGTTCATCGCCAGCTTCAATGCGGCTGTCACTACCGCACGCTCCACCGCGGCCCTTTCCGGTACCGTGTCCAGCGAATCCAGCAGCGCGAACCGGATCAGCCGCGACATGGCCAAGTCCATTGCCCCCAATACGGCGACCATGGATGCACTGCGCAAACTCGGCGTCAAGCAGCTCTCCGACGGCACGCTGGCACTGGATAGCGCCAAGTTCGACGCCGCTCAGAAGGCCGATCCGGCCAGTGTGCGCACGGCCCTTGCCAAGATCGGACAACAGGCGGAAAAAGCGGCCGCCAAGGAACTGGCCAGCGGTGGCGACGTCACCAGTTCCGTGGCGTCGCTGAACCAGCGCTCCACCAGCCTCAAGACCCAGCAGAGCTCCATGCTCGCCATGGCTCAGAAGCTGGCGGCCTACCAGTTCAATTACTGACCCGGCGTTCTTCGCCACGCCCCGGCAATTAGGTCTGCTCGCGCTCCACCCACTTGTGCGCGCTGGGGGCCTGGTAGCGGGCAAAGCGGTCCAGCAACGCGTCGGGCTGCGCCTCCACGATCAGGATGTCCCGGTGCGCCGGCTTGACGAACTGCTCCGCAACCGCGTGGTCCAGAAACGCCGTCAGGCCGTCGTAGTAGCCCGCCACATTGAGCAGGCCGCAGGGCTTGGCGTGGAAGCCCAGTTGCGCCCAGGTCCAGATTTCGAAGATTTCCTCGAAGGTGCCAATGCCGCCGGGCAGGGCGACAAAGCCGTCCGACAGTTCGGCCATGCGCATCTTGCGCTCGTGCATGGAGTCAGTGATGTGCAGCTCGGTCAGACCCTTGTGCGCCAGCTCCTTGCGTTCCAGGGCTTGCGGTATGACACCGATGGCGCGCCCGCCCAACTGCAGGACCGCATCGGCAACCTGGCCCATGAGGCCGACGCTGGCGCCGCCATAGACCAGACCGAGGTCGCGCTCAACCAACGCCCTGGCCAGCGCCCGCGCGCCGTCCACGTAGTCATCCAGCCGGCCGGGGCTGGAGCCGCAATACACACAAATGTTGTTCATCCTGGTGTCCGTATGAAATGGAGAGGGTTCGCCACCTGCGCGGCGAGGGGCTCCATGATACGGCGGCTGGGCTGGCGCTATTAAAAATATAGCTGCATACGCACATTCCACGAGGGCTAGAGCCCGATTTGGCTGTAAGGCTTCGAGCCTCAATGCTCCCGCGCGTGGTTGCGCGTGTGCCGGGGAAATTCCACCGTGATGTCCGTCTCCTGGAGCCGCACACAGCACGCCAGGCGTGACTGTGCCTCCAGGCCCCAGGCATGGTCGAGTTGGTCGTTTTCCTCGTCGTCCGGCTCCGCCAGCGTGGCGCCGCCTTCCCGCACGTAGACATGGCAGGTGGAGCAGGCAGCCACCATCTCGCAGGCGTGCTCGATGGCCACGCCATTCTTGAGCAGGCTCTCGCACAGCGAGGCGCCGCGCTTGACTTCCAGTGTGCGCCCCTCGGGACACAGGTCGGGGTGGGGCAAGAGACGAACGATGGGCATAGGGGCCTCGGTGGATTCGGCGTCAGGCCAGGCTGTCCATGGTCTGGCCGGCCAGCGCCTTGCTGATGGAGGCGTTCATGCGCCGTGCGGCAAAACCATCGGTAACGGCGCCCAGGGCGGCCGTGGCGGCGCGCAGGCCTTCCACCGGCGCCTCGGTTTCCAGCGCATCGGCAACAGCGAACATCGCCTTGCGGATGGCACCGATCTCCGGTGGCGACAGCAGCGCCGCGTCCTGTGCCAGCGCGGCCTCGGTGGCGTCGAGCATGCGCCGCGCGTCCACCTGCGCCTCACGCAGGGCACGCAGCCGCATGTCAGACTGCGACGAACCAATGGCGTCCTGCAGCATGGCCGATATCTGCGTGTCTGCCAAGCCGTAGGTCGGCTTGACCTCGATATGGGCTTCCACGCCGGTGGTCTGCTCCCGCGCGGTGACGGACAGCAGCCCGTCGGCGTCGATCTGGAAACTCACGCGGATGTGCACTGCGCCGGCCACGGCCGCCGGAATGCCGCGCAACACGAAGCGCGCCAGCGAACGGCAGTCCGCCACCGACTCGCGCTCGCCCTGCACCACGTGCAGCGACATGGCGGTCTGCCCGTCCTTGAACGTCGTGAACTCCTGGGCCCGCGCAATCGGCAGTGTGGAGTTGCGTGGGATGATCTTCTCGACCAGTCCGCCCATGGTCTCTATGCCCAGCGAGAGTGGGCACACGTCCAGCAGCAGCCAGTCGTCACCGCCACTGCCGTTGCCGGCCAGCACATTGGCCTGCAGCGCGGCGCCAATCGCGACGACCTGGTCCGGGTCGATGTCCACCAGCGGCTCGCGTTGGAAGAAGTCGCGCACGGCTTCGCGCGCCAGCAGCATGCGCGTGGAGCCACCCACCAGCACCACGCCGGTGATGTCGTCGACACGCAGCTTGGCATCACGCAAGGCACGCCGCGTGGCGGCCACGGTGCGGGCAATCAGCGGCGCGCCCAGCTCGGCAAACTGCGCGCGCGACAGGATCGCCTGCTGTGCCGCACCGTCCGCGCCCGTGAGGGACAGGGCCGAAGTCGCGTGCGTGGAGAGCGCCTCCTTGGCCTTGCGGGCCGCCGCCAGCAGGCTGCGCTGCGCGCCGGGTGGCAGGGCGGCCAGGCCATCGAGGCCGTGCTGTGCACAGAACCACTCGCCAATGGCGTGGTCAAAGTCATCACCACCCAGGGCCGAATCGCCGCCGGTGGCCAACACCTCGAACACGCCCTTGGTCAGGCGCAGGATGGAGATGTCAAACGTGCCGCCACCCAGGTCGTAGATGGCGAAGGTGCCTTCGGCGGCCTTGTCCAGTCCGTAGGCGATGGCGGCGGCGGTGGGCTCGTTCAGCAGGCGCAGCACGGAGAGGCCCGCCAGACGGGCAGCGTCCTTGGTCGCCTGGCGTTGCGCGTCATCAAAGTAGGCAGGCACGGTGATGACCACGCCCGCCAGCGGGCCGCCCAGCGTGGCCTCGGCCCGCTCGCGCAGCGCGGTCAGGATCTCGCCCGACACCTGGACCGGCGAGCGCTCGCCGGATACGGTGGAGATGCCCACCATGCCCGCGCCATCGGTAAAGCGGTAGGGCAGGCCGGCGGCCTCTTTCACGTCGGCCAGGCTGCGGCCCATGAAGCGCTTGACCGAGACGATGGTGTTCTGCGGGTCTTCCGCCTGGCTCTCCTGCGCCTCGCGCCCCACCACAATGCCGTTGCCCGGCAGGTAGCGCACCACCGAGGGCAGCAGCAACGCGCCGTCCTCATCGGGCAGCGCACGCGCCACGGCGCTTTGCACGGTGGCAATCAGCGAGTTGGTGGTGCCCAGGTCGATGCCCGCGGCCAGCCGGTGCTGGTGTGGTGCGGCGCTTTGACCGGGTTCGGAGATTTGCAGCAGGGCCATGCGAACCTTAAACGGCGAAGCTTTCGCCGCAACCGCAATTGGCCTTGGCGTTCGGGTTGTTGAATTTGAAGCCTTCGTTGAGGCCTTCGCGCACGAAATCCAGCTCGGTGCCGGCCAGCATGCCCAGGCTGCGCGGGTCGACGATGACCTTGACGCCGTGGGTCTCGAAGCATTCGTCATCCGGGTTGGCGGCATCCACGAATTCCAGCGCGTAGGCAAAGCCATTGCAACCGCTGGTCTTGACCGCCAGGCGCAGGCCAATGCCGCTGCCCCGCTTGGCCAGGGACTTTGCGACGTGACGGGCGGCTGCAGGCGTCAGTGACACAGACATGGCAAGGCTCCTCAGACAGAGAACGAACTGCCGCAGCCACAGGTGGTCTGCGCGTTGGGGTTGTGGATGACGAAACGCGAACCTTCCAGGCCATCCTCGAAGTCGACGCGCGCACCCAGGACGTATTGCAGGCTCATCGCATCCACCACCAGGGCCACGCCCTCGGTGACGATCAGCGAGTCGTCTTCGGCGACGGAGTCGTCAAACGCAAAACCGTAGGAGAAGCCGGAACAGCCACCGCCGGTGACGTACAGACGCAGCTTCAGGTTCGAGTTGCCCTCTTCCAGGATCAACTCGGCCACCTTGGCCGCCGCCGCAGGGGTGAACTCCAGTTGGCTGGGCATGACGCCCGGTGCCATGGCGGCGCTTGAAACGGTAGTTGCTGCTTGCATGGTGACTCCTTGTGTGTGAAGGGCGCGACGAAATTAGGAGCGCGTGCTCGACGCGCAGGCGGTCTGCTCGGAGACCAGGGTGCCACCACCGGCCGGGTGGCGTGAGCGGAAATCAGCGACTGCCGCCTTGATCGCATCTTCGGCCAGGATGGAGCAGTGGATCTTCACCGGGGGCAGGGCCAGTTCCTCGGAAATGTCCGAGTTCTTGATGGCCAGCGCCTCGTCCAGCGTGCGGCCGCGCACCCATTCGGTAACCAGCGAGCTCGATGCGATGGCCGAGCCGCAGCCATAGGTCTTGAACTTGGCATCCTCGATCACGCCATTGGCATTGACGCGAATCTGCAGCCGCATCACGTCGCCGCATGCGGGCGCGCCCACCATGCCGGTGCCCACGTTTTCGTCGGCTGCGTCAAACGAGCCGACATTGCGCGGGTTCTCATAGTGGTCGACGACCTTTTCGCTGTAAGCCATAAGTGCTCTCCGTGTGACAAATCGGGGGTGTGTGGGCCGGCTTCAGTGCTCAGACCATTGGATGGAGTTCAGGTCGATGCCGGCCTGCACCATGTCCCACAGGGGGCTCATGGCGCGCAGCTTGTTCACGACCTGGGTGACCTGTTCAATCGTGAAGTCGATCTCTTCCTCCGTGGTGAAGCGGCCAATCGAGAAGCGCACCGAACTATGCGCCAGCTCGTCGCTGCGTCCCATGGCACGCAGCACATAGCTGGGCTCCAGGCTGGCCGAGGTGCAGGCCGAGCCGGATGACACCGCCACGCCCTTGATGCCCATCAGCAGGGATTCGCCCTCGACATAGTTGAAGCTCACATTCAGGTACTGCGCGGCACGCTGTGTTTCATCGCCGTTGAGCACCACGGCGTCCAGCTTCTGGAAGCCTGCCCATAGGCGTTCCCGCAAGCACAGGATGCGCGCGTTGTCGGACTCCATGCATTCCCGTGCCAGCCAAAAGGCCTCGCCCATGCCCACGATCTGGTGCGTCGGGAGCGTGCCCGAGCGCATGCCGCGCTCATGCCCGCCACCGTGCATCTGTGCCTCGATGCGCACGCGCGGCTTGCGTCGTACGTACAACGCACCGATGCCTTTCGGGCCATAGATCTTGTGGGCGGACAGGGACATCATGTCAACCGGTAATTGACTCAAGTCAATTGCAACCTTGCCCGCCGCCTGGGCGGCGTCGACGTGCAGCAGCACCCCTTTGGCGCGGCAAATTGCACCAATCTTGGCCACATCCTGGATAACGCCCGTCTCGTTGTTGACCATCATCACGGAGGCCAGCACGGTATCGGGGCGCAGCGTGGCTGCAAACAGGTCCAGGTCCAGCAAACCGCTGGGCAGAACCGGCAGCACGGTGACCTCAAAGCCCTCGCGCTCCAGCTCACGCATGCTGTCCAGCACGGCCTTGTGTTCGGTGGCAACGGTGACCAGGTGTTTGCCCTTGCCTTTGTAGAAATGCGCCGCGCCCTTGAGCGCCAGGTTATTGGATTCGGTGGCGCCGGATGTCCAGACGATTTCGCGCGGGTCGGCATTGATGAGTGCGCTGACCTGCTCGCGGGCCAGTTCCACCGCTTCGTCGGCCGCCCAGCCAAAGGCATGGGAGCGGCTGGCCGGGTTGCCATACAGGTCGGTCAGATACGGAATCATCTTGCGCGCAACGCGGTGGTCCACGGGCGTGGTTGCTGCATAGTCCAGGTACACAGGCCGGGCGGAACTGGTGTTGGCGTGGTCGCGGCTGGGGTCCGACATGGCAGGCTCCTCAAAAAGGGTGGACGCAGGCTGTTTCGCAATTTCGGTGCCATGCCGAATCTGGCGAAAACCTGGGCTTTTGGCGTGCCGATTGTTGTTTTTGTCTGGGCGGCAGGGTGTGCCGGGCGCCTGCGTTGTCTTGTTTGTCACAACACCGCCTGTTGCACTTCCGGCAGAAAAAGCGGGGCCTGATTCGGCTTGGTGCGCTTCTTGCATGACGCACGCCAGCGGCGCTTGCAACGGCAGGTGGCCGCGTTAACCGGAGATCAATATGGTGAACGCACAAACGATTGAATCCCGGCGTGAGCTCAATGCGATTTACGAGGTCAGCAAGACGCTGGCAACGTCGCTGGATGTGGCCAAGACGTTTCGTGAGGCATTGAATTATTTGCTGCACGCCTTCGACTGGCGGCGCGCCTTCGTGGTGCTGGCGGAGCCGGACGGGCACCTGCGTGGCGCCTGCGCCGTTGGCCTGACCCGCGAAGAGCAGCAACGGCTGCAGTTCCAGTCCGGCGAAGGCATTGTGGGCCGGGTGTATGCCAATGGCATCCAGGTCATCGTGCCGGACGTGCGCAGCGAGCCGCTGTTCCTGAACCGCACCGGTGGCGCCGACCAGACCCCCGGTGTGCCGGTGGCGATGCTGGTCACGCCCATCCGCGCGGACCGCCGCACGGTGGGCGTGCTGGCGGTGGACTGCCTGAACCCCGGCGAAGGCCGCGGCTTCTCCAACGACCTGCAGGTGCTGAAGATGGTGGCCACCCTGATGGGGCAGGCCCTGCTGCTGCAGCGCAGCGTCAGCGCCGCGCATGACAGCCTGCAGGACGAGGTGCGCCGCATGGACAAGATGCTCAAGCCGCACCACCAGATCGACCAGGTGGTGGGCATTTCCAAGCCCATGCTGGAGGTGTTTGAGCAGGTTCACCAGGTGGCGCCGTCGCGCACCACCGTGCTGCTGCGCGGCGAAAGCGGCACCGGCAAGGAAGTCATTGCCCGCGCCCTGCACAACCTGTCACCGCGCAAGAATGCAGCCTTTGTGCGCGTCAACTGCGCGGCGCTGACCGAGTCGCTGCTGGAAAGCGAATTGTTCGGCCACGAAAAAGGCTCCTTCACCGGGGCCCAGGGCCAGCGCAAGGGCCGCTTCGAGATGTCCAACGGCGGCACGCTGTTCCTCGACGAGATTGGTGACATCTCGCCATCCTTTCAGGCCAAGCTGCTGCGTGTGCTGCAGGAGCGCGAGTTTGAACGCGTGGGCGGCAGCACCGTCGTCAAGGTGGATGTGCGCCTGATCCTGGCCACCAACCGCAACCTGGAGCGCATGGTGCAAGCCGGGGAGTTCCGCTCCGACCTGTATTTCCGCATCAACGTGGTCAGCATCCAGTTGCCACCGCTGCGCGAGCGGCGCGAAGACATTCCCGCCATGGCGACCCACTTCCTGGACCGCTTCAACCAGGAGAACGGCCGCTCCACCCGCTTCAGCCCCGCGGCCATGCGTGTGCTGACCAGTTGCTACTGGCCCGGCAATGTGCGCGAACTGGAAAACTGCGTGGAGCGCACCGCCACCATGGCGCACGATGACGTCATTTCCGATCTGGCCTTTCGCTGCCAGGGCAACCGCTGCCTGACCCAGGTGCTGCACCATATCGAGCGCGTGGACGCCGTGCGCACCGTGCCGCTGGCCGACATACCAATTGCCGAGGTGCCGATGGCGCCACCGGCTGTGGTGTCCCCTCCATCCGCGCCCGTGCCCGCAGACGACACAGCGGGAGTGACCGCCCCGGCAAGTGTTGCCCCACACGACGACGATGGCAAGCCCGAAGGCGAACGCGAGCGCCTGGTCTGGGCCATGGAGCGCTGCGGCTGGGTGCAGGCCAAGGCCGCGCGGCTGCTGAAGATATCGCCCCGGCAAATGGGTTATGCGCTGCAGAAGAATGGGATTGAGGTGCGCAAGTTCTGACGTGGTCTTTGACGCTCTGAGAATCGATACGGTAAAATGCCGTATCAACGATTGGAGACGTTCATGACAGTTGCTGCCCGTTTTGATCTGAAGCTGGATGCCGATGACAAGGATTTGTTGTCCCGCGCCGCAAGCCTCATGGGGACAACCATGGCGGGCTTTGTTCGCAGTGCCGCCAAGGAGAAGGCACAAAACCTGTTGGAGCAGGAGTCGCGCGTAACGCTCTCAAAGCGTGATTTCCAAGCGTTCAATGCAGCTATTGGCGGCGCATTCGCTCCCAACCCGGCATTGCAAGGCGCGCTCAAGGCTGCGGCCAAGGTCAAACGTGCTTGAAGAGCATTTCCTGGACCCCAAGCTGCATGACCGCTCCGGTTTCCGGTGTGGCGAGTCAGCGCTTGATACCTTTTTGCACAAATATGCGGTGCAGCAAAGCGCCAAAGGCATCAGCTCGATTTTCGTACTGGTCGATAGCGCGCAACCCAGCAACATACGGGGCTTCTACACGCTGAGCGCCGCGCAAATTGGCGTTGAACAACTCAGCGTGGCCGAACGAAAGAAGTTGCCACACTACCCGGTCCCATGCTTTCGCATGGGGCGACTTGCGTGCAACATTGAAAGCCAGGGCAGCGGGCTAGGCGCCACGCTGATTGGCCTTGCTGTTGATCGCTGTCTCAAAGCCAAAGCCCATGTCGGCGCGTATGCCCTTCTGGTCGATGCAAAGAACGACAAGGCGAAGGCGTTCTATCAACACTTTGGTTTCACAGCTTGCATTGACTCTCCAATGACTTTGTATCTGCCGCTGGGATGACAAACACAGCCTCCGTTCATCGGGGATATGTAAACTCGTTCAAAACAGGTGACTACGTGATAGATGACTTGCTGGTGCACCGCATGGCAGCGATTGCCGTCACTCGCAATTCCACATCGGATGGGTACTATAGTTAAGGTTTGTAGGACGCCCGCCCTACAGTTGCCCGTGCCGATGCCGGCGCTCAATTCCTGAGCGTGGATCTGTCGCCAGTGTGGGGGAAGGAAAGACCCAGTGCCAAGCCCAGGATTGGCCAGCTCTTGGGTACTTGGCATCCAGTGCATGCGGCATATAGACACTAGGTCGCTGCGCTGCCCGATCCGCAGTCCAAAGGGCACGTGCGTTGTTTCTTTCCACCCTTGCCATCGCGAACAACGATGACGAGGCGGTCAAAATCCACATCCTTCACCCGAAGTGACAGCCCTTCCATGTGACGCATACCTGTTGCCGTAAAGCAACCGAGCCAGCAAACCCACCTCACCCGATGTCAGCGCCAAGACCCGCTGCACTTCATCGCGCGTAAGCACACTTGGAATGCGCTTCACTTGGGAAGGTCTGCCAATCTCCTGCAGCCAGGGCAACTGCTGGCAAAGCACTTCCTTGTACAAGTACAGCAATGCACTCAATGCTTGACGATGCGTGGAGGCCGCGACTTTGC